>JGI25160J50197_1000586_pt1 | contig 20466 bp, 20 predicted proteins | sample AraplaMF_Cvi_mMS_FD_50197 | JGI IMG/M metagenome (IMG submission 50197)
GGAATCGCCAGCGGCACGATGAACGGCTCGCCGCCCTCCTGCTTGCCCAGCACACCGTCCGGGTGCGGGAACACCATGCGGATTGCGATCAGCAGCAGGATCACGCTGCCGGCAATGCGCAGCGATGCTTCCGACAGGCTCAGGGCCTTGAGGAAGTGGCTGCCGNAGAACATGAANACCAGCAGTACGACAAAGGCGATCAGGCATTCGCGCACCACGATTTTCGGTCGGCGCTTGGGCGGCACCGTCGCCAATGCGGACGCAAAAATGGGAACGTTGCCGAACGGGTCGGTCACCAGCATCAGCAGGATAAAGGTCTGGAAGAAGTCTTGGGTCATGAATGCGAGTTTACACCACCGGCTTGTGTCGGCGAAGTGGCGGTTGAACCGCCCTTGCCCAGCTTGCGGTCGCAAATCTCGACGCTGGCTACGTCGGGCCACAGCTCGGGCATGATGCGCTCGCCAAGTTCCTGGCGCAGCTTGAGGTAAGTCTCGCGGTCATTGGCGCGGCAGGCGAAAGAAGCGAACTTGTTACGGCCACGCAGGTCTTGCGGATGGCGCTGCAGCAAATCCTCGAATCCTGCTTTTACCATGCGCCATTCGGGCAGGCTGCGCTGCTCGCGGAACTGGATCGCATCGCTGCCATTGCCGTCTTCACGCCAGTACAGGCGCGCATACATGGCGCTACCTTCCGCCGCCTTGGTGAAGAACATGGCGCGCCGTGCAAACTGGTCGAATTGCACCGCACTGCCCCCGGCGCGCGGGCTGTACGCACGCGACATGGCGAAGTGGATCTGAAGGTCGTTCGGGAAGGCTTGCACCGCATCGAGGTAGGCGCTGGCGGCGCTGCGGCGTGAGCCGGCTCCTTCCAGCTGCAGGCTGATATTCAGGCTGTGCCACAAGGGGCAGGAATTCGCTTGCGCCTTCACGTGCTGCAGGCGCGCGACGCCGCGCCCCAGCTGCTCCTGGTAAAACTCCATGGCTTCTTTCGGCAGGTGGCCGACAGCCCCCAGCCGCAGCTGCGAAGCATAGGCGCGCCAGTAGATAGCCTCCACCAGCGCCTGCGCCAGCGCATCGGGCGCCTGCTGGCGCCACTGCTCCAGCGCGTTGCGGTCGGACTCCCAGGTTTGGGTGGTGCGGAAATAGCTGTCGAACTGCGCTTCAAAGCCGGCCGGGTCGGCCGTGCAGAATTCGCGCAAGCCCCGTTCAATGGCGTCGAATTTGCGCTCGGCCCAGTGCTTCTGCAGCACGGCCGGCTTGGCGGCCTGGCCGCCGCCCGGCTCCGGGGGCGAAACCGCCAGCATCAAAGACAACAGCATCGAAGGAAACATCAAAATCCCNGCAACATGCAAAATGATGCCAANAATTGTATAGTCATTTCCCAATAGAAATATATCGAATTGCCACTTGTTGCTATTTTTTTCGCACTTTGTGGTGGATTCAGTACACTCGCTTCTTTCCCGTTTAATTCGAAAGAAATAATGATGAAGCGACTGTTTTCCACCTGCCTTATCGGTGCAAGCCTTACCCTGGCATTGTCCGCTTGCGACCGCAGCAAGCCGCCGGTTCAAGCCGAAGCCGCAGCCATTCCCTTCCAAAAAATCGATACCGTTGTCGGCACCGGCAAGGAAGCTGTGGCCGGCTCCAACGTCGCCGTCAACTACACCGGCTGGATTTATGAACCGAACTCGCCGCAGCAGCATGGCGCGCAATTCGACTCNTCCATCGGACGCAGCCCGTTCAACTTCCCGCTCGGCGCGGGACAAGTGATCCCGGGCTGGGACCAGGGTGTCCAGGGAATGAAAGTTGGCGGCAAGCGCACCCTGATCGTGCCGGCAGCCCTGGGCTATGGCAGCAACGGCATTGGCCCGATCCCACCGAACTCGAACCTGATCTTTGACGTCGAGTTGCTGGAAGTACGCTGATAAAAAAAAGCGGAAGGACTTTCGCCCTTCCGCTTCATTTGAAGCCGGCTGATATTACGCGCCGGTTTCGCCCTTCTTGATCCATGCCGCCAGCTGGTGCGGACGCAGGCCGTCGTAGTCTTCGAACGGCTGGTGGATCCACGGATTGTGCGGCAGTTCTTCCATCTGGTAGTCAGGCTTGAAGGCGGAGCAGCCCTTGGTCCAGATCACGGCCGAACGCACTTCGGTCACGCCTTCAAAGTTGTCCTTCAGGTGCTTCATCACCTTGGTCAGGGTCACGCCGGAATCTGCCAGGTCGTCGACCAGCAGGATGCCGGACAACGGGCCCTTGGTCATGGTCATGTACTTGGCGATATCCAGGTCGCCGCGCACGGTGCCCGCTTCTTCACGGTAGGAACTGGTCGACAGGATCGCCAGCGGCACGTCGAAGATGCGCGAAAACACGTCGCCAGGACGCACGCCGCCGCGCGCCAGGCACAGCACCATGTCGAACTTCCAGCCCGATTCATGGACCTTCAGCGCCAGGCGCTCGATCAGGCGGTGGTACTCGTCCCAGCTAACCCACAGGTGTTTTTGGTCGGATACAGGAGTGGTCATGCTCTTATTCTTTCTTAATTACTCGAACGGGTGGCGCAGGACGATGGTCTCTTCGCGGTCAGGACCGGTGGAAACCATATCGATCGGCACGCCGACCACTTCTTCAATGCGCTTGATGTAAGCGCGTGCCGCGGCAGGCAGCGCGTCCATCGACTTGGCGCCGACAGTGCTTTCCTTCCAGCCTGGCATTTCTTCGTAGATCGGCTGGCACAGCGCTGCGTCTTCGGCGCCGACCGGGAAGATGTCTACCTGCTTGCCGTTGATGGTGTAGCCGGTGCAGATCTTCAGGGTTTCCAGGCCGTCCAGCACGTCCAGCTTGGTCAGGCACATGCCCGACACGCCGTTGATCTGAACGGAGCGGCGCAGCAGCGCTGCATCGAACCAGCCGCAACGACGGGCACGGCCGGTCACGGTGCCGAACTCGTGGCCCACGGAGGACAGGTGGTGGCCGACGCCTGCATCGGTCGGCAGTTCGGATGGGAACGGGCCGGAACCAACGCGGGTGGTGTAGGCTTTGGTAATGCCCAGGATGTAGTGCAGCATGCCAGGACCGACGCCGGCGCCGGCAGCAGCATTGCCTGCCACGCAGTTCGACGAGGTGACGAACGGATAGGTGCCGTGGTCAACGTCCAGCAGCGAGCCTTGCGCGCCTTCGAACAGCAGCGAGCCGCCGGCCTTGTGGGTTGCGTACAGGGCGGACGACACGTCGGTCACCATCGGGCGCAGGCGCGGCACGTAGGCCAGCGCGTCGTCCAGGGTCTTCTGGTAATCGATCTTCGGCGCCTTGAGGTAGTTTTCCAGGACGTAGTTGTGGTAGTCCAGGTTCTCTTTCAGCTTCTCTGCAAAGCGCTCTGCGTTCAGCAGGTCGGCCACGCGGATGGCGCGGCGCGCGACTTTGTCTTCGTANGCNGGGCCGATGCCNTTGCCGGTGGTGCCGATCTTGGCGGCGCCGCGGGCGGCTTCACGGGCCGCGTCCAGCGCGGTGTGGTAAGGCAGGATGACCGGGCAAGCTTCCGAGATCTTCAGGCGCGAAGCCACTTCCACGCCGGCGGCTTCCAGCTTGTCGATTTCGCGCAGCACGTCAGGCACGGACAGCACAACGCCGTTGCCGATGTAGCAGGCCACGCCTGGGCGCATGATGCCCGAAGGGATGAGCTGCAGGGCGGTCTTGACGCCGCCGATCACGAGGGTGTGGCCCGCGTTGTGGCCGCCCTGGAAGCGCACCACGCCCTGGGCGTGTTCAGTCAGCCAGTCGACGATCTTGCCTTTGCCTTCATCGCCCCACTGGGTGCCGATAACAACAACGTTCTTTGCAGTTTTGTTTGACATCACAATTAACCTAAGTTTTTGAGAATCCAGTTACTACCACTTTCGTCGAGCACCAGCGCGCGATCGCACTCGAACTCGTCCTGTTCATCGTTGTGACCCGGCAGGGACTGGATCACAACTTCGCCGGACTTGCGCAGCTCGGCGATTTTTTCTTTCAATTCCGGTGCATTGCCCCATGGCGCGCGGATCGAATGCTTGCGCTCCGCGGTCGGCAGCAGGCGNGCCAGTTCGCGCAGGTCCAGCGAGAAGCCGGTGGCCGGACGCGCGCGGCCGAATGCTTCGCCCACGTGGTCGTAGCGGCCGCCGCGCGCCACCGCGTTCGGCAGGCCCGGCACGTACAGGGCAAACATGGCGCCGCTCTCGTACTGGTAGCCACGCAGGTCGGCCAGGTCGATCGCCACTTCGGCGCGGCCGATGGCCGATGCCGCCAGGGCAGCCAGTTCGGCCAGCGCATGGGTGATGCCCGGCAGTGCAGGCAGCACTTCGCGCGCACGCTTCAGCACCTCGACGTCGCCGTACAGGTTCGGCAATGCCAGCAGTGCGGCNCGGGTCACCTCGTTGTAGCCGGCGGTCTGCTGCTGCAGGCCCGGCACGTCCTTGCCGCGCAACAGCGCGACGATGGCNTCGTAATCCTTTTTCGCGGCCGCATCCTGCGCCAGGATCGCGTGCAGCACNCCGACATGGGTCAGGTCCAGGCGCACGTCGCTGAAGCCGGCCAGGGCCAGGGAACCGAGCGCCAGTTCCTGGATTTCGGCGTCCGCTTCCAGCCCGGCGTGGCCGTAAATCTCGGCGCCGATCTGGAACGGTTCGCGCGTCGCATGCAGGCCGGATGGGCGGGTATGCAGCACGGAGCCGGCGTAGCACAGGCGGGTCACGGTAGCGCGGTTCAGCAGGTGGGCGTCGATGCGCGCCACTTGCGTCGTCATGTCGGCGCGCAGGCCCAGCATGCGGCCGGAGATCTGGTCCACCAGTTTGAACGTGCGCAGGTCGGTATCCGCGCCGGCGCCCGTCAGCAGGGACTCGACGTACTCCAGCATCGGCGGCATCACGAGCTCGTAGCCGTACAGCCGGAAGTTATCCAGCATCAGGCGGCGCAACTCCTCGATCTTGCGTGCTTCGGAAGGCAAGACGTCGGCAATATATTCAGGCAAAAGCCAATTCGGCATGGTTGGTGCTATTGAATTAAAAACAATGCAGGCGCAACTACGCCACCCGGAAAACCGGATGACCAAACCGCGTATTTTACGCGAAATTGTTGCGGTGCAGGTAAAAAAATGGCGGGGTCAAAAAGGGGACGTAACACATTTATCGCACGCGATAAATGTGTTACGTCCCCTTTTTGACCCCGCCGGCGCTTACTTNCCGGAGCCGGCGCTCTTGAAGTATTTGAAGAAGTCGGACTGCGGATCGACCAGCATCACGTCAGCCTTGGNNTTGAAGGAAGCACGGTANGCTTCCAGCGAACGGTAGAACTTGTAGAACTCCGGATTGCGGCCAAACGCTTCGGCATAGATCTGGGANGCCTTGGCATCGCCCTCGCCCTTGATCTTTTCCGCTTCGCGGTAAGCCTCGGCCAGGATCACGGTGCGCTGCTTGTCGGCATCGGCGCGAACCTGCTCCGATTCCGCCGAACCGGTGGAACGGGCTTCGTTGGCCACGCGCAGGCGCTCGGCTTTCATGCGCTCGTANACCGAGTTGTTGATCTGCTCAACATAATCAACACGCTTCAAGCGCACGTCGACGATCTCCACGCCGATCTGCTTGGCCTCGTCCACCACCTTGCTGCGGATCGACTCCATCACCTTGCCGCGCTGGCCGGAAATCACTTCGCGCACGGTGCGCTTGGTGATTTCGTCATTCAGCGCCGCTTTCACGATCTGCTGCATGCGGTCGCCTGCCCTGCCCTCGTCGCCGCCAAAGGAGACGAAATACAGGCGCGGGTCGGTCACCTTCCATTTGACGAAGGCATCCACCAGGATGTTCATCTTTTCGGCGGTGATGAAGCGGTCAGCCTCTTTCGGATCCAGGGTCTGGATCCGCTTGTCCAGGTACACGACGTTCTGGAACGGCGGCGGCAGCTTGAAATGCAGGCCTGGCTCGGAAATCACCTGCTTCACCTCACCCAGCGCGAACACGATGGCGTANTTGCGCTGGTCCACCACGAACACGGTGGACGACAGCAGCATCAGGGCGATAAAGCCCGTAATCAGGATAGTTGCAAAGCGNTTCATTAACGGCCCTCCCGGTCACGGGACGATTCACGCGAACGGCCATCACGGCGGTTCGGGTCGGTAGTCGGCTCCGGCGGCAACAGCACGGCCGCTGGCGGCGGCGGGGTCACGCTGGCGGCGCGTCCCTCGGTGGCAGCCACCTGGGCGATCAGCTTGTCCAGCGGCAGGTACAGCANGTTGCTGCCAGCCTTGGAATCGACCATCACCTTGCTGGTGTTGGAGAAGATCTGCTGCATGGTGTCCAGGTACATGCGGTCGCGGGTCACGGCCGGCGCCTTCTGGTACTCGGCCAGCACGGACTTGAAGCGGTCGGCATTACCGGTTGCGTTCTGCACCGTCATGGCGCGATACGCCTCGGCTTCCTGGATCAGGCGGAATGCNGCACCGCGCGCTTTCGGCACGATGTCGTTGGCGTAAGCCTGGCCTTCATTCTTCTGGCGCTCGCGGTCCTGGCCCGCTTTCACGGCNTCGTCGAACGCTGCCTGTACCTGCTCTGGCGGCTGCACGCCCTGCATCGTCACATTGGTCACTTGCGCGCCCGAGTTGTAACGGTCCAGGATGGCCTGCATCAGTTGCTGGGTATCGGTGGCGACCTTCTCGCGGCCTTCATACAGCACGAAGTCCATCTTGCTGCGGCCAACGATTTCGCGGATCGCCGTTTCCGCCACCTGGCGCACGGTGTCTTCCGCGTCGCGGTTGGCGTACAGCCACTTCACCGGNTCGCTCAGCTTGTACTGCACGGCGAACTGGATGTCGATGATGTTTTCGTCTTCGGTCAGCATCAGCGCNTCGGAAGCCATCTTCGACTTCGCGCTGCCGCGGTAGCCCACCTCCACCGTGCGCACCTGCGACACGTTGACGATTTCATTGCCCTGGAACGGGTATGGCCAGCGCCAGTTGAANCCGGCAGGCGTGGTGTGGCTGAATTTGCCGAACGTGGTGACNACGCCGGTCTGGCCTTCCTGCACGATGAACGCGCCGGAAGCGAGCCANACCAGCGCTGCCACCGAAGCGACCGCGCCAAAGGTNAAGCCGGCGCCCTTCATGTCGCCGCCGCCATTGCCGCCGCCGCCCGAGTTGCTGCCGCGGTTTTTGCCGCCGCCAAACAGGCCATTCAGGCGCTGGTTAAAGTCGCGCCAGAGCTGATCGAGGTCCGGCGGTCCTTCGCCGGGCTTTTTGCCTTCCTGGGCAATATAGTTGCCGAGTCTTTTCTTGAGAGAGGAAAAAGGCATATTTTTCTTTTAGTGAGATCCTACTTGGGTAAAGGTGAGAATACTGTCCGGCGCCACCTCTTCTTTGGGGTTGGCGAGCGCCTCCTGCTCATCCCGTGCTGCCTCACAGATTGCATCGCGCAGCAGGTTCAGGCCTTCGCCCGTGCGTGCNCTGATGAATACGCGGGAAATCTTATCATACTCATTACGTTCTACCGCCGGCTCCAGGCCCGCCGCATCGATCTTGTTCCACACCAGGATCTGCGGGATATGGTCGGCGCCGATTTCGCGCAGCACCAGGTTGACCTGCTCGATCTGCTCCATGCGGCTCGGCGATGCGCCATCCACCACGTGCAGCAGCAGGTCGGCGTGAATCGTTTCTTCCAGGGTGGCGCGGAAAGCGGCCACCAGCTGGTGCGGCAATTCGCGCACGAAGCCGACCGTGTCCGACAACACCACGTTGCCGATTTCCTCGCCCATGTAGACGCGGCGCGAGGTGGTGTCCAGCGTNGCGAACAACTGGTCCGCCACNTAGACGCCGGCCTTGGTCAGCGTATTGAACAGGGTCGACTTGCCGGCATTGGTGTAGCCGACCAGGGACACGGAGAAAGTATGGCTGCGGCCGCGCGCGCGGCGCTGGGTCTCGTGCTGCTTGCGCAGCTTGGCCAGTTTGGCGCGCAGCATCTTGACGCGCTCGCCGAGCAGCCGGCGGTCGGTTTCGAGCTGGGTTTCACCGGGACCGCGCAGGCCGATACCGCCCTTCTGGCGTTCAAGGTGAGTCCAGCCGCGTACCAGGCGCGTGGCCAGGTGCTGCAACTGGGCCAGTTCGACCTGCACCTTGCCCTCGTGGCTTTGCGCACGCTGGGCAAAGATATCGAGGATCAGGCTGGTGCGGTCGAGCACCCTGACTTGGAGGCGTTTTTCCAGGTTGCGCTGCTGGGCTGGGGACAGCGCATGATTGAAGATGACGATTTCGAGCTTGTGGTCCTGCACTGCATGACCGATTTCGTCGGCCTTGCCGCTGCCGACGAAATACGCGGCATCCGGCGNCGACCGCTTACCGGTGATGGTGGTGACCGGCTCTGCGCCCGCGGAACGGGCCAGCAGCATCAACTCCTCGATACTGGCAGCAAAGTCGCCCTGACCGAAATCTACCCCGACTAAAGCTGCACGCATACGAAGTGGCTTACTCCGCTGCCTCGGAGGAGTTATCCATGTTCAGGTTGACGGCGCGGGCAGGCACCACGGTGGAAATGGCGTGCTTGTAAACCATCTGGGTTACGGTGTTACGCAGCAGGACCACGTATTGGTCGAAAGACTCGATATGGCCTTGCAGCTTGATGCCGTTGACCAGGTAGATCGAGACTGGAACGTGCTCTTTGCGCAGCGCGTTCAGGAATGGGTCTTGTAACAATTGCCCTTTATTGCTCATAACAGCTCCGTTTTATGTTGTTGTGTACGAATTGGAGACGCTGTGCCTATATTTCAAGTGCTGGGGATGCTGCTCCAAAGACACTGTACCTTGTTTTTTTAAATCTTGCAGCGTGATAAAGCTTAAGCTTAGCTTATTCACGCCCCCGAAAAAGGGGACGTAACCCTTTTTTAAATGGTTACGTCCCCTTTTTCCAGGTTTATTTGCCTTCGCGCTTGTCGAAAGGGTTCTTGCCGTTGCGCAATTCGATGCGCAGCGGCGTGCCGACCAGCTTGAAACTATCGCGGAAATGTTTCTCCAGATAGCGTTTATACGGCTCGGACACGGCATCCAGCGAATTTCCGTGGATGACGATGATCGGCGGGTTCTGGCCGCCCTGGTGCGCGTAGCGCATTTTCGGGCGCACGCCGGCCTTGCGCTTCGGTTCCTGCTTCTCGATCGCTTCCTGCAAGGCGCGTGTCAGCTTCGGCGTCGGCAGGTCGGCCGTGGCNGCGGCATACGCGCCGTTCACGGATTTCATCAGCGGGCCGATGCCGGTGCCGCGCAGCGCCGAAATGAAGTGGGTNTTGGCGAACGACAGGAAGTCCAGCTTGCGGTCCATGTCCATCTTCACCTGGTCGCGGTCGTCCGACTGCAGGCCGTCCCACTTGTTGACCGCCACCACCAGGGCGCGGCCCGATTCCAGGATGAAGCCCGCAATGTGGGCGTCCTGCTCGGAGATATCCTGCTGCGCGTCGAGCATCAGGATCACCACATTGGCTTCCGAGATCGACTGCAGCGTCTTCACCACCGAGAACTTCTCGATCGCCTCGAACACCTTGCCGCGGCGGCGGATACCGGCCGTNTCGATCAGGGTGTACTGCTTGCCGTCGCGCTCAAACGGGATCTCGATCGAGTCNCGGGTGGTGCCCGGCATGTCGAAGGCGATCACGCGCTCTTCGCCCACCAGGGTGTTGATCAGGGTCGACTTGCCCACGTTAGGGCGGCCCACCAGGGCGATCTTCACGCCGCGTTCCTGCGGCAGCANCTCTTCCTCGTCGGCCGGACGCGAGGCAAATGCCTTGTCCAGCGCTTCGGCTACCAGGTCGTGCACGCCGTCGCCATGGGCGCCGGAAATCGCATACGGATCGCCCANGCCCAGCTCGTAGAAGTCCGATACGGCAGCGGTATAGCGCATGCCTTCGGCCTTGTTCACCACGAGCAGCACCGGACGGCCGGATTTGCGCAGGAAATCGGTAATCGTCTTGTCGTGCGGGGTCATGCCCTGGCGGCCATCGACCAGGAACACCACCACGTCGGCTTCCGCCACGGCCTGCTTGGTCTGCAGGGCCATCTGGAACATGATGCCTTCCTTGGCGACCGGCTCGAAACCGCCGGTATCGATGACCAGGAATGGGCGATTGCCCACGCGGCCCTCACCGTAGTGACGATCGCGCGTCAGGCCAGGGAGGTCCGCCACCAGCGCATCGCGCGAGCGGGTCAGTCGATTGAATAAGGTCGATTTCCCGACGTTCGGGCGACCAACAAGTGCAATTACCGGCTTCATATTATTTTTATTCGACCGCGATAGCGGCCACAGTCCCATTCTGGGTTTGGAAAATCACATTCGGACCGGACAACAGCGGCGCCGACTTGATGGCGCTGCCGTCGGTGCTGATCCGACCTAACATCGTGCCGTCTTCCCGCGACAGGAAGTGCACATAACCTTCGAGGTCGCCCACGGCCACGAAGCGGCCATAGGAAACCGGAGCCGACAAGCGGCGGTAAGCCAGCTTCTCGTTCTTCCANGCCGATGCGCCGCCTTCGCGGGCAAAGGCTTGCACGGCGCCCTTCTCGTCCGAGACAAACACGAAGCGCTGGTCCACGCCCACGCCAACGTCAGACGATGCCGGCTTGGTCCAGCGGGCGGCGCCGGTNTTCAGGTCCAGGCAGCCTACCTTGCCCTGGTAGCTCACCGCGCACAGGTCGTTCTCGAACACGGTCGGAGTGCCGCTGATGTCGGACACGCGTTCCAGTTCGGTCGCGCCGCGCGGCTCGGACAGCGGCACTTCAAAGCGCGGCACGCCGTTCGACAGCGCCAGNGCCAGGATGCGGCCCGCAGGCTGCGCGGCGTACACGTTGGTGTTGGCGATGACCAGGCCCGGCATATTGCGCAGGGTCAGCGGCGGGGTNACGCGCTGGATGAACCAGCGCTTCTTGCCGTCCGCCGCGTCATAAGCGGTAACCTTGTTGTCCACGGTGCGCACGATCACGACGTCGTTGCCGACAGCAGGAGCGGACAGGATCTCGCTCGAAGCCTGGATCTTCCACAANGCCTTGCCGCTGCCGTCGAAGGCCATCAGCTGGCCCTTGACTGCGCCCACGGCCAGCAGNTTGCCGTCCGGGCTGACGCCGACGCCGGCAGTCAGGTCGGNGCCGGCCTTGCTGCGCCATTGCACCTTGCCGGTGGCGGCATCCAGGCGTTCGATCACGCCGTCGGCATCGGCCACGAACACGCTGTTGTCGGCCAGTGCCGGCGTGAAGACATTGGTGCCTGCCTTGCCGGTGCTGTGCTTCCAGACCATGCGGGCCGGCACGCCGCCCTTCAGCTCTTCCAGCTTGGCCGGTGCGAACTTGTCTTCTTTCTTGAACGGATTCAGGCTGCCGCAGCCGGCAACCAGCACCAGGACGCCCAGTGCAATTATGGTACGAGTCGCGCGCATGTATTTACGCCTTCACTTCCGGCACGCTGCCGCCGATGGATTCGAGCTTGAGCTGGATCAGCTGGCGGCCAGGATTGNTCTTGTCGGCGGCTTCCAGCGCGGCCTTGTAGGCGGTACGGGCTTCTTCCAGNTTGTTCTGTGCCGCCAGGATGTCGCCCTTGCGGTCTTCCACCGAGGACTTGAACTGCGGCAGCGCAGCCACGGCCAGCGCCTTCAGCGCAGCGTCGTAGGCTTTCTCGTCCAGCAGCACGCCGGCCAGGCGGATCGAAGCAATGTTCTTGTGCTCGTCGTTGCCGTTCGCAACCACCCACTCCAGCTGGGCCTTGGCGGACTTCAGGTCATTGGCGTCGAAGAACGACTTGGCGGCGCTCAGCGCGCCCAGCGAGGCGTATGCCGTGCGGCCGAACTTGGACTCGATGTCGCCGGCTACGCGCGCCACCTTGGCATTGTCCTTGGCGTTGACGGCGGTTTGCAGCTCATCGAACAGCACGGAGGCTTGCGCTGCCTGGTTGCGCTGGTAGTAGTTCCAGCCGTTCCAGCCCGAATAGGCGGCCAGGCCCGCGATCACCACCCAGGTGGTCAGGTTGCCGTACTTTGCCCACCACGCTTTGAGGGTAGCAAGCTGTTCTTGTTCTTCGAGATCGTATGCCATGTTTCAGTCTGCCTGTTTCTTTGAAAGATTAATGGTGGTGGTGATGGTCGTGGTCACAATCGTCTCCGCATGTGATCTGGTCCACGACGTAATCGACAACGCCTTCAAACGCGACGGTCTGTTGCTGGCCCTCGCCTTCTTCAGCGCGCATTGCCTTGACGACGGCAGTGTTGTTGGCCACTTCGTCTTCGCCGATGATGACGGCGAAGGTTGCGCCGGAGCCATCGGCTTTTTTCATCTGCGACTTGAAGCTGCCGGCGCCATTCAGGCCGCNGCAATGCAGGATCACGTCCAGGCCGGCGTCGCGCAGGCGCTCGCCGATGATGAAGGCTTGCATGCGCGCCGCGTCGCCCTGGTGCACCAGGTAGACGTCGCACTGGCGCGGCGCGGCGGTGTCGCCGGCGCCTTTCATCAGTTCGATCAGGCGTTCGATGCCCATCGCAAAGCCGACCGCCGGGGTTGGCTTGCCGCCGAACATTTCGATCAGCGGGTCATAACGGCCGCCGGCGCAGACGGTGCCCTGCGCGCCCAGNTCGTCGGTGACCCATTCGAACACGGTGCGGTTGTAGTAGTCGATGCCNCGNACCAGGCGGGTGTTGACGGTGTACTGGATCGCATTGGCGTCCAGGATCTTCTTCACGCCTTCGAAGTGGGCCAGCGATTCCTCACCCAGGTAGTCCAGCAGCTTCGGTGCGCTGTTGACGATGCCTTGCAGGGCCGGGTTCTTGGTGTCCAGGATGCGCAGCGGGTTGCTGTGCAGGCGGCGCTTGGCGTCGGCATCCAGGTGCTCTTCGTGCTGCTCCAGGTAGGCGATCAGGTCGACGCGGTGGCGTGCGCGCTCCTCGGCGTCGCCGATGGAGTTGATTTCGAGGCGGATGTTTTCCAGGCCCAGGTCATCCCACAGGCGGCGGCACATCACGATCATTTCGGCGTCCACGTCCGGACCGGTGAAGCCCACGGCTTCCGCGCCGAACTGGTGGAACTGGCGATAGCGGCCGCGCTGCGGCTTCTCGTGGCGGAACATCGGACCCTTGTACCACAGGCGTTTCGGGCCCTCGTACACCAGGTTATGTTCCAGCACGGCGCGCACCACGCCTGCGGTGCCTTCCGGGCGCAGGGTCAGCTTGTCGCCGTTCATGGAGTCTTCGAAGGAATACATTTCCTTCTCGACGATATCAGTCACGGCGCCGATGGCGCGCGAGAACAGGCGCGTCTCTTCCACGATCGGGGTGCGGATCTGCTGGAAGCCGTAGCTCTGCACCACGGACTGCGCGGTGTTCTCGAAGATTTCCCACAGGTGGGCGTCAGCCGGCAGGAGATCGTTCATCCCCTTGATGGCTGCGATTTTGTCTGCTTTGTTGGACATGTTCTTTAAGCTGCTTTGCTATAGTTTTTCTGTACGTAGTCGAGTACGATGGCCTGGAATTCTTCGACGATATTGTCGCCGCGCAGGGTCGCTACTTTCTGGCCGTCGACGAAGACCGGAGCGGCCGGCGATTCGCCGGTGCCCGGCAGGCTGATGCCGATGTTCGCATGCTTCGATTCGCCCGGGCCGTTGACGATGCAGCCCATCACGGCCACGTTCATCGCCTCCACGCCCGGGAAGGTCTTTTTCCATTCCGGCATCTGCTCGCGCAGGTAGCTCTGGATATCGTCCGCCAGTTCCTGGAACACGGTGGACGTGGTGCGGCCGCAGCCCGGGCAGGCAATCACCATCGGGGTGAATTTGCGCAGGCCCATCGTCTGCAGGATTTCCTGGCCGACCACCACTTCCTTGGTGCGGTCGCCGCCCGGTTCCGGGGTCAGCGAAATGCGGATGGTGTCGCCGATGCCTTCCTGCAGCAGCACCGACAGCGCAGCGGTCGAGGCCACGATGCCCTTGCTGCCCATGCCCGCTTCGGTCAAGCCCAGGTGCAGCGGATAGTCGCAGCGCTTGCCCAGTTCGCGATAGACCGCAATCAGGTCCTGCACGCCGGACACTTTGCACGACAGGATGATCTTGTCGCGGGCCAGGCCCAGTTCTTCAGCGCGCACCGCGTTTTCAATCGCCGAGGTAATCAGCGCTTCATACATCACGGCTTGCGCGGTCCATGGATTTTCGCGTGCCGCGTTTTCATCCATGATGCGCGCCAGCAGCGCCTGGTCCAGCGAGCCCCAGTTGACGCCGATGCGCACCGGCTTGTCGTACTTGGCCGCCACTTCGATCATTTGCGCGAACTGCGNATCGCGCTTGGCGCCCTTGCCCACATTGCCCGGGTTGATGCGGTACTTCGACAGCGCGGCGGCGCAATCCGGGTACTCGGTCAGCAGGGTGTGGCCGTTGTAGTGGAAGTCGCCCACCAGCGGCACGTCGATGCCCATCTTGTCCAGCTGGTCGCGGATATATGGCACGGCGGCCGCCGACTCCGGGCGGTCAACCGTCAGGCGCACCAGTTCGGAACCGGCGCGCGCCAGTTCCTTGATCTGGATCGCCGTCGCCACTGCATCGGCGGTGTCGGTATTGGTCATCGACTGCACCACCACCGGCGCGTCGCCACCGACCCAGATCTTGCGCTCGCCATGCTGCACCAGCACGCGGCGGCTGGCACGGCGTGCCAGTGGTCCGGATGGGATCGGGTTGTTCGAAGAAGACATGCTTGGCTACTCTTATTACTTGATGTTCACGAGGGCGTACGACTTGCCCGGACCTTGCGTCAGTTCCAGCTTGCCGCCCGCCAGGTTGGCGCTGACGGCNCTTGGCTTNCCGACGATCAGCACGTCATCCGCGCGCACGTTGAAGGTCTGGGTACTGCCTGCCTTCACGGTGCCGCGGGTCACGTTCGGCTGGCCGGCACGGCGAATCTCGACCCACGAATCTTCCTTCACTGTCAGCACCAGCTTGCCGCCCGCGGCGCCAACCGCCGGAGCTGCACCGGCGACGGCCGCAGGTACGGCCGGCGCGGTCGCAACCGGCGCGGCGCCCTGTGCAGGTGCTGGCGCCGGAGATGGAGCGGCCGCCGGCGGCTTGACAGGAATCAGGCCCGGCGAAGCGGGTGCGGTGCCAACTGCTGGCGCGCCGCCTACAGTCGGCGCTGCGCGGTTGACGGGCGCTCCCCCTGCAGCAGGCGCACCGGCTGCGTTGCCTGCCGCAGCGCCAGGTGCGGTTGCCGGCGCAGCTACGCCGCCGGTCGTGGTGGTCATGCCGGGAGCCGCTGCCGGCACAGTGCCAGGTACAACGCCGCCTGCCTGCGCGGGCACGCCGCCGGCGGCGCCTGGGACGCCAACGCCAGCCACCGCATCCGGCGCTGTATTGCTGCCTGGTTGCGGCGGTACCGAAATCAGCGGTACGTTCTGAGTCTGCATCGGCGCGTCCACGGGCTGCGCGCCCGGCTGGGTCACCACCACCGGCACTGGCGCTTCGGCCGGCGCCGCCGGCGACGTCAGGCCGCCGCGGGTCGCCAGCGTCAGCGGCGACAGGATGCCCATCTGCCAGGCTGCGGCCAGGCCAAGCAAGGCCAGCACGCCAACGCCGGCCACAATCGCGCCCAGCGGCTTGCCGCTATTGCGTTCGTTCAGCGAAGGGAAGCGCGACTCCTGGAACGAAGCCGTCACCCTGGTCGGGCGCACGGTNGCATCGGCATGTCCTGCGGCNCCCTCCACTTCCACCATTGCCACCAGCGGCGCCGGATCGAGCCGCATTGCCTTCGCATAGGCNCGGATGAAACCGCGCGTCACCGCACGGTTCGGCAAGGCATCGAAATCCCCCTGCTCGATCGCCACCACCTGGCGCGGCGCCAGCTTCAACTGGTCGGCCACCTGCTCGACCGACAGGCCCATGGCCTCGCGTGCCGCTGCCAGTGCTGCTCCGGGCGTGGAAGCATGCTGCTGGCTGGCCGGCTTATCCTGCTCAGAATCCATTGGTTCCCCGTTCTCACTCATCAAACGCCCCACGTTGATACGCTGCGTACTCCGGCGACTGGGCATGGTGACGCCGCAATTGGGTCGCAAAGCCCTGCTCCAGGCCCTGGTCGCCCATCTTGTGCTGCACCTTGACCGCCAGCCACAGCACGTCGGCCGGCAGCGCATCCAGCTTCGCTACCTTGTGCAATTGCGTGATAAAGAAGCTGGCGCGCGGATAGTCGCGCCGCGCATAGTACACCTTGGCCAGGCCGATATTCGTTTCCGGCACTTCCGGCGCGAGTTTCAGTGCATCCAGCAGATATTTTTCCGCCAGGTCGATGTCTTTCATCTTCAGCGCGCAGTTGCCGGCATTGTTCATGGCGCCGGCCGGCGANCGGTAATTGCGGCTGGCAAGCGCCGTATCGAAGTGCTTGAACGATTCCTTGATGCGGTCGTTCTGGCACAGGAAGGAGCCGTAATTATTGTTCAGGTCCGGATCGTTCGGCGCCAGCTTCAGGGCCTGCATGAAGTTGTCGTTCGCCAGGTCCTTTTCACCCATGCGCATGTAGATGATGGCGCGCAGGCTGTAGCCATTGGCGTTTTGCGGATCGGCGGCGATCGCTTTTTTCACCTCATCGAGCGCAATCGGGTAATTGCCCTGCTCGAAGTAGCCGATCGCAAGCTGCAGGCGGATCTCGGCGCGCTTCTGCGCGGAAGTCTGGTCGGAAAGGGTCTTCAGATCTTCTTTGCCACTGGGGTTGTGCCCCGAAGTCGCGCAGCCCGCTAATACGCCGGCCAGCACGACCGCGGCCAGGCACTTGAAGCGGCGCTGAGCGAAATCGGTCATCAGGAACGAATCTCCACAATCTTGCCGAAATCGGCGCCATACTTCTTCTGGTATTCGGTCATCTTTTCCATCCGTTCAGCCACGCGGGTGCGGTCTTTCACTTCGCCCGCCAACTGGCCGCAAGCTGCGTCGATATCATCGCCGCGGGTCTTACGGATGGTGGTTACGATGCCCGCATTCATCAGAATTTCAGCGAAAGCCTTGATGCGCGGGTTCTTGGAGCGCAGCAGGCCCGATTCCGGGAAGGGGTTGAAAGGAATAAGGTTGAACTTGCAGTTGACGCCAACCACCGGGTCGTTCACCAGCGCGATCAGTTCGCGCGCGTGTTCGTCCGAGTCGTTGTAGTTATCGAGCATGCAGTACTCGAATGTGATGAAGTCGCGCGGGGCGAACTCCAGGTAGCGCTTGCACGCCGCCAGCAGTTCCTTCAGCGGGTACTTCTTGTTCAGCGGGACCAGCTCGTCGCGCAGCTTGTCGTTGGAGGCGTGCAGCGATACTGCCAGCGCCACCGGCACGTCCTGCGACAGCTTGTCGATCATCGGCACCACGCCCGAGGTGGACAGGGTCACGCGTCGGCGCGACAGGCCGTAGGCGTTATCGTCCAGCATCAGCTTGAGCGCGGTGGCGGTGGGTCCGTAATTCAAGAGCGGCTCGCCCATGCCCATCATCACCACGTTGGTGATCTGGCGCTCGCCTTTCGGGCCGGGCTCGATGCCTTTGGTTTTGCGCAGTGCGAATTCAGCCATCCACAGCTGGCCGATGATNTCGCCCACGGTCAGGTTNCGGTTGAAGCCCTGCTTGCCGGTCGAGCAGAAACGGCAATTCACGGCGCAACCGGCCTGGGTCGAGATGCACAGCGTGCCGCGGTTTTCTTCCGGGATGAACACGGTTTCCACGGCATTGCCATTGCCCACGTCCACCAGCCATTTGCGGGTGCCGTCGGCGGAAGTATGGTCGCTGATGACGGCCGGCGCCACGATATGGGCGCGCGTCTTCAGCTTCTCGCGCAAGGACTTGGCGAGGTCGGTCATGCTGTCAAAGTCGGCTGCGCCGAACTGGTGGATCCAGCGCTGCAGCTGNTTGGCACGGAAAGGCTTCTCCCCCAGCTCCGCGCAGTAGGCGACTAGTTGCTCCGGATCAAAATCCAGCAGGTTGGTGAGGGATGTTTCCATGCTTTTTTACTCAATTTCAAAAACGGCTTTGCCCCGGACCGAAGACCCGGGGCAAGGCGCAATACTACTGTACTACATTACAACCGCTAAAAATTAACGGGAGTAGACGTTCAGTGCTGGGAAGAAGTACGCGATTTCAACGGCAGCGGTTTCAGCGGCGTCGGAGCCGTGAACAGCGTTGGCGTCGATGGAGTCAGCGAAATCAGCACGGATGGTGCCTTTTTCTGCCTTCTTCGGATCGGTAGCGCCCATCAGGTCGCGGTTCTTCAGGATTGCGCCTTCGCCTTCCAGAACCTGGATCATCACAGGACCGGAAACCATGAAGTCAACCAGGTCCTTGAAGAAAGGACGCTCGCGGTGCACGGCGTAGAAGCCTTCGGCTTCAGCGCGGGACAGCTGGGTCATGCGGGCAGCNATCACTTTCAGGCCTGCGCCTTCGAAACGGCTGTAGATCTGGCCGATCACGTTCTTTGCTACTGCGTCAGGTTTNATGATCGACAGGGTGCGTTCGATTGCCATTATGAAAAACTCCAATAAAAAGAAAGGTTTAAAAGAAGAAATTAGATTCTCGATCAACCCTAGATTTTAACATAGTTCACCCTCTATGCCCAAGGAAACANTCCCGGGCGGCTTATAAGGGCTTCCCTTAAGCGTTTTTAAGTATTTCCTAAGCCAGAAAGTCCCCATTCGGTCAGCGGCATGCTATGCTTTTTGGTAAAGGAGGCATTTAAATATGCAAAACGTACATCATTTCGGTAGCGCCGTCGCCACCGACAACGCACTGATCCGCAACCGCGTGCTGCGCAACACCTATTGGTTGCTGGCACTGTCGATGATCCCAACCGTCCTGGGCGCTGTGGTCGGCGTGACATTCGGCATGCCATTCCCGCGCGGCTTCATGGGCGCGATCCTGTTCATGGCGGTCGCATTCGGCTTCTTCTGGGCTATTGANAAGAACAAGGACACCGGCGTGGGCGTTGCCCTGCTGCTGGGCTTCACCTTCTTCATGGGCCTGATGCTGACGCCGCTGCTCAGCCGCACCCTGGGTTATGCCAACGGCCCAACCCTGATCATGACNGCGTTCGGCGGCACGGCGTCCATCTTCGCCGCGCTGGCCAGCTACGCCACCGTGACCAAGCGCGACTTCTCGATGATGGGCAAGTGGCTGTTCGCCGGCGTGATCGTGCTGCTGCTGGCGTCGATTGCCAACATCTTCCTGGGCATGAGCGCGCTGTCGATCGTGATCTCGGTGCTGGTGATTGCCGTGTTCTCGGCTTACATCCTGTTCGACGTGCAGCGCATCGTCAACGGCGGCGAGACCAACTACGTGTCCGCCACCCTGGCCCTGTACCTGGATGTGTACAACATCTTCACCAGCCTGCTGAACCTGCTGGGCCTGGCTGGCGACCGCGAATAAGCGACAAGCTGCCCAATGAAAAAGCCGGCATCCGCCGGCTTTTTTTTCGTTTGGCGCACACCTTTGCGCCACCTCAATCCGTACGCTACACGATTGGCAAACACTTATCGCACTGCCACCCGTGGGAGCCTATCATGGAAGCGGATTCCCCCGATCACGAAGAACGTATTCGCAAACTGGAGCAGAGAGTGCCTGACCTTGCCTGCGAAATCAAGCTTCTGAATGAACGCCTCGACAAGTTCGCGATAGAGCTGCGGGCTGAGATCGCCAGTGCTGTCGCCGAGTCGGAAACGCGCATGCGTGCCTATGTGGATGCGCGCCTGGCGGAACTGGAGCAGCGGCTGACCGCGCGCATTGTCGCACTGGAGCAAGGGCAGCGCTGGATCATCGGACTCCTGGTCGCCATCCTGCTCGGGATGGTCGGCCTGGCAAGCGGCATGGCGACCATCCTGTCCCGCCTGGCCTGAACTTTACACGAGGTCGAAGACCGCCATCGATTCCACGTGGGAGGTGTGCGGGAACATGTTCATCACGCCCGCCTGCGACATGCGGTAGCCGGCACGGTGCACCAGCACGCCGGCATCGCGCGCCAGGGTCGATGGCGAGCAGGAGACGTAGACGATACGCTTTGGCAGCATGTCCGGGTTGCTTTCCTTCAGTTCAGCCAGCGCCAGCGACAAGGCCATGGCGCCGTCGCGCGGCGGGTCGATCAGCATGCGGTCGAACTTNCCGAGGGCGATCAGGTCATCCTTGGTGATCTCGAACAGGTTACGGCACTGGAAAGTGGTGTGGCCGTCNACGCCGTTCACCTTGGCGTTCGACAGCGCGCGCTCGGTCAGCGCGGTCGAACCTTCAATACCCACGACTTCGCGCGCCTGGGTCGCCAGCGGCAGCGTGAAGTTGCCCAGGCCGCAGAACAGGTCGGCCACGCGCTCGTCCTTTTGCACGTCCAGCAGGCGCAGCGCCTTGTGCACCAGCACGCGGTTGATGTGGTGGTTCACCTGGGTGAAATCGGTCGGCTTGAACGGCATCTTGATGCCGAATTCCGGCAGCGTGTAATACAGTTCCTTGCC
>JGI25160J50197_1000596_pt1 | contig 20222 bp, 15 predicted proteins | sample AraplaMF_Cvi_mMS_FD_50197 | JGI IMG/M metagenome (IMG submission 50197)
ATGCGCAGCGATTGCGTGAAATTCTTAAGCATGCAAGGTCACCCGCTTGATTTCTGCCAGCGTGGTGTCGCCGCGCCGCACCACTTCCAGCGCGGCATGGCGCAGGCTGCGCGTGCCGTTGGCATAGGCAGCCGCCTTGATCTGGCGGATCGGCCGCTTTTCCACGATCAGCTCGCGGATTTCATCGTTCAGGGTCAGGATTTCCGCAATCGAACGACGCCCCTTGTAGCCGGTGCCGCGGCAATCCCCGCAGCCCTTGCCTTCCTTGAAGTTGTACTCGTAGACGTCGGCGCGCGACAGGCCCACGCTTGGCCAGCTCTTCATCGGAAGGCGTCACTTCCACCGCGCAGTGCGGGCAGTTGATGCGCACCAGGCGCTGCGCCCAGATGCCGTTCAGCGCCGACACGAAAGCATAAGGGTCGATGCCCATGTGCGTGAAGCGGCCGAACACGTCGAATACATTATTGGCGTGGACCGTGGTCAGCACCAGGTGGCCGGTCAGCGCCGACTGCACGGCAATTTCCGCCGTTTCGCGGTCGCGGATCTCGCCCACCATGATCTTGTCCGGGTCATGGCGCAGGATCGAGCGCAAGCCTTTGGCGAAGGTCAGGCCCTTCTTCTCGTTGACTGGAATCTGCAGGATGCCCGGCAACTGGTATTCCACCGGATCTTCGATGGTGATGATCTTTTCGCGCCCGTTATGGATCTCGGTCAGCGCCGCATACAGGGTGGTGGTCTTGCCCGAACCGGTCGGCCCGGTCACCAGCAGCATGCCGTACGCCTCCTGCGCCAGCGAGCGCAAGGTCGACAGGGAAGCCTCGTCGAAGCCCAGCGCCTCCAGCGTCAGCGAACCATACGACTCGATCATGGCGCGCTTGTCCAGGATACGGATCACCGCGTCCTCGCCGTGGATGGACGGCATGATCGACACCCGCAGGTCGATCTCGCGTCCCATCGACTCGACGCGGAAGCTGCCGTCCTGCGGCACGCGGCGTTCCGCGATATCGAGTTCGGCCAGCACCTTCAGGCGCGAAATGATCTGCTCCGCCACGTCGATGCCGTTGACGGCCGTGGCATGGTCCAGCACCCCGTCCACCCGGTATTTGACGGCCAGGCCGCCCGCCGTCGATTCCAGGTGGATGTCGGACGCGCCGGCTTTCAGTGCGTCGTACAGGGTCGAATTGACCAGCCGCACGGCCGGGCTGGCGCCCTCCGACACCGAAGCAAACGACAGCACCGCCGCCGTCTTGCCATCGCGCCGCGTGCCCTCCCCGCCCGACACCAGGGTGTCGACGGCGCGCGCCGATTCTTCCTGTTTCGACAGGTAGGCCTGGATATCGGCCTGCAGCGCCAGCCGCAATTGCAGCGGCGCGGCCGCCGAACAGCGCGCCTGCGTCGCCAGCCAGGTTTGCAGGTCGAGGTCGAACGGATCGGCAATCACGCCCACAGCCGCCCCGTCGTGGGAGCGCAGCAGCACGCAATGGCGCGCCATNGCCTGCGACAGCGGCAGCAGGTCGAAGGCCGGCTCGAAGGCCAGCATGTCCGCCGTTTCCAGCACGGCCAGGCCGAAAGGCTGGGCCAGCGCCCGCACCGCCATGCGCGGCTCGATGCCGGACAGCTCTTCCAGCTCCTNCACCAGGCTGCGTTTGGACAGCGCGCATTGCGTGCGCGCCTTCGACAGCAGGTTCGCGTCCAGCACCGGCAGCGTCATGCCATTTCTCCTGCCAGGTCAAAAATCGGCATATATAAAAGCACCACGATAGCGCCCACCACCAGGCCGATACCGGCCATCAGCAGCGGTTCAAAAGTCCGGGTAAAGCGGTCGATCCAGCGCCCGATCTCGCCGTCATAGAAGGCTGCCGACTGCGTCAGCATCGCCCCCATTTCGCCGGTGCGCTCGCCCACCCGCAGCATGCGCAGCGAGATTGGGGTAGTCAGTCCATTGGCTTCGAAGGCCGACGACAGCGGCAGGCCGGCCTCGATCATGGCACGCGCGCCCTGCAAGCCTTCCTTCACGTTGGCCGACACCATGGCCTGCACGGTATCGACCGCATTCAGGATGGTGATGCCGCCCTCGCTGAGCATGCCCAGCGTCAGGTACAGCCGCGAAAGCTCATAGATCTTCACGCGCTCGCCGACGCCCGGCAGGCGCGCCAGCAGGCGCGCCATGCCGCCGCTGCGCACCAGGTGGCGCACGCCGAACACCGCGCCGCCAATCAGCGCGGCGATCCCGGCCACCAGCGGCAAGGTGTGCGCGGCTGCAAACTGGCCCCAGCTCAGCATGACTTGCGACATCCACGGCAGGTTGCGCCCCGCCCCCTGGTACACCTCGGCAAAGCGTGGCACCACATAGGCAATCAGGAACAGCGACACGCCGCCGCCCACCAGCAGCAGGATGCAGGGATAGATCGCGGCGCTCACCAGCTTGGCGCGCACCAGGTCGACCCGTTGCTGGTAATCGATGAATCGTTCGAGTGAGCGCGGCAGGTCGCTGGTGCCTTCCGCCGCCTTGACGATGCCGACATAAAGCGGCGGGAACAACTGCGGCTGGTCAGCCAGCACGGTGGAGAAGCGCTGGCCTTCGCGCAAGCCGGACAAGAGGCGTTCCAGCACGCCGCGGGTGGCCGGCGCCGATTCCTTTTCCAGCAGNGCTTCCAGTGCCTCCACCACGCCCAGGCCCGCGTTCAGCAGCGCCAGCAGCTCCTGGCTGAACAGCACCAGCGAGAGCGCCTTGGCCTTGCCGGCCCGCAGGCCGGCACTGCGCGGCGTGATGGCGCTGACGAACAGGCCGCGCGCTTCGACCTGGCGGCGCGCATCGGCCTCGTCGCGGCCATCGACCACCAATTGGCCAATCGCCATGTCCGGCGACAAGGTGCGTACATCGAACTGCATCGCTCAGGCCGCGCTGTGATTACTGGGCGCCGATATCGGCGTTCTCGCCTTCGCCGCCCGGCTGGCCATCCTTGCCGAGGGAGATGATGTCGTATTCAGCCTTGGCGCCTGGCGCCTTGTACTGGTAAGGACGGCCCCATGGATCGGGNGGCACGCCCTTCTTCAGGTAAGGGCCGTTCCACTTGGCGCCCGCCGTGGCCGGCGCCGCCAGCAGCGCGGCCAGGCCCTCTTCGGTGCTCGGGTAGCGGCCGACATCCAGGCGGTAAGTGTCGAGGGCCTTGTCGAAGGCCTCGATCTGGGCCTTGGCGACGGTGACTTCGGATTTGCCCAGCTGGGAGAAGTATTTCGGGCCAACATATGCGGCCAGCAGGCCGATGATGACAATCACTACCAGCAGCTCAAGCAGGGTGAAGCCTTTGCTGGTTTTGCCATGGTTCCGTGCTGCAAACATCCGTACTACCTCCGCCTTGAATAGAACTGCAGAGGCTACCACGCGGGTTTAGGTTTCGACAATCTTTTCTGCGGTGCGAGGCCGCCATGTCTCAGCTGGGACATTTTGCGCGGAAATGTTATTAAAAGTGTCGCAAATTTTTCACAAGATAATTCCTACTGGCATGTCATTTTTTCCATAGGACTCACCGAACTTTGTTTGCTTTTTCCCTAATAAAATTAAATTTGTATCATTGAATTTTTGTCCACTTTCAATCGTGCCATTGCTATATTCCCTTGCAACCTGTGCAACACAGGGCCGCCGTTTTCGTCTCGTTAAAAAAGCAAGGGAACGCATCATGAATCGACATGTCACTCGCATCAAACAACTGGCCGGCNGCGCGCTGGTTGGCGCCGCAGCAATCATGGCAGCACCGGCCCACGCCGGCGTGGCCACCCTGGACTCGCAAGCGCCGATGGTCTACAACCACGGCGAAAAATTCCAGGATGGCGGCCTCACATTCACCGCCCAGATTTCCGCCTATGTCCAGTCACTCGGCATCACCGATGGCTTGGGCGGCACCATCCTCGATGGCAGTAATCCGAATAGCTGCGGCGCGGTTAACGATTGCCCATCCGGCAATGCCAGCAAGTTTTACGCAGGCTGGAACGANGGCTCGGTCGACGTCCAGCGCGGCGGCGGCTTTTATACCCTGAGCTCCCTGCGCTATTCCTTCTTCGCCCCCGTCGGCGGCCAGCCTGACGGCAGCTATGGCCAGTTGGTGCTGAAGGCCACCACCATGGACGGCGACACCGTTACCCGCAGCGCCGACTTTGCCGGCCAGGATGGCGATGGCCACTTCATGTTCTCGACCTGGAACCTGGACGCCGACTTCGCCGCCCTCCACCTGAGCAACCTGAATATCAGCGCCTGCCTGTTCGACGGCAACGGCGGCTGCCAGAACATGGCCGACTGGGCGCCGTACGCCGCCCAATTCGCCATCGACGACCTCGACGTCGCGCTGCCGCTGCCGGGCTCNGCCCCGCTGCTGCTGCTTGGCCTGGCCGGCCTGGCCGCCATCCGCCGCCGCCGCGCACAATAAACCAATAACAAGGATACCTACCATGCAATTGCGACCACTGACCCTGGCCGTCCTGGCCGNGCTGTCCGGCCTGGCCGTGCAAGCCGGCGCTGAAGAAGCGCGCCACTCCTACATCGTGCAACTGGCCGACGCGCCGGTCGCCAACTACAGCGGCGGCGTGAACGGCCTGGCCGCCACCAAGCCTGCCGCCGGCAGCCGCCTCGACGTCACTGCACAGAACGTGCAGGACTACATGGCCTACCTGGACCAGCAGCAAAGCAACGCTACCGCCATCGTGCCGGACGCGCAGATCGTCCACAAGTACAAGCTGGTGCTGAACGGCTTCGCCGCCCGCCTGACCGATGCCGAAGTGCGCGCACTGAAAAAATCCAGCGCCGTGGCCAGCATCAGCGCCGACGAGGCGCGCACCCTCGATACCAACTACACGCCGAAATTCCTCGGCCTGGACACNCCGGGCGACGGCCTGTGGGCCAAGCTGGGCGGCATGGACAAGGCCGGCGAAAACATCGTGATCGGCATTGTCGACGGCGGCATCTGGCCTGAACACGCCTCCTACGCCGACCGCGTCGACAACCAGGGCAAGCCTACTTTCGACGTCGGCGGCACCCTGGTGTACGACACCCCGTCCAACTGGAACGGCGCCTGCGTGACCGGCGAAGGCTTCACCGCCAGCCACTGCAACAACAAGCTGATTGGCGCGCGTTATTTCAACGCCGGCTTCCTGTCCACCGGCCGCCAGCTGCACTGGACCGACTTCGTCTCGCCGCGCGACTCGCTGGCCGGCGCCACCGGCCACGGCGGCCACGGCGACCACACCGCGACCACGGCGGGCGGCAATTCCGGCGCGGTCGGCTCCTTGTCCGGCATNCCGATCGGCAGCATGTCCGGCATGGCCCCGCGCGCCCGCATCGCCGCCTACAAAGTGTGCTGGACCTACCCTGACGCCACCGCCACCGACGGCACCGGCACCCGCAATTCCTGCTACAACTCCGACAGCGTGGCCGCCATCGACCAGGCNGTGGCCGACGGCGTGCATGTGCTGAACTACTCGATCAGCGGCTCGCAGACCAGCGTCACCGATCCGGTCGAAATGGCCTTCTTCAATGCCGCTGCCGCCGGCGTATTCGTCGCCGCCTCGGCCGGCAACTCCGGCCCGACCAACGCCGTAGCCCACCTGTCGCCGTGGCTGACCACCGTCGCCGCCTCGACCCACAACCGCGCCAGCATCGCCACCGTCAACCTGGTCGGCGGCGCCAGCTACAGCGGCGCTTCCTACAACCAGTCGCCGCTGCCGGATACGCCAACCATCCTGGCGCGCGATGCGGCCATGAAGCCCTATGCCCAGCTGAGCACCGCCGACAAGGCAGCAGCCCGCCTGTGCTACACCGCAGCCGACCGCGTCACCTATGGCGGCGGCGCCGACGGCGCGCTCGACCCGGCCAAGGCCAGCGGCAAGGTCCTGCTGTGCGAACGCGGCAACAGCGCCCGTGTCGACAAGTCGCGCGCCGTCAAGGAAGCCGGCGGCGCCGGCATGATCCTGATGGACACCTCCGCCGCCCAGGCGCCGGTGGCCGACCCGCACAGCATTCCGACCGTGCACCTGAACTTTGCGGACGGCTCGGCTGCCCGCACCTGGGTTGCCGCCCATCCGGATGGCCTGAGCAATATCGCCAAGTCGGAGCTGACCACCAGCGCCGTGCCGGCGCCGCAGATGGCCAGCTTCTCCTCGCGCGGCCCGAACAAGCACAACGCCAATATCCTCAAGCCTGACCTGACCGCGCCTGGCGTGGACATCCTGGCTGGCGTCACGGCCGACTACAACACCCAGGCCGAGCGCGATGCCATCGCCAACGGCACCATGGTGCCGCTNGCGAACTGGGCCAGCTACCAGGGTACNTCGATGTCCAGCCCGCACGTGGCCGGCCTGGGCGCGNTGCTGCGCCAGGCGCACCCGGACTGGTCGCCGGCGGCCATCAAGTCGGCCCTGATGACTTCGGCCTACGACACCTTCGCCGACGGCCAGCCCGGCATGGCGGCCGGCACCCTGCCATGGGGCCAGGGCGCTGGCCATGTGCGTCCGAACAAGGCGGTCGATCCCGGCCTGGTGTACGACTCGGGACCGATCGACTGGATCCGCTTCATGTGCGGCATTCCGGGCACCCTGTCGGCCAGCTTCTGCGCACCGTACGGCACCATCCAGCCGTACAACCTGAACCTGGCGTCGCTGACCGCCTCCGCAGTGCTGGGCAAGCTGACCATGACGCGTACCGTCACCAACGTCGGCAGCGAGGAAGCGATTTACAACGCCAGCGCCACCCTGCCGGGCTTCAACGTGGTGGTCAGCCCTGCCACNCTGACGCTGGCGCCAGGCGCCAAGGGCACCTTCACCGTCAGCCTGACCAATGTCAGCGCGCCGGCCAACACCTGGGCCTACGGCAACCTGACCTGGAGCGACAATGCCGGCCACGTGGTGCGCAGCCCGCTGACCGCCAAGCCGGCCATGATNTCGGTGCCAGGCAAGCTGTATAACGAAGCCGGCACCGGCAGCACGTCCTTCACCATCGGCGCCGGCTTCACCGGACCGCTGGNGGCAATGAAGGGCGGCCTGAAAGCGGCTACCCGCAGCGCGGCAACCATCGGCACCGACGCTTCCGCCGACGGCGGCGTGGCAGCCTGCAAGGCCGGCGGCAATGCCGGCGTCAAGGTGCATACCGTGACCGTGCCNGCCAACGCCCTGGTGGCGCGCTTCGCGCTGTACGACGTGGATACTTCCGGCCACCAGGCTGGCGACCACGACGACCTGGACCTGGTGGTNCTGAACGGCGCCGGCACCCAGGTCGGCAGCAGCGGCGGCGCAACCTCCAATGAAATGGTGACGCTGAACCAGCCGGCGGCGGGCAGCTACAAGGTGTGCGTGGTCGGCTATGCACCGCTTGGCGGCAGCTCGAACTACACGCTGTCTTCGTGGACCGTGGCCAAGGACGAAATGGGCGGCAACCTGAAAGTGGGCCTGCCTTCCATGGTGTTCACCGGCGCCACCGCGACGGCCAGCGCCTCGTGGTCCGGCCTGGGCAGCGCCAAGCACCTGGGCGCGGTCGTGTTCACCGCGCCAGGCGGCAACGTCGCCTCCACCTTGCTGGAAGTCGACACCACCGTGCCGGTGCCTGAACAAAGCACCGAACGCAACGTGGCGGGCCGCCGCGACTAAGCTGTCGCAATCCCATCGAAACGCCGCGCTGGTCGCGGCGTTTTTTTATTCCACCAGCGCCCCGTTCTTGCCGCCAAGCTGGCAGGTGCCGGCGCGGCACTGCGCACCGGGGTCCATCAGGAAGCGGCAATCGCTCGCCAGNCCGCTTGCCTGGTTTTCCGCTTCACGCTCCTTGCGGTAGCGCGCAGCCAGCGAGGCGGCCTTTTCGGTGCTGACGCTGGCGGTTGAATACGCCATATACGACTCCGGCCCGCCGCAGGACTTGGCGCCGANTGGCAGCGTCTTGCACTGCTGGTCGGAGCTACACGCAGCGGCGCGTCCTATGGCACGCAANTCGGACAGGGACTTCGATTCGCCGGGCGTCGCATGGCTGCAAGCGCTGGCAGCCAGGCAAGCCAGCAGGAGGGCAATTCGGTTCATGGTGGTGCTCCAGGAAGAGATGGCGCCATCATCGCGCGCCCGCGTTGCCCGGTCAACCGTGCTGCTGGACGACGCTGCGGGCGACGGCGTGGGCGCGGTTGCTGACGCCCAATTGGCGGTACAGCCGTTGCAGGTGGTTTTTCACGGTCAGCGCGCTGATGCCCAACAGCCGGCCGATTTCTTCATTGCTTTTGCCTTCGCGCAGCCATTGCAGGATTTCCGCCTGGCGCGGCGAGACCGCCGGCGCCAGGACCGGNGCCTGCACCGAAGTGGCGATGCGCTGCTGCGCCAGGTGCAGGTAAGGCAGCAGCAGTTGCAATAGCCAGCTTTCACGGAAGCCTGCCTCGGCGGGCAAGCCAAGCAGCACGAAGGCGCTGCCGCCAGCCGCCAGCGCGCCGCTGCCATGCATCAGTCCATGCCCCATGGCTCCGGCTTGCAGCACCAGCGGCTGCAGGCCGCCTTGCTGCCACTGGCGCAGCCAGGCCGGCGCCGGCCCCTGCACCGGGTCGCACAGCAACTCGCGCTCGGACGGCGCCAGCATCGTGCTGTGCACGCAATCGGCCCTGCGCGCCCGGCCCTGCTCGTCGAGCTGGATGCACAGCAGCACGCCGTGCGGCAACAGCGTTTGCAAGGCCCCCTGGCTCCACAGGAACAGTTCACGTGGGTGGCAATGCCGTGCGCGCCATCGATGGCGTGCAACAGGTATTCCTGTTCGCGGGCGTCAGGGCTCAGCATGCGGCCGTGGCGTCGGCATGGAAGCGGTAGCCGCTGCCGCGCACCGTCTGGATCGCATCGTGCAGGCCGCTCGGCTGCAGCGCATGGCGCAGCCGGCCCACGTGCGCATCGACCGTGCGCTCGTCGAGGTAGACGTGGGTGCCCCACACCTGGTCCAGCAATTGGGCGCGGCTATGCACGCGGCCAGGGTGGTGCATCAGGTAGTTCAGCAGGCGGAATTCGACGCGCCCCAGGTTCAGTTGGCGGTCGCCCGCCGTCACGCTCAACGTGTGCGGATCGAGCCGCAAACCGGCCACCTGCAGCGCCCCCGGCATGGCAGCCGGGCGCCGGCGCCGCAGCACCGCATGCAGGCGAGCGATGGTTTCGCGCGGGCCGAAAGGCTTGCAGATGAAATCGTCGGCGCCGCTTTCCAGCGCCAGCACCTTGTCCTGCTCGGCGCAGCGCGCGCTCAACATGAGGATCGGCAGTTCGCTGGTGCGCAGCGCGGCGCGCAATTGGCGGATCAGCGACAGCCCGGACTGGCCCGGCAAATCCCACTCCAGCAGCACCGCTTCCGGCAGCGTCCCCTGCAGCGCCGCAAGCGCCGCCATCGCATCGCCATGGCTCTGTACCGCATAGCCCGCCTGCCCCAGGTTATGGGCCAGCAGTTGCTGTACAGCGGGGTCGCTGTCGATGACGAGAATGTTGAAGGACATGGCAAAAAAACGCAGGTCGTTATGAGGAAAACTATGAATCATGCCAAGTCCTGCACACTAATACAATTTTAATTAAGTATTAATATTTTGCCGAAATAAATCCCCCCTCTCGCTCTGTGCCTTACAAATGAAAAAGCACCTTGGGAGCCGAAACTCCCAAGGTGCCTGTGGCGTTTGTGCAACCGCAGCGCTCAGGCGCGGCGGCGAGCGAAGGCCAGCATCAGCAGGCCGAGCGCAGCCAGCGCCAGCGACGCTGGCTCCGGCACGGCAGCCGGGGTGCTGACGGTGGCCACCGCATCATTGATGGTGATGACCTGCAGGTCGGCGCTGCCATCGGCCGCAGGCGCGAACATCAGGTTCAGGATCTGGCCCTTGATCAGGCTCATGTCGATGTCATAGGCCAGGATGCCAAAGTTCGAATTCAACAGCGCCGAAGGATCGCCCGAAACCGTCAGCACGAAGCTGAACACGCCGCCGAAACTTCCCCGGTACAGCACATCATTCATATTGGTCGAATTCAGCATGGCGAAACCGCCAGGCACCGCGGCGGCATCGCCCAGCGGATCGAAATTGGCCGGATCCAGGTCGAAGCCTTGCAGTTGCGACATGGTCGCCGTCGCCGCCGGNGCGCCGTCCACACCGTTGAAAGTGAAGTCCAGGTAGCCGGCGCGGCCGGCGCCGTAGATGGCCGTATCCAGGGTCACCAGCCGCATGACNTCGGCCGAAGCCTGGCTGCAGGCGCCAAATGCCAGCAGCAGGGCCAGCGTACGCAGGAAAATGGATTTGATCAGCATGATTCGTCCTTAAAAACTGCCGTTGTAGACTTTTGGCGTGTAGTTGATGGCTACACGGCCCGGATTATTGAATTGCAGCTGGACCGACGCCTGGGCGCCAGCCGCCAGCGAGGGCGCTGCGGTGATGTATGGCATGCCGTTGACGTAGCCGCTGGCGTTGGCCAGCGTGACGTTCGCGGGCAGGCCTTGCAGCACATAGTGCACCGGCGCGGCCAGGTCGGCGCCGCTGGTGTTGGTGATCCAGGCCGTCGCGGTACCGACGCTGCTGAAGCGCCCCTGCACCACGCCGGAACGCTGGATCTGCACGCTGGCCGTGACATCGACATACGACGGNGCCAGGTTCAGGCTGACCACCACCGGGTCATGGTCGGAAGCGCGGTAAGGCAGNGCGTTGTACAGGGACTGGGCNGCGGCATTCTTGCCGTCCAGGTTGTAGTCCAGTACTTCCGGCTCGTCGGCGTTGATGTTCCATTCCATGGCGCCGGCCACTTGCGAGCTCATGGCAACGCTGGCCAGCGCGTGGTCCAGGTAGCCGCTCTCGCCGCCGAACACATANGAGTGCGGCATGCCGTTCGGGCGCACGAAGCGCTCGAGCTGGTTCTCAAAGCGGAACTGGCGGTCTGCGGCGGTCAGCAGCANGATCGGGTCTTCCATGCCGTAGGAATTGAAGTCGCCGATCAGCAGCACGTCCGGATCGCCAGCCGCCGCCACCACTTGCGGCACGAAGGTATCGGCCAGTTGCTGCGCCTGCGCCACGCGGTCGGCGTTGTAGCAGCTCTGGCCATCGCCCTGGTCGGTATTGGCGCCGGTGGCGCCGTTGCAGCGCTTGGACTTCAAGTGGTTGACGATGACGCTGAACTTCGCGCCATTGTTGGCCTTGAACGTTTGCGCCATCGGTGGTCGGTCATTGACGGCAGCCGCATCGGACAGCGCACCGCCCACCAGCGCCACCTTGGCCGGCTTGTAGATCATCGCCACGCGGATCGCATCGGTGCCGGTGGCAGCAGGCTTCGGCACATAGGCNTATTCCGCCTTGCCGTAGGCGGCATTCAGGCTGTCGACCAGGTAGCTGGTGGCATAGTCGCCATTGTTCTGGATCTCCATCAGGCCCACCACGTCGGCATCGACGGCTTTCAATTCGGCGACGATCTTGTCGCGCTGGCGTACGAACTCGGTCATATTGTCGGCGCCGCGGCAATTGGCCTTGCTGGTGCCGGTACCCAGGGTGCAGCCCTGGCCGGTCTGGCCCAGCACGTCGGTGCCGTCCATGAAGGTGGTNAAGAAGTTCAGCACGTTGGCGCTGGCCACTTTCAGGTTGCCGGCGGCGACTTCCGGTGCCGCAGTGCGCGGATTGTCGCGCGAGAAGATCGGCGCTTCGGTCGGCTGCAGCTTGAAGCCGGCGCCGCCGCTGCCCAGCGCGCCAAAGTCGACCACGCCGGTCAGGCCGCTGACGGTGTAGCCGGTGCGCACCGTGCCNTCCTGGTCCAGGTAAGGCACGCTTGCCGGCGTGACGAACAGGCCGTCATCGAGCGTGATCATATTGGCCGCATTCTGCGCTGCCAGCGCAACAGCATCCGCACTGCGCGCAGGATAGCGGTTGGTCGGGATCTCGCGGCGGCCAACGGACAGCGTCAGCTCGCCACGGCTGCCCAGCGAGTCGGTGGCATTGACCGTCAGCGCGCCAGGGAAGCGCACCAGCATGCCTTCGACGTTAGCCAGGCTGGTGCCCAGCAGGTCGATATTGACCGGGGTAACGCTGTTGCCGGNACTCTGGGTGACGACGCTGGTGACGGTCGACAGCTCGGTGTACGAACGCGTCGCGCCGCTCGGCTTGTACTCGGTCACGGTGCCGCTCACGCGGACCAGGTCGCCCACCGCCACGGTGACGGGCGCAGCCCCCATGTACACGAACATGCCGTCGGAAGTATTCGGGTCGCCGTCGCCGGCCGCGTCCTGGATGAAGAAGCCGCTGCCTACCTTGGCCGTGACCACGCCTTCGGTGCTCAGTTTCACGCCGTTGAACGGGCTGGTGGGGCCCGAGCCCTGGATCTGCGGCACGGGCACCACGCTGCCAGCGCCCATTTCCACGGTCAGGCTGACCGTGCAGCTGGCGTCCTGTCCCTGGTCGTTGGTGAATTTGACGGCGACCGGATAGGTGCCGGCCGCCAAGGATGGCGAAGCGACCAGCGACACGCTGGCGCTGCCGCCGATGCCCTGGGCCGGGGTCACACTGCCCAGGCTCAGGCCAGCCACGGCGGCCGACGTGATCAGCGCGCCGTTGACGATGCCGTCCGCGTCCGACGCCGACAGCGCGATGCTGCCGCCTGCGCCAAAGGTCAGCTTGGCGCTGGCCGGGCACACCGGCACGATCGGCTGCGGCACCGGGCCGTTATTGCACATATTGGCCGGCGATGCAGCGCTGCGGAATTGGGGAGCGACCGCCGTGAAGTCGGCGGAATTATTGTTGGTGTCGGTGCAGCCGTTATCGGCACGCAGCAGGCTGGTGGTCGCGCTCATCGCCGGCGCCGCCGCGGTTTCCGAGAAGTTGGCCGAGCCGTAGCCCACCACGTCCTGGATCGAAGCGCCGCTTGGCTGGGCTCCGGTCAGCGGCGTATTGTTATTCACCAGCGCCACCTTGCCGGAAGCACCGCTCATGTTGATGCTGTTGCTGAAGAAGTCAGCGGCCAGGTCGGCGCCGACGGCGGTATTGTTGCTGGCCAGTTTGACCAGGAAGTATTTGCCCGCATCGATGCTGGTGCCGGCCGGCAGTTCCGCCCTGCCCCAGCTCGTGCCGCTGGCGGACGCATACTGGATCGTCCAGCCGCCCACGGCCACCGCAGCGCTGCCGCGGTTGAACAGTTCAACGTAATCGTAGCGCAGGGTAGCTCCGTTATTGCCGCCCGCGCCGTACATCTGGCTGATCACCACGTCGGCAGCGAAAGCCGGCTGGCAGGCCAGCAAGGCGGCCAGCGCGGTAGCGCGCAAAGGAATGCGTTTGTTCATGAAAANGTGTACCCCCAGAGTATTTACCAAAAGGAATTTTTTATTGTCCTTTTGGCATATTAACTGTTTGATATGACTNGTTGGTGACACACGATTAGTCCGAACGGACTAACGGGGGTATGGCCGCGCCAGCGGTTCTCCTATGAACAGGCCCTGGGCAGGCCAGGCCACGCTGCGCCAATACGCTTCGATGGCAGTGGCGCCGCTGAGGTAATGCTGCAACAGGATTTGCGGATGGGGGAATTTCTGCCAGTGGTTGCACGGCTCGCTGACCGTGCCATAGCTGGCCGTGGCGCCCGCCTCCAGCCAGCGCNGGCTGCTCATCTGCCCGCTGCCCAGCAAATCGCCGCCATAGGAAGTCAGGTGGTCGGCCAGGGCGCCGGGCAGGAAGTGCAGCGTCTCCAATTTGTCNACGCGCGCCATNCCGGTCTGGTAAAACATGATGTCCTGCGCGCCTTCCAGCGCGTCCTGCCGCAGCGTATGGATGGCCAGCTTGCGCGCCGGGATGGCGCCGCTGGGCGGAAAGAAGCGCGCGCGGCTATTGCGCGTAGCCTCGCTGGTTTGCAGGAAGTAGGCGCCGGCCTGCGGCACGCTGAAGCCGGCCGCCTTGCCGCGTTCCGCCACCGCGCGGGCCACGTCCAGCGGCTCGGCCGGCAACAGCATCGACAGGCGCATGCCGGGCGGCAGCACCTTGCCATTGAAATAGGGATTCTTGCGGCCGGGCGCGCAACTGCGTTCGCATTGCGCGGCATCGAAGCCCAGCGTGTAGGCCGAGGTCAGGCTATTGCATTCGACGGCGTANGGCGCGGTCCAGGCAAACAGGACGGCGCGCGCCTCCGNNGGAAGCTGGCGGTCAATCTCGCTTCTCAGCCGCGNAAATGCNTCGGCATCCAGGCCATGCGGCCTGCCGGGAATGCTGACGTGGGCGATATGCGCCGGTGGAATGCCGCGCAACTGGGCATANTAGGCGCCCAGTGCCACGCTGGCGGGATCGGCATCGTTGACGACCAGCCCAAGCTGGGCCGGCTGCAGCTGGGCNCGCGCCCCGGCTGCCANCAGCAGGAGCGCGGCAAAGGCGCAGCGTTTAGCCGCGATGGTAGACATCCTCGAAGCGGACGATATCGTCCTCGCCGAGGTAGCTGCCCGACTGCACTTCGATCAGGTGCAATGGCAGCTTGCCCGGATTCTCCAGGCGATGGCTCATGCCGATCGGGATATAGGTCGATTCATTCTCGGTCAGCAGGGTCACCTTGTCGCCGCAGGTGACACGCGCCGTGCCCGACACCACCACCCAATGCTCGGCGCGGTGATGGTGCATCTGCAACGACAGCTTGCCGCCCGGGTTGACGATGATGCGCTTGACCTGGAAGCGGTCGCCCATGTCGATCCCCTCGTACGAACCCCACGGGCGATACACCTTGGTGTGATGCAGGTGTTCGGTGCGGCCGTTGGCTTTCAGGTGGTCCACCACCTGCTTCACGCGCTGCACATGGTCCTTGTGCGCCACCAGTACCGCATCCGACGTTTCCACGATCACCAGGTCCTGCACGCCGATTGCGGCCACGATGCGGCCTTCGGCACGTACCAGGCAATTCCTGGCGTTATCCGTATACACGTCGCCGCGCGTCACGTTGCCGTCCGCGTCGGACTGCAGCACGTCGACCAGCGCCGACCAGGAACCGACGTCATTCCAGCCGATCGATGCCGGCACNACGACGGCCTGCCTGGTGTGCTCCATCACCGCGTAGTCGATGGAATCGGATGGGCAGGCGGTGAAAGCCGCNTCGTCCAGGCGGCAGAAATCCAGGTCGCGATAGCCCTTGGCCACCGCTTCTTCGCTGNATTTCGCCATGTCGGGCTGGAATTGCGNCAGTTCNTTNAGGTAAGCGTCGGCGCGGAACAGGAACATGCCGCTGTTCCAGAAGAAGTTGCCGGCCTCGATGAAGCCTTGCGCCGTTTCGCGGTTGGGCTTCTCGACGAATTTGGCTACCTTGAAGCAGCCTTCAGCCCGCAGCGNCTCGCCGCTCTGGATATAGCCGTAACCGGTTTCCGGCGCGGTCGGCACGATGCCGAAGGTCGCCAGGGCGCCGCCCTCGACCTGCGTCGCGGCNCGCTGGATCGCAGCGTTGAAGGAGTCCACGTCCTTGATGACGTGGTCGGCCGGCAGTACCAGCATCACTGCCTGCGGGTCGATCGCCTTCAGGTAATGGGCNGCTGCCGCCACCGCCGGCGCCGTGTTGCGCCCCACCGGCTCCAGCAAAATGCCGAGCGGGGCGACGCCGATTTCGCGCATCTGTTCGGCCACCAGGAAGCGATGCTCATTACCGCATACCACCAGCGGCGCCATCATCCCGTCACGCCCAGCNAGGCGCTGCACGGTTTCCTGCAGCATCGTCCTGTCCGATACCAGGGGCAGCAATTGCTTCGGCAACGCTGCGCGCGACAGGGGCCACAGCCGGGTGCCGGCGCCGCCGGACAGGATGACGGGATAAATATTCATATTAAAGTTGTCTCTTTGGCAACATNGTGCGCGGCACGCCGGGTCGCGCGGCGGTCCCGCGCATTCGCCCATCCGCCGCCTTCTGCTTGCGAAATATGCTGCATTTCGCCAGCGCGGTCGACACTATACTCTTTGAACACGATCAATTCGTCGAGCGTAACGTCTGGTAAGACTCGAGTATATTCGAACAACACGCTGCGCACTACCCTTGCCCCNCTGCGAATGTGGCTGCCGTGGCCAATCCACGTCGGACCGATAATCGTGGCGCCAGCCTCGATGCGGCAGCCGGAGCCGATGTAGACCGGTCCGATGATGCGCGTACCCTTCCAGTCGATGCTGGTGTTCAGGCCNACCCACACGCCCTCCTCCACCTGCACGCCGGGCACCGTCATATGCGCCACGCCCCCTGTCAGCACTCCTTGCAGCACTTCCCAGTAATCCTTCACGCTGCCGATATCGATCCAGTCGAACTTGCGCGTCTGGCAGTAGAANGGCANTCCCCGCTGCGCCAGCAAGGGAAACAGCTCCGAACCGATATCGAATTCGCGGCCCGAAGGAATCAGGTCGATCACCTCCGGCTCGAACAGATAGATGCCGGTGCTGGCGCAATTCGACTTGGCCTGCGCGCGCGCAGGCTTTTCCTGGAATTCGAGCACCCGGCCATCGTCGTCGCTGACCACCACGCCGTAGCTGCTCACTTTTTCCCACGGCACCTCGCGCGTGATGACGGTAGCCAGGGCGCCNTTGCGCCGGTGCTCGTANAGGGCTGATTTCAGGTCCAGGTCGATCAGCGCATCGCCGCACAGCACCACCACCGTCTCGTCGAAGAATCCACCGAACTCCTGGATCTTCTTGATGCCGCCCGCCGANCCGATCGGCTGCGGCACCACTTCGCCTTTGTCGTTGGTGTAGCCTTCGAAGGAATAGCCGATCTGGACGCCGAACTGNTGCCCTTCGCCGAAATATTCCTCGATCTTCTCGTGCAGGTAGCTGACATTGACCATGATTTCGCTCACGCCNTGCCGCTGCAGGTGTTCCACGAGATAGGCCATCACGGGCTTGCCGAGGATCGGGATCATCGGCTTGGGCAGTTCATAGGTCAAAGGGCGCACCCGCGTGCCCTTGCCGGCCGCCAGAATCATCGCTTTCATGGGTTGTCCTTCTCCAAAATCAGCTCCGGCGCGGAGTACAGGCGCTCGTAAGCTGCCAGCAGCTTGGGCGCCTCGTATTCCCATTCGAGCTCGTTNACCACGCGGTTGCGCCCATACGTACCCATGCGCGCGCGCCGCTCCGGATCGTCCAGCAACTCCATAATCTTCACCGCCATGTCCACCGGATCATTCTTTGCCGCGTACAGCGAAGCCTCCTGGGCCGATACCCGGCCCTCGGTCAGGTCGAACTGCACGATCGGCTTGCCCAGCGCCATGTACTCCATGATCTTGTTCATGGTCGACTTGTCGTTCATTTCGTTGGCCACGTCGGGATTCACGCAGACGTCGGCCGTGTTCAGCATTTCCAGCAACTGCTGGTCGGGAACCCGCCCGGTGAACGTCACGTAGTCCGCCACGCCCAGTTCGCGCGCCAGCTCCTTCATCTCCTCGAGCGAAGTGCCGCCGCCCACCAGGCCGAACTGGACGTCGCGCCGCCCCATCTCATGCACCATGACGCGCACGCTTTGCAGCAGCAGGTCGATGCCTTCCTGCGCGCCCATCACGCCNACATAGCCGACCAGGAAGCGCCGCCCCTGCTTCAGCGCCTCCACCGGCGGCAGCACGCGCAGCCGGTCCAGTTTCGGGCCGCTGCGCACCACATACACCCGGTCCGGGTCCATGCCGCCGCGCCCGATGGCGATACGCTTGTACGAATCATTGGTGGCGATCGACACGTCGGCGGTGCGGAAGGAAAGCCGTTCCAGCCACACCATCAGCTTGTAGAAGAAATCGCGNCGGCCAAACTTGGCCTCGTACAGTTCGGGGTTGATGTCATGGTGGTCGAACAGGAAGCGCTTGCCCAGCACGAACTTGAAGAAGCCGCCGACCAGGAACAAGAGGTCGGGAGGATTGCAGGCGTGGATCACATCGAAGCCATGGCGGAACAATACCTTCCACGCCAGCCGCGAACTATGGAACAGCGCCGCCGAATATTCGATCGCATAGCCTAGCGCGCCCTCCGCCTCCGTCGGCAGCTTGTAGCGGTAGATATGGATGCCATCCAATTCTTCATAGCGCGCCTCGTAGCCTTTGCCGGTCGGGCAGATGATCGCCACCTGGTAGCCGCTGGCATGCAGTGTCGTCGCCTCCTGCCACACGCGCCGGTCAAACGGCGAAGGCAGGTTCTCGACGATGATCAGGACGCGGCGGCGCTCAATCCGGTTACCAGCAGATGCCATCGTATGCCCCTTCGCTCTGCTTGCCCGAGACGCGCACCAGGTCCACCAGGTGCTGTCCGGGCCGCAGCCGGTCAGGCACGGCATGGAATTCCGGCGCGCCGTTGCCGATCACTACCGTGTCCGCAAACGCCAGCACCGCGTCCATCGAGTCGACCATCAGCCGCGAGATATGGGGAATGATGTTCATGATGTAGTCCTGGTTGGCGCCGGTCAGCGCCGCCAGCTTCACATTCTTGTCGTACAGGCGCAGGTCATAGCCCTTGCCGATCAGGTGTTCGATCACGTCCACCAGCGGCGATTCGCGCAGGTCGTCGGTCCCGGCCTTGAAGGAGAAGCCGAGGATGCCGACTTTCTTGCCGGCTTTTCCATCACCATCTTCAAGCCCTTCTCCACCTGCTTGTGGTTGGACGGCAGGATGGCATTCAGCAGCGGCAATTCCAGGTCAAGCTGGCGCGCCTTGTAGATCAGCGCGCGCACGTCCTTCGGCAGGCAGGAGCCGCCGAAGGCAAAGCCCGGCTTCATGTAATACGGCGAGAGATTGAGCTTGGTATCCTTGCAGAAGATCTCCATCACTTCGTGGCCATCGATGCCGACCGCCTTGCAGATGTTCCCGATCTCGTTGGCGAAATCGACTTTCAGCGCATGCCAGGTGTTGTCCGTGTACTTCACCATTTCCGCCGTCTCGACGTCGGTGCGCACCACCGGCGCGTCCATGCCCGCATAGAGCTGCAGCAGCAATTCGCCGGAGCGCTCGTCGGTTTCGCCGATCACCGTTTTGGGCGGATGATGGTAATCGTGCACCGCCGTGCCTTCGCGCAGGAATTCCGGATTGCTGCACACGCCGAAGTCGATGCCGGCGCGCTTGCCGGACGCCTCTTCCAGCGTCGGAATCACCAGCGAACGCATGGACCCCGGCAGCATNGTGCTGCGTGCCACCACCACGTGGAAGCTCTCTTTCTCCCGCAGCGCATGCCCGATCTGCTCGCACACCTTGCGCACCGCGCTCAGGTCAAGATTGCCGTTCAGCTGAGATGGCGTGCCGACGCACACCAGCGAGATCTCGCTCGCCATCACTGCATCNCGCACACTGTCGGTAGCGCGCAGGCGCTTGTCGCGCACCGCTCCGGCAATCATCTCGCCGATATCTTTCTCGATGATCGGCGTACGTCCTTCGTTGATCAGCCCAACCTTGGTGCGGTTCGGATCGACCCCGATCACCGTATGCCCTTCCGCCGCCAGGCATCCCGCCGAAACTGCACCTACGTAGCCCATGCCAAAGATACTGATCTTCACGATGACGCTCCTTCAAGTAAGGTAATTTCGGTCACGATCGTGCTGGTGCCGCGTATCGTTCCGCGCCACGCTGCTGTCGCGATGCCGGCTTTGCTGTCAAAGCTGCGCGAGATCCATCCCGCGATTGGCGCCGTGCTGGCGCAATGGAGTTGCGGCCCATTCCCGAAATGGCATGACATGTGCAATCCCTTATCGCGCCTGGCGATATGCAAAGTTTGCCCAACCGTTTCGGCATGGCAGCCTTCTGCAAAATGCCAGTGCAGGGCTACCTCGTGCTCGCCAGAACATTCTAGGATATCTTCAACATTGACCGCGTTCCGTTTGGAATCGTAGCGAATGATGCGGCGATGCATGACAGGATCACGCAAGCGCATATAGCCGTCNTGTTTTCCCTCAAAGAAATGAGTCGCATCGTGCGACAACGCGACAGCGCCGGCCTTGTGCAGCCACATGAAGTTGCCGCCGATTTCAGACTGGTCCAGCCCATCGATTTGCACCGTGTTGTGCGCGGCAGTACTGCGGAAGTAGTCGCGCCATTGGCGGTGGGTGTGNTAGGCATAGGTGCCGGGATCGACCAGCATCTCCTGCCCGCCCATCGAGAGCGTGAAGGACAGCGCATCGGCGTGNCCATGNGCCGCCAGCGACAGGTAGCCCAAGGGNCCGCAATCGACCACCATGCGTACTTCCCGCGGCGTGCCGAAGTCTTTCCCCAGCAAGTAATAGCCGCCTTGGGGAAACGCGATACGCGGCGTTTCTTGCGC
>JGI25160J50197_1000608_pt1 | contig 20073 bp, 18 predicted proteins | sample AraplaMF_Cvi_mMS_FD_50197 | JGI IMG/M metagenome (IMG submission 50197)
CCAAGCTCTCGAAAGAGCCGTTTCCCGAAACGCTGATCGAGCTCGACGGCTCCGAGGGCACGATCCGCCTGACCCAGGGCTACCGCCTTGAAATCGCCCACGGCAGGGGCACCACCACAATGGATGTCTCTCCGAAGTTGTTGTCCTGGGCCTCGCGGCCTTGGCACAACATCCAGGAGAGCGTCTATGCGATTCAGCAGCATTGGGTCGATCAAATCAAGCGCGGCGCGGAGCACTCGACCTCGGGGGCCGATAATCTGAAGACCTTCGCCCTCGTCGAGGCCGCCTATGACAGCGCTGCCAGGGAACAGACGATCGATGTCGGAGCGATGCTGCGATGACGATCAATGCGTTCCAGCTCAACGGCACCCACCTGGTCGAGACGCCGCCGGTTCGGCTGAGGGCCGGAAAGCTGACCGCCGATCTCGCCGATGGCAACCTCCGCGCGATCCGCTACGACGGCATCGAGGTGCTACGGGCGATTTCTTATCTCGTTCGCGACCGGGATTGGGGCACCTACAGCCCTGAAATCGTCGATCTCAGCATCGAGCAGAAGGAAGACCGTTTCGAAGTCGCTTATCAGGCCCGCTGCGAGGGACCCGGCGACACGAGGCTCGTTATCGATGTTCGCATCGCGGCATATCAGGACCGGCTCGATTTCGAGGCCGAAGCCATGACCGAGACCGGCTTCGAGACCAACCGCTGCGGCTTCTGCATCCTGCATCCAATCGTCGGCGTGGCGGGTTCGCCGGCGAAGGTCGAGCATGTCGACGGGGAGATCGTGACGACACGGTTCCCCGATGTCATCGAACCCTGGCAACCATTCAAGGACATGCGCGCCATCACCCACCGGGTCATGCCTGACGTTCAGGCTGAATGCCGGATGGAGGGCGACACCTTTGAAATGGAAGATCAAAGAAACTGGTCGGACGCATCCTATAAGACATATGTCAGACCGCTCGCTCTGCCCTGGCCCTACCAGATCTCTGCCAACCAACCTGTCCGGCAAAAGACGTCGCTTGTTATCAGAGACACCAGGCATTCCGCACCGCGCTTCGCGCCTGCGACCTTGGGCGGCGCGATAAAACTCAAGCTTGGAGAGCGGACCGGCATCATGCCCGATATCGGCGTGATCGTGACGCCTGAGGAGGCCGATGCGACGCTCATGGCAAAGGCCGTCCTGTCGGAGATCGCGCCGCGGGAACTCCTCTTTCATTTCGATCCGGATGCCGGGCATGCCGCCGAAGCACTGAAGACTTTTACCGCGATCGCCGCCGTCCACCGCGGCCGCTCGACGCTGGAGATCGCCCTCCCCTGCAAATCGTCGCCGGCAAGCGAGGCGGCCGAGATCGCCCACCAAATGCAGCTGGCGGCATTCAAGCCGGATGCGATCATGATCTCGCCATCCGTCGACCGGCAATCGACGCCGCCCGGCAGCCAATGGCCGGACTGCCCGCCGCTCGAAGAGATCTATGGCGTGGCCCGCGCCACGTTTCCCGGTATGCGCATCGGCGGCGGCATGCTGAGCTATTTCACCGAACTCAACCGCAAGCGCGTCCCGGATGGGCAGCTCGACTTCGTCAGCCACTGCACCAACCCCATCGTGCATGCGGCCGACGATCTCAGCGTCATGCAGACATTGGAAGCGCTGCCCTTCATCACCCGCTCCGTTCGTGCCATCTACGGCGACAAGCCCTACCGGATCGGCCCGTCGACGATCCCGATGCGGCAGAACCCCTATGGCAGCCGCACAATGGATAATCCCTCGGGCGCGCGTATACCCATGGCCAACCGCGACCCGCGCCACAACGGCCGTTTCGCTGAAGCCTTCGCACTCGGTTACGCAATCAGGGTGCTGGATGCCGGTCTCGAATGCCTGACGCTCTCGGCCTTGACCGGTCCGTTCGGTCTGATTGCCGGTCCGGCCGAGCCGATCGAGCAGGGTGGGCGGCGCCCGCTGTTCAATGCGGTGCGGACTTTGTCCGCCTTGGCTGGTGCATTCTGGCAGGAATGCATCTCGTCCTCGCCCTCCGAAGTGCTGTCTTTCGTTGCGCGGGACGCCGCAGGAAACAGGCTCCACGTCGTCAATCTGACGAGCGGAGAGCGAAGAGTCGATTACCCCGCATCGGGGAAGGATCTGCTGCTCGCACCCTTCGCCACCGCGGTCTTGCCGCTGGCGGATTGACCTCCGGCGCATCAGCCGCATCTATGCAATCGGAGCTCACTGGGGAGGATCGGCGTGAAGACGAAGAAGCTTATCAATTCCGGCGCAGATGCCGTCGATGAGATGCTGCAAGGGATCCTCGCGGCGCATCCACGCCATCTTTACGCAGTCGAAGACATGCCCCGCGCGATCATTGCCAGAAACGGACCGCGCAAAGGCAAGGTCGGCCTGGTCATCGGCGGCGGATCCGGGCATGAGCCGACCTTTCTGGGGTTTGTCGGCAAGGGGCTGGCGGATGCCGCCGCGATCGGCAATGTCTTCGCCTCGCCGCCGCCCGATCCGATCATCGCCTGCGCCAAGGCGGTCGACGGCGGCGCCGGCGTCCTGTTCATGTACGGCAATTATGCCGGCGACGTGATGAATTTCGACATGGCCGCCGAGATGCTGGCGCTCGACGAGATCGAGGTCCGCACCGTCCTAACCACAGATGACGTGGCGTCCGTTCCTGCCGATCAGAGGGACAGGCGACGCGGCGTGGCGGGCAACGTCTTCATCTTCAAGGCCGCCGGAGCGGCATGCGATCTTCTCTACTCTTTCGACGATGTCGAGCGCGCCGCCCGCCATGCCAATGCACGAACCTATACGATGGGTGTGGCGCTCTCTCCCTGTTCGCTGCCCCAGACCCTCCGGCCGAACTTCCTGATCGGCGAGGACGAGATGGAGATCGGCATGGGAATCCATGGAGAGCCCGGCATGGCGCGCGAGCCGCTGAGGTCGGCCGATGCGGTGACCGACGAGCTGATGGACAGCATGCTTCGGGAGATGAAGGCGGCCCCAGGCGATCGTGTCGCCGTGCTCGTCAACTCGCTGGGTTCGACCCCGCTGATGGAGCTCTATATCATGATGCGGCGCGTGAAGTCCCGGCTCGACGATGCCGGGCTCGTCATCCACACGTCGCTCGTCGGCAACTATTGCACCTCGCTCGAAATGGCCGGCGCCTCGATCACCGTCATGCATCTCGACGACGAGCTTCAGCGGTTGATCGACCACCCGTGCGATTGCGCGATGTTTGCGAGGTGATCGATGACGATTACCACCAAAGACCTGCAACAACTGTTTGCCGGGATTGCCGAGGATATCGCGGCAGAGCGCGACCATCTTTGCGAGCTGGACGGCGCCATCGGCGATGGCGATCACGGCCTTGCCATGGACGGAGGCTGTCAGGCTGCCGCCAAGGCGGTCGGCGAGCTCGATATGGAAACTCCACCGACGCTGCTGTTCAACGTTGCGGCAAAGGCATTCCTGAATGCGGTCGGTGCTTCGTCCGGCCCCTTATATGCCACGGCCTTCATGCGCGCCGCGGCCGCAGCCAAGGACAGGCAGACCTTGACCGATGACGATTTCGTCCGCGTTTTCGCAGCCATGGCGACGGGAATCCAGGAACGCGGAAAGGCCGAAGCCGGTGAAAAGACGATGGTCGACGCCTGGAAGCCCGCGGCCGATGCGGCACTTGATGCGTGGGGGACAGGAAAGCCGCTTCCCGAATGCCTCGACATGGCAGTGCATGCAGCCCGCGTCGGCTGTGACGCAACCAAAGACATGACGGCAGCGAAAGGACGGGCTTCGCGATTGGGAGACCGGGCTATCGGGCACATCGATCCCGGCGCGGCATCGGCGGTCATCATCATCGCCGCGATGGCCAAATTTGCTCGACGGCACGATGGTTAGCTCATCATACCAGTTGACATGTCAATGACTATCTGCAAAAAGGGTCCCGGCTTACAAGAGGAGGACGGTAATGCTGACCCTTTCTGCGAAATTGAAGACTGCGAGCATCGTTGCGATCGCCATGGCGTCACCTTCGGCAACACCGGTTCTTGCTGAAGACATCACGCTCTGGACCCTCAACTTCGACAATAATGCTGCCAATACGGCCCTGAAGAAGGTGGCGACGGACTTCGAAGCTGCAAATCCCGGGACGCATGTCGAGATCGTTCAGCGCGCCGTCGATGAACACAAGACCGCGCTCCGCGTCGCCGCGGGCTCGGACAAAGGACCCGACATTTATTTCAGCTGGGCGGGTCTCGGCCTCGGCGGCGAGTATGTGAAGGCCGGCCTGTCGCTGCCACTCGACAAGTATTACACCGAGTATAAGTGGAACGACGAATTGCTGCCGTCGGCTGCCGCTTTCGCCGACCTCTATACCGGCGGCAAGCACGGTGTTCCCTTCACCTTCAAGGGCGAAGCCGTCTACTACAATAAGAAGCTTTTCGAACAGGCCGGCATCAAGGAAGAGCCGAAGACCTACGAGGAACTCCTTGCCGCGGCCGATAAGCTGAAGGCCGCGGGCATCCCCGCCTTCACCTTTGGCGGCACGGTCAACTGGCACGTCATGCGCCTCATGGACGTTATCCTCGAAACCAAGTGCGGCGCCGAAAAGCACGACGCGCTGAAGGCGATGACGTTGGACTGGACCAAAGAACCCTGCGCGACGGATTCCTTCGCGGAGTTTGCGAAGTGGACGAAGGACTATACGCTGCAGCCGTTCATGGGCATCGACAACAAACAGTCCTACAGCCTCTTCACGGCCGGTCGTGCAGCGATGATGCTCGAAGGCGACTGGCTGGTCAGCCAACTCAACGGCTCCGGCGCCAATCTCGACGATTACGGCATCTTCCCCTTCCCCACAAATACAGACCGTCTCTACGGCTTTGCCGAGTACAATTACATCAGCACCAAGAGCAAGAACCCCGACATAGCGGCGAAATTCCTCGACTATTTCCTGTCGACGAAGGTGCAGCAGGATCTGCTCGGCCAGTTGAGCTCGACCTCCGTCAACAAGAACGTCCAGTATGCCAATCAGAAGCCGCTCGAAGCCGAATGGCTGGGCATCTTCCAGAAATACGGCAAGGTCTACATGAACGGCGACCAGGCCTTCCCGCTCGATGTCACGACGGAATATTTCCGCGTCATCAATGATGTCGCTTCCGGCAGCACCGAACCGGCCGAGGCGGCCAAGCAGTTGCAGAGCTTCATCGCCAGCAGAAGCTGATCCCTCCCAAGCGCCAGTCGATCGACCTCTGAGTTGATCGGCTGGCACATTCTTTCATCAGCTGGCAGCGGCTTTTCACTGCCAGGAGGAAAGCATGTCACTTCGACAATCGACACATGATCCGCGCNTGCAAGCGCTCATCCTGCTCGTGCCGGCGCTGGCGATCTATGCGGTCTTCGCGCTCTACCCGATGCTCAACGTCGTGATCCTGAGNTTCCAGAAGTGGAACGGGCTCGATCCCAATCGGCAATTCGTCGGCCTTGCGAACTATTCGGCGATTTTCACCAAAGATCCGGTCTTCTGGGTGGCGTTCCGCAACACGGTGATCTGGACCGTGATGAGCCTGATCTTTCCGCCGCTGGTCGGACTGCTGCTGGCGCTCAGCCTCAACCAGAAAATCTTCGGCCGCAACAGCCTGAGGGCCATCTTCTATCTGCCTGTGATCATCGCGCCGATCGCCGTCGCCACCATGTGGAAGTGGATGTACGATCCCTTCTTCGGCCTGTTCGCCCAGCTGCTGACCTCCTGGGGCATGCAGATCTGGATCAAGGATTGGCTGGGCAATAAGGATATCGCGCTTTATTCCGTCTTCGTCGCCTATCTCTGGCAGACGGTCGGCTTCTCGATGGTTCTATTCCTGGCCGGCCTGCAGAACGTCTCTCAGACGCTCGTCGAAGCGGCGCGCATCGATGGCGCCGGCCGCTGGGCGGTGTTCAAACATGTGACATTGCCGGCGTTGCGCCCGACGATCACCATCGTCCTCGTTCTCTCCGTCATCTCGTCGCTGAAGGCTTTCGACATCGTCTACGGTTTGACGGGTGGCGGTCCGGCGCAGTCCACCCAGATGCTGGCGCTCTGGGCGTTCACGCAGGCCATGCAGATCTTCGATTTCGGACGAGGTGCGGCAATATCCGTCGTGCTGCTGCTGATCACCATGGCCGTCGTCATTCCCTATCTCAGATGGACCCAGAAGCACGAGGAGGTCGAATCGTGACAGCAGTGCCGACCGACCATGCCGCCGTGCATCTCGAAGCCCAACCATCGTCGATGAAGCGCGATCCCGTTCTGATCGGCCTCTGGATAACGCTTGTCATCGTGGCGCTCGTCTGGGTCGCGCCATTCGTCTTCATCGTCTTCACCTCGCTGAAGACGCCAGCGGCGGTGACGAGCACCGGCGCCTTCATGCCGCCGGCCGAGCTTGCCTTCGAAAACTATGGCGCCGCATGGAGCCGCGGCAATTTCGCAAACTCCTTCTTCAACAGCGTCATCATCACCGTCATCAAGGTGCCGCTCGGCCTGTTCCTGTCGGCGATGGCCGCTTATGCCCTTGCCAAGATCAAGCTGAAGATCAGCAAGGCGCTGCTGCTGCTCGTCGTGTTCGGCACGATGATCCCCTTCCAGGTGATGCTTGCGCCGCTCTTCACCCTGGTCAATTCCTTCGGCCTCATCGACACCTATCCGGGCGTCATCCTTCCCTATATCGCCTTCGGCGTTCCCTATCAGGTTTTCATCCTGCACGGCTTCTTCAAGGGCATTCCGAAGGAGCTGTCGGAGGCAGCGCTGATCGACGGCGCCAGCCACTTCGTCATCTTCCGGCGGATCTTTCTGCCGGTGTGCCTGCCCGTCCTCGCCGCACTGCTCATCCTCGACTTCGTTTCCACCTGGAACGAATTCGCCATGGCGCTGGTGCTGCTTCAGGACCAGCACATGTGGACGCTGCCGCTCGGCCTCATGTCGTTCCAGGGGCAGTTCTCCAGCAATTACGGCCAGCTCAACGCCGCGATCGTCATGACCGTGCTGCCGGCGACGATCGTCTATCTCATGTTCCAGCGCTACTTCGTCTCCGGCCTCACCTCCGGCGCCGTCAAGGGCTGATCGCGAAATCATTTCTACGAGGAGAGACAGAATGACCGATGCAACAGTCGAAAAATGGGGTGTGTTCGAGGCCTCCTTCGATGGGCCGGCCAGCGGCAATCCCTATCTCGACGTGGCATTCGATGCGGTGTTCTCCCAGAAGAGCCGCGAAGTCCGCGTGCCGGGCTTCTATGATGGTAACGACACCTATCGCATTCGCTTCATGCCCGACAGCGAGGGCGAGTGGTCGTTCAAGACGCGCTCCAAGACCGCGGCCCTCGACGGCAAGACCGGTGTTTTGGCCGCGACCGCACCTTCGGCCGGCAATCACGGCCCGGTGCGCGTGCGCAACAAATTCCATTTCGCCTATGCCGACGGCACGCCGTTCCTCTCCTTCGGAACGACCTGCTACGCCTGGACGCATCAACCGTTCGACATGCAGAAGCAGACGCTGGAGACGCTCAAGACGGCGCGCTTCAACAAGATGCGCATGGGCGTGTTTCCGAAGGATTATCCCTATAACGTCAACGAGCCGTTGCATGCCTGCTTCGAACGCGGCTCCGACGGCAAGGAAGACTTCGACCGGCCCAACCCCGCCGCCTTCCAGCACTTCGAAAAGCAGGTCGCCGCACTCTGCGACCTCGGCATCGAGGCCGATATCATCATCTTCCACCCCTATGACCGCTGGGGTTATGCCGACATGTCGGCCGCGCAGGATTTCCGCTATGTCGAATATCTGGCCGCCCGTCTTGCCGCCTACCGGAACGTCTGGTGGTCGCTCGCCAACGAATATGACTTCCTGATCGACACGAAACCGATGGAGCAGTGGGACCGCTACTTCCACATTCTGGAGGAAAACGACCCCTACCAGCATCTGCGGTCCATCCATAATGGCGACGTGACCGCCAATTTCGATCACCGCAAGCCGTGGGTGACGCACACCTGCATCCAGAACCCCGACGTCAAGCGGACCCAGGAATGGCGCGATGCCTATGGCAAGCCCGTCGTCAACGACGAGCCCGAGTATGAGGGCGACATCTTGCAGTCATGGGGCAATCTCCATCCGAGGGAGCTGGTGCACCGTTTCTGGATCACCATGGCGCGCGGCGGCTATGCCGGTCACGGCGAAACCTATTCTCACCCCGAGGATCTGATCTGGTGGGCCAAGGGTGGCGAATTGCGCGGCGAAGCATGGAAGCGCATCGGCTTCCTCCGGGACCTCCTGGAGGCCGACGTCAAGCACGGTCTCGAACCGCTCGGCATCATCGGCGAATGGCCGTGGTCGCGCGTCTCCGGCGCGCGTGACGGCGACGGCGATTTCCGCCTGATCTATTTCGGCGAGCATCAGCCGGTGATCTGGTCCACCGGCCTGCCGGTTGATGGCGACGACTACGATGTCGATATCATCGACACCTGGGAGATGACGATCACGCCGGCCGAGAAAATCGAGGCCCCCGTTCCGCATCCGACGCGCCATGGCTCGGTCGTGCGCGGCGGCAAGCCGGACGCGGCCTTCGGCGTGAAAATCCCGCGCAAGCCGTACCAGGCTTTGCGTGTGCGCAGGAAGCGCTAATCGAGAGGGTCCGGGATGTCAGGTTTAAGCATCAGAAACGTCAAGAAGTCCTTCGGCACGGTCGATATCATTCACGGCGTCGACGTCGAGATCGCCGATGGCGAATTCACCATTCTCGTCGGCCCTTCCGGCTGCGGCAAGTCGACATTGCTGCGCATGATCGCCGGGCTCGAGGACATCACCGCCGGCCAGATCAGCATTGACGGCCGGGTGGTGAACAATCTGCAGCCGAAGGATCGCGATATCGCGATGGTCTTCCAGAACTACGCATTGTACCCGCAGATGACGGTCTCCCAGAACATGGGGTTTGCCCTTGAGCTCGCCGGAGCCAAGCGGCCTGAGATCGACAAGAAGGTCGGCGAGGCTGCGGCCATTCTCGGCTTGCAGCCGCTTCTCGACCGCAAGCCCGCCCAGCTTTCCGGCGGGCAGCGCCAGCGCGTCGCCATGGGTCGCGCCATCGTCCGCGATCCGAAAGTCTTTCTCTTCGACGAGCCGCTCTCCAATCTGGACGCAAAACTGCGGGTGAAGATGCGGGCGGAGATCAAAGCCCTGCACCAGCGCCTGAAGACCACCATCGTCTACGTCACCCACGACCAGATCGAGGCCATGACCATGGCCGACAAGATCGTCGTGCTGCACGGCGGCCGCGTCGAACAGATCGGCAGTCCGCTCGAACTCTACGACAGACCGCGCAACATCTTCGTCGCCGGTTTCCTCGGTTCCCCGGCGATGAATTTTCTCGAGGGGACCATCGAAGATGCCGGCAACCCGGTATTGTCGCTGCCGGGCGGTTCCCGCGTGCCGCTCTCGCGGGCTCCCGTTAATTCGGCAAACAGACCGATGACGCTGGGTATTCGCCCTGAAGATATCAGCTTCGGTGGCGAGAACGGCGTGGACGCGGTGGTCAAGGTGGTCGAACCCACCGGGTCGGAAACTCATGTCGCCGTGGACCTCGACGGCAGGGAGCTGACATGGGTCGTTCGCGAACGTGTCGAACTGGCGCCCGAACAGCAGGTGAAGCTTTCCTTCGAAACATCAAAGGTTCACTTCTTCGACCGACAGACGCAACAGCGTTTGAACGCCTGAACATAAGAGGCCGGAGGAACCGTCGAACCACAATTGCCTTTGCGGACGAAATGGCGATTTGTAATCTCCAACTTCGCCAATACGCCGTCAGTCTGGAGGTCGCCAAGAACATGCATATTCGAAAGGCAGTTTCTGCCGACGCAGCGGAACTGAGCGAGCTCCTCAACGAGATCATCCGGGCTGGGGGAACAACAGCACTCGAGACACCGCTTTCGGCTGCCGAGTTCGTGGACTGGTTCATCGACGGCGAGTTTCCTCTTCTCTGCCATGTCGCGGAGCATGATCGGTCGCTTGTCGGCTTTCAGTCGCTCAGCCTATACGGCGATCCGCCGAAAGGCTTTGCCGACATCGGGACCTTCGCCCGTATGAACCCAAAGACTCCAGGCGTCGGCAGCGCGCTCTTTCCCGCAACCCGGGCCGCAGCGGAGGAACTCGGGCTCGACTTCATCAATGCCACCATTCGGGCCGACAATGTCAGCGGTCTTGCCTATTATGCCAAGATGGGCTTCGAGACCTATGACCGGCTGGTCCAGGTTCCGCTTCAAGACGGGACGCCCGTCGATAGGATCAAGAAGCGTTTCAGGATAGATGCCAGGCATCACGCGACACCTCACGCCTGAATGTGTCGACGGATCTGTGGGCGTGCCCGGCATCCCAGTGTCGGACCAGTTCTGGGTCAGCACGACCGGGCGTGCCGCGACCGGTGCCTGTGAAGAAGCGCAACTGGCTGAACACGTGGCCTGCCGGCGGAAGGAACTGAAACGAAGTCCTCAGCCGTGAACACCCTCGTCATATCCGTACGATGCGGACCGGGAATTCGCCGCGTACCAGCAGCGGGTCGAAGCCGCTATCAAATCGACCGAGCCGGATCAACCCGTCCCAGCTGTAATCGGCATAAAACAGCGCAAGGTTACCCCATGGCTTGAAGTAGCAGAGATCACCCGGCTGCTCGTTATCGAAGGGGCCGCTGGCTTCCTCAGTGAGTTTGCGCGGGAGATAGACGATCTTTTCGTTTTTGCCGTAGTCTTCGATCTTGAGATCCAGGGGAAGCATCGAAGCGAGTTCGAGCGCCGACGGATTGTCGTAGAGCGTCGCCGTCATGGTCATGCCGTTGAAGATTATCCGGATTCTGACATCGGTCGGTACTTGGCTCGCTGGATCCCGGCCTTCCTGTCCCTTGGCCGCATACGGCAGGGTTGCGGTTGCGAAGGTTGCGCCGAGGAGCGCACGGCGCGTCAGATATGAGGATGTCGACATGACTGCACTCCGTCAGACCGGCTGAGCAGTCGGCCGAAACAGGATCTCATTGATATCGACGTCGTCGGGTTCGTTCACCGCGAACGCGACGGTGCGGGCGAAGGTATCTGCACCGACCGCGATCTTGCTGACGAATTCCCTCGTGCCGGCCTGGATATCCTTCTCGCTGATATGCTCGAGCAGTTCGGTACTGACTGCGCCGGGAGAAATGATCGTCGTGCGGATATTGTAGGGCTTTACTTCCTTCCGCAGGCCTTCGGACAGGGCGCGCACGGCAAATTTGGTGGCGCAATAGACGGTGGCACCGGGGTCGACCACATGACCGTAGACGGACGAGACATTGATGATGTGCCCGGATTTCCGGGCCTTCATGTGCGGAAGCGCTGCGGCGATGCCATAAAGTACACCCTTGATGTTGACGTCGATCATACGGTCCCACTCATCGATCTTGAGCCGTTCGAGTGGTGCAAGCGGCATCAGACCGGCATTGTTCAGCATCACGTCGATGCGGCCGAACTCCTCCACCGCAGTGTCCACCAGTTTCTTGACCTGGTTCCGGTCGGTGACGTCGGTGGAAACGGCCTTGGCCTTATAGCCTCTAGCGGTCAACTCGCTCGCCAGCGCATCGATGCGCCCGCTTCGGCGCGCACCGAGGACGATGAGAGCGCCGCGCTCGGCCAGATGGCGTGCCGTGGCCTCGCCAAGCCCGCTGCTTGCGCCTGTGATGACGACGACTTTNTTTTCAATGCCCTGAGACATGCCGATCTCCTTTGTCGAATTCGGAAGGTTAAGTGCGAGGGCTCGCCAGAGCGGCGAGCAGGGCTGATCCCGCGAGCAGGACGGCGGCGAGCAGGAAGGCGCTCCACCAGCCGGCAGTGTCGAACAGCACCCCGCCCGCAAAGGCGCCACCGGCGATGGCGAATTGGATCAATGCCACCTGCAGCCCACCGCCGGCTTCAAGTTCGCCGGGAATGATGCGTGTCATCCAGGTATTCCAGGCCACCGGAATAGGGGTGGTGAAGACCCCCCACAGCACCAGCAGGGCTGCTGTGACGGCCGTGAAGGGACCGAGGGCAATCAGCAGAAGGGCAAGCATCGCGAGCCCGCTCGGCAATCCGATCAGCAGGGCCGCAAGATGCCGCCGGAGGACGAAGCCGACAATGGATGTTCCCGCGAGGCCGCCAATGCCGAGCCCGAGAAGCATCATCGACAGTCCGTTCAATTCAACGCCCGTGACGCTTTCGAGGAATGGGCGCAGATAGATCGACAGTGCGTTCTGGCCGATGAAAGCGAGGCTGGTCGCCGCCATCCCGATCGCGAATCTGCGATTGCGCAGCAGTCCGAAGATTCTGGCAACCGAGACCGCTGCCGTTGCCGGCATCTTCGGCAGGACGGCCAATTGCCATACGAGCGCAGCCAGACCTATCGGAACCGTGATGAAGAAGGTGCCACGCCATCCGATCAGCCCGCCGAGGAAACTACCGAGGGGCGCAGCGATGACGACCGCAAATGCGGTGCCGCCCTGGAGCAAGGCGATAGCCTTGGGCAGGTCGGCTCCAGAAGCCAGGCGTGCCAGGATGGCTGTCGACAGCGACCAGAAGCCGCCGATCGAAATGCCGACCAGCGCCCGCCCGACCAGAAAGACGAGAAAGTTCGGAGCAAGAGCCACGGCCAGACTGGAAGCGACCAGCACCGCCGTATAGAGCAGGACGACCGTTTTCCGGTCGAGCCTTGCCAAAAACGCGTTGCCGAAAAGACTGGTGATCACCGCAAAAAGGCCAGAGACGGCGATCGCTTGTCCGGCCTGACCTTCGGAGATGGCCAGATCCTGGGCGATCGGCGTCAGAAGGCTCACCGGCATGAACTCCAGCCCCACCAGGAGAAAGGTCAGAAGCGAGAGGCAGGTGACCGCAGCCCATGGAGTAACGGTGCTGTCGGCCGGAACAGCCTCATCCAATGTCAGTTCGATGGTCATTCCGCGTTCTCCTGTCCATTGCGGAATGAGATAGCCGGATTGGTTTTGACAGACTAGCGGCTATAATCTGCATGTTGTGATGANGGAGATTCACCAATGCGGCGCGACGAATTCACCGAGATGCGGGCGTTTCTCGAAGTGGCCAGAGAGCGGAGCTTCACGCGCGCGGCCGCCAAGCTGGGTGTCACCCGCTCGGCCCTCAGCCATACGATCCGGGCACTGGAAGAACGGCTCGGCGTCCGCCTCCTCTCCCGCACGACACGCGATGTCGCGCCGACGGCGGCCGGGGAGCGCCTGGTGGAGAGCATCGAACCCCATTTCGAAAGCATTGCCGCCGAGATCAGCGCAATCAGCGCCCTGCGCGACAAGCCCTCGGGCCATGTCCGCATCGTATGTCCCGACGACGCCATCGAGTTGGTTTTTCGTCCAAGACTCTCAGCCTTCTTGCGAGATTATCCTGATATCATCGTGGAGCTCATTATCGACAACGGATTCACGAATATCGTCGAGCGTCAGTTCGACGCCGGCGTTCGGCTGGGCGAGGCGGTTGCACGCGACATGGTGGCCGTTCGCATCGGCCCCGATGTCTCCTATGCCGTGGTCGGATCACCCGATTATTTCGCCCGCCGTTCCGTGCCGGCAAGCCCGCAAGACCTGACCCTCCACAATTGCGTCAACCTGCGGCTGCCAACCTCGGGCGCGCTCTATGCCTGGGAATTCGAGAAGGACGCACGCGAGTTCAGCGTCCGCGTCGACGGCCAGCTGATCCTAAGCCATATCGGATCGGCGATCGATGCCGCCCTCGACGGCGTCGGCCTCGCCTATTTGCCGAAGGACCTCATCCGACGATACGTTGAAACCGGTTTGCTCCGGGAGGTCCTTGCCGATTGGTGCCCGACCTTCCAAGGCTATCATCTCTACTATCCCAGCCGCCGCCATTTCTCGCCGGCCTTCAGCGCCTTCGTCGAGGCCTTCCGGTTCAGATCCCGGTAGCATCACACCGGAGGCAACTGCAGTTGGGGTATTGGCGCACTCGAAAAGGCAGCGCCATGCACACAAAATGATGCTTTTCGCGCTCATCGTTATTCCCTACTTCCTGTCAAGACAGGTGACGAAAAGGGGACGACCGCATGGCGACGCCGTTTTACTGGAACGAGCTCAACACATATGATTTTGCCGGCCTTTGCCCCGAGACCACGATTGCCGTTCTGCCTATCGCCTCGACGGAACAGCACGGCCCGCATCTGCCGATCGCAACCGATGTCGCCATCGCGACCGGCATGCTGGCGGAGCTGAAGAGGCAGCGGCCGGAGAATCTGGACATCTTGGTGCTACCGACACAGGAGATCGGCAAGGCCAACGAACATATTTACGGCCCCGGCACGCTGTCGCTCAGTGCAGAGCTGCTCATCCCCGTCTGGACGGCGATTGGCGCAAAGGTTGCGGAAGCCGGGCTGAGGAAGATGGTGATCGTCAATTCCCACGGCGGCAATGTCGACGTCATGAGCATCGTCGCGCGTGAACTGCGCGTGCGCCATCAAATGGCGGTGGTCTCCACGCAATGGGGCCGGTTCGGCCACCCGGAAGGCATGGTCAGCGATCACGAGAGCAGATACGGCATTCACGGCGGCGATGTCGAGACATCGTTGATGCTGCACTTCCGCCCCGACTTGGTGCGTATGGACAAGGCAGAGAATTTCGCCTCGAAGGCCGAACGGATGCGGCAGCAATCCAAATATCTTCAGCCCCTGCCGCCGCATTCGCTGGCCTGGATCGCGCATGACCTCAACCCCCTCGGCGTGGTCGGCGATGCCTCGATCGCCACCGCCGAAAAGGGCGAAGCGATCTGCCGCCATCAGGTCACGGGGTTTGTTGAATTGCTTGAAGACCTCAAGGCCTATCCACTTTCGAATCTCTATGTGAAATAGGCTCGGCCGCGGATCTCGTATCAGGTGGGATATGGCCCTTGGCCTGCAATTCCTGCACCAGGCCGAGCAGTTCGGCGAGCAGATATTCGACGAAAAGGCTGGTGGCCGCGTCGAGCGGCGCCCTGGCGCGCGCAAACAGCTTCATCTGCTGGTAACGCGCATGCGGCTCGGCGATCGGACGGAAGACGAGTTCGCCGCGCCGGCATTCGGTGATGACGTCGAGCGGATTGAGCAGCGTCAGCCCGGTGCCGCATTTGACGAGTTGCTTCAGCATCTCCGATGCATTGGTTTCCAGCACCGGCTCGACAGGGATGGGCAAGCGCGCAAAGGCAAGGTTGATCACCTCGCGCAGGCTGGTGCCCGGTTGCGCCAGAACCAGTTTTTCCTGCGTGACATCGGCAAGGTTGATCGGCCCGGGACCGATCAGGTGATGGCCCGGCGGCAGCACGACACCGATCGGGATATCGAAATTTCCGAGCGTGCGGATCCCCGGCATGGCCGGGATATTGAAGCCGAGACCGATATCCACCTCGCCTGATACAACGGGGCTGGCCGTCGTGCCGCCGGTATCGTTGCGCAGCTGGACGAAGACGCGTGGATGCTCTGAAAGAAAGCGCGCGATGATTTCGGGCAGCGGCCCGGCGGCAAGGCCGACGGTCGTCACCATGCGCACCTTCCCAGCCTGCTGCATCTTGAGGCTGCGGATGCGCCCCTCCAGGCGCTCGTAATTCTTCAGCACGTCCCGGATATGTTCGATGCAGAGTTCACCGGCAGCCGTCAGCCGCAAACCGCGCGGCAGCCGCTCGAAAAGCGGCGCCCCGATCTCTTCCTCCAGCGCCAGAATCTGCCTGTTGACCGCCGATGACGCAACATTGAGGCGCGCGGCCGCCTTGCGGATCGAACCGGAACGGGCGATCTCGTTGATGTAAAGAAGCCGTCTGGAGTGCAGCATGATCTCTCCGGTGCATAAATTTTACGCAGGGCGCACAAATTATCTTCAGCTTTCCGACAGATGCCGAAAAGGCATCAATGCGCACGAATTTTGATGCTTTTCAAAGCGCAACGCAATGGCTCAAATTCCCTTAAAAGGGAGCCGACCAAGGCTTCCTTCGGTTAAAAAGGGGAACTGCCGACCATGTTGAAAGCACTGACGAAGACGCAATTCCTGAGCTGCCTCGGCCTTGCCGCGATGCTTGCCGCCGCCTCGCCGGCGCTTGCCCTCGACAAGGTGAGCTACGGGACGAACTGGCTTGCCCAAGCTGAACATGGCGGCTTCTACCAGGCCGTCGCCGACGGCACCTATGCGAAATACGGCCTCGACGTCACCATCGTCCAGGGCGGCCCGAATGCGGCAAACAGCGCGCTCCTGATCTCCGGCAAGCTCGATTTCTACATGGGCGGTCCGCAGGGAGAAATTTCCGCCGTCGAGCAGGGCATTCCGCTGGTCGATGTCGCCGCGATCTTCCAAAAGGATCCGCAGGTGCTGATCGCCCATCCGGATAACGGCGTCGACAAGTTCGAGGACCTCGCCAAGCTGAAGACGCTGTTCCTCAGCAAGGACGGCTACCTCACCTATTTCGAATGGATGAAGGCCAACTTCAAAGGCTTCAAGGACGAGCAGTACAAACCCTATAACTTCAGCCCCGCCCCCTTCCTCGCAGACAAAGACTCCGCCCAGCAGGGCTACCTGACATCGGAACCCTACGAGATCCAGAAACAGGCAGGCTTCGAGCCGAAGGTCTTCCTGCTCGCCGACAACGGCTACTCGCCCTATTCGACGATGATCACGACGACGCAGGCGATGCTCGACGGCAAGCCCGATGTGGTGCAGCGATTCGTCGATGCCTCGATCGAAGGCTGGTACAACTACCTCTACGGCGACAACACCAAGGCGAACGAACTGATCAAGAAGGACAATCCTGAAATAACCGACGGCCAGATCGCCTATTCGATCGCCAAGATGAAGGAATACGGCATCATCGAATCCGGCGACAGCCTCGACAAGGGCATCGGCTGCATTACCGACGCCCATTACAAGAAGTTCTTCGACGAGATGACCGCCATCAAGGTGTTCAAGACCGAGACCGACTATACCAAGGCCTTTACGACGAAGTTCGTGTGCAAGGGCACCGGAATGGCGCTGAAGAAATAAGCCTCCCAGGCCAGGTCCGCCGCCTGCCTGGCGGCGGACCGCATCCCTTCGACAAACGAGCGAGAATATGTCCCTAGCCGAACCCAAGGCGGTGCCTTCGAAGGAAACGAAAAAGCGGCCGCTGGTTGTCATGCAATCGGTGTCGAAGGTCTTTTCCAGCGGCACGACAGCGCTTTCAGGCATGTCGCTGACGGTCGAAAGCGGCGAGTTCATCAGCCTCCTCGGCCCTTCCGGCTGCGGTAAGTCCACGGCGTTGCGCATCATCGCCGGCCTTGGCGACATCACCGCGGGCAAGATCGATTGGCCGAGTTCACGCATCAATTCGAAAGGCCTGCCCGAGGGCGATATCGGCTTCGTCTTCCAGGAGCCGACGCTAATGCCGTGGAAGACCGTCTTCGGCAACGTCTACCTGCCGTTGAAATTGCGGGGGATTTCAAAGGCGGAAGCCCGTGACCGGATTGTGGAAGCGCTGGCGACCGTCGGTCTTCAAGATTTTGCCGATGCCTATCCACGAGAACTTTCCGGCGGCATGAAGATGCGCGTATCGATCGCCCGTGCGCTGGTGACGAAGCCGAAGCTGCTGCTGATGGACGAGCCTTTTGCGGCGCTCGACGAAATCACCCGCCAGAAGCTCAACGACGACGTGCTGCGGCTGTGGCAGACGACGGGTATCACTGTGATCTTCGTGACGCATTCGGTCTTCGAATCCGCTTACCTCTCCAACCGGATCGTGGTGATGAAGGCGAGACCCGGCCGCGTGCATGCCGATTTTCCGCTGATGACCAGCCTCGAGCGGGATTCGCATTATCGAACCTCGGAACAATATCGGCAGGCCTGCGAGACGGCATCGCGTTCGTTGATCGAGGCGATCGGCGGATCGGAGGAGCACTGATGAGCGTCGAAAGCATCCAAACTGCCGAAGTCGCATCCCTGCCCGTCGCCAAACCGGCGAACGTCGGGCGGCGCGACCTGGCACTGCGCATCGCCGTGCCTTTCCTGGTCATCACCGTGCTCATCATCATCTGGGAGCTTTACGTGGTGCTCTCGGGCGTACCGCCTTACATCCTGCCCGGACCCGGCGCCGTGGCGGCAGCCTTCGTCAATGATTGGGGTACGCTTGCGCCTGCCCTCTGGGTCACGACCCAGATTACCTTCATCTCGCTGATACTGGCGCTGATCGGCGGCGTGGGGTTTGCGATCTTTCTCGTGCAATCACGCTGGATCGAGATCGCCTTCTATCCGCTCGCCGTGATCCTGCAGGTGACGCCGATCGTGGCGATCTCGCCACTGATCCTGATCTACGCTCCCTCCACGCAGGTGGCGCTGCTCATCTGCGCCTTCCTCGTCGCATTCTTCCCCATCCTGTCAAACATGGTGCAGGGCCTGAAGAGCGTCGACCATAACCTCATCAACCTCTTCGAACTCTACGGCGCCTCGCGCTGGCAGACGCTGATCCATCTGAAGATCCCAGCCGCCCAGCCCTATTTCATGACCGGTCTTCGCATCGGCGGCGGCCTTGCGCTGATCGCCGCCGTCGTCGCCGAATTTGCCGCGGGCTCCGCCGGCGCCGGCTCCGGCCTCGCTTTCCGCCTGCTGGAAGCGCAGTACCGGATGAACATACCGCGGCTCTTCGCTGCGCTCTTGATGCTCTCCATGCTTGGGGTCGCCATTTTCGGCCTTACCACCCTCATCGCCTGGCTGAGCCTCCACCGCTGGCATGAAAGCAGCATCAAACGGGAAAACTGATGACCTATTCCTTCATATCCCCGCCAAATGCGGCCCGCTTCGTGCTGAGCAATGCGACGGTGCCCGCCGTCACCGTCGAGCCTGTCGACGTGCCGGTTACGGAAGGACTCGCCACGGTCGATATCGTCATCAGCGACGGTACGATTGCCGCCATCCGGCCGGCTGGCGCCGCACCCGCCGATTATGCCAGGATCGATCTCAAGGACGGCATGGTCTGGCCCTGTTTTGCCGATATCCACACCCATCTCGACAAGGGCCATATCTGGCCGCGTCAGGCTAATCCCGACGGCAGTTTCATGGGCGCGCTCGATGCCGTCAGGGCCGACCGGGAAGCCAACTGGTCGGCCGCGGACGTGAAACGGCGCATGGAATTCTCGCTGCGCTCCGCCTATGCCCACGGCACCAGCCTGATCCGCACCCATCTGGATTCGCTGGCGCCCCAGCACCGCATCTCCTTCGAGGTCTTTGCCGAAATCCGCGATGCCTGGAAGGAGAGGATCGCGCTGCAGGCCGTCGCCCTCTTCCCGCTGGACGCCATGGCGGACAGCTCCTTTTTTACCGATCTCGTCACCGTCGTCCGGCAAACAGGCGGCCTGCTTGGCGGCGTCACGCGCATGGGGCCGGAGCTCATCTGGCAGCTCGACACGCTCTTCAGGACTGCCGCAGAGCATGGGTTGGATGTCGATCTGCATGTCGACGAGACGGATGATCGCGGCGCCGAGACGCTGAAGGCGATCGCCGAGGCCGTGCTGCGCAACGGGTTCGAGGGCAAGGTGACCGCCGGCCATTGCTGCTCGCTCGCCCGCCAGGAAGAAGACACCGCAGCGCGCACCGTCGAGCTGGTCGCCAAGGCAGGCATAGCGGTCATCGCGCTGCCGATGTGCAACATGTATCTGCAGGACCGCTATGCCGGCCGCACCCCGCGCTGGCGCGGCGTCACCCTGTTCCACGAGCTGGCCGCCGCCGGTGTCGCGACCGCGGTCGCCTCCGACAATACCCGCGACCCCTTCTATGCCTATGGCGATCTCGATCCGGTGGAGGTCTTCCGCGAGGCCGTGCGGATTCTGCATCTCGACCACCCGCTCGATACCACGGCGCGTGTCGTCACCACCTCGCCCGCCGCCATCGTCGGACGGCCGGACAAGGGCCGCATCGCCGCCGGCGATCCGGCCGATCTCGTGCTCTTCAGCGCGCGGCGTTGGAGTGAATTCCTTTCCCGTCCGCAGTCTGACCGCGTCGTGCTTCGTCGCGGCAAGGTGATCGACCGCAGCCTGCCGGATTACCGT
>JGI25160J50197_1000626_pt1 | contig 19741 bp, 14 predicted proteins | sample AraplaMF_Cvi_mMS_FD_50197 | JGI IMG/M metagenome (IMG submission 50197)
TTGGGCCCGGTGCCCAGCGGAAAGCTGGTACTGTCTATAGACAGCAGGATCCGGATATCCGGGTTGCTGCGCAGGTCGTTACTCCAGCGATACCATTCATTCGGAGCTGATTTGAATATGGCTGGCAGGTGCTGTGTAGCGGGGTGTGCTTTATCTTCCACCAGCAGAAAAGCGGAAGTAGGCCGCCAGGTGTTGCTTACGTAGGAGCCTGATCCCAGGAAATCATTGTGGTACCAGTCCCAGTTCTGCGGAAAGTCTGAAGGCGTAAGGGCAAAGCCTGCAAAATGGAAACCCATCCAGGCGCCGCCTTTCTCCATGTATGTTTTAAATGCTTCCCTTTGGGCGGGTTTTTCCGGGCGGGTATCCAGGAAGAGCACTACCTGGTATTGCGCCAGGAAATTGGCGTTCAGGTTATCCCAGTTGTCTGTTGAATCGTACGTGAAGTGGTATTTTTTAGCCATGGCGGGGAACCACTGGTTGGCTTCATGCACATAGCTGATGTGCGCCTGGTCGTTTTTCGCTGTATAAAATGCGATCACTTTGAACCGGGGAGATGGGTGTTGTGCCGCTGCTACAGTAATGACCAGGCACCATGCCGCACAAAGCAGGATGGACCTTATCCTCGTTCCGTGGAATTTCATAGTATAAAGCTAATTTTTTTTGGCTATTTATTCCAGCCTTTCATCAATTATTACCTTTGCGGGTATGCTATTGCACATACTGTACATCATCGCTATAACGGCAGAGGCTATGACAGCCGCCTTGTCTGCCGGCCGCCGTAATATGGACTGGGTAGGTGTTTGCATTATTGCCTGGGTAACGGCCCTGGGCGGTGGTACTATCCGCAACATATTGCTGGGACATTACCCAATGACCTGGGTAGAACATCCTGAATATTTGCTGATTACCGCAGGTGGTGCTATTTTTGCAGGGCTGATAGCTTCCTTCATGCGCAGGCTGAGAATGCTGTTCTTATACCTGGATGCATTGGGTTTAGTGGTCTTTACTATCATTGGCTGCCAGGTGGCGCAGGAAATGCATCTTTCCTTCATCATTGTGATGCTGAGTGGAATGATCACCGGTTGTGCCGGGGGCGTGTTGCGGGATGTATTATGCAATGATATTCCCCTGCTGTTCCATAAAGAGATCTATGCCAGCGCAGCGATTGTTACCGGTGCTATTTACCTGGGCATCGAGGCGCTGGGAGGAAGCGCACAGGTGGCAACGGTGATAGCGGCGGCAGGCGGACTGGTATTGCGCGTGTTGGCTATACGTTTCCAGTGGCAGATGCCAAAATTTGTTTACCAGGAAGAATGGCACTGAGGAAAAGGAAATAAATCAGCTTCAGGAAGCAACATATAGTAAATTATTTTATAGTGCTGGAATTGCTATCATGAAGCCATGAAAAGCTTCGTTGACAATAAAATGACGCGTATTTTTGAAAGAAAATCAAGAACTTTAGTAGACAAAAAAATTAAAGTGAAATATGGCCAGACCTAACGAGTCGTCTAATAAACACGAAAACGAAAAGAAAAAAAGACAACATAAACAGGAGAAACAGGAAAAGAAAGAAGCCCGTAAGGCAAGCAAAGGCGCATCATTCGAAGATATGTTGGCTTATGTGGATGAGAACGGAAACATTACCTCAACNCCCCCAGACCCCAGTAAAAGAAAAGAGATCAACCTCGAAGATATTCAGTTGGGCGTTCCCAGGCAGGAAGCCGCAGCGGCAGCACCGGCAGATGGCCTGCACAGGGGCGTTGTGAAGTTTTTCAACGAATCCAAAGGATACGGGTTTATTATCGATCAGCATACCCAGGAAAGCGTGTTCGTGCATATCCGTCAGCTACAGGAGCCCATCAAGGAAAGGGACAAAGTGGTTTTCGAGATAGAGCAGGGACAGAAAGGCCCCAGCGCCGTTAACGTGAAGAAAGGATAGTGCTGAGCGGCGTACCCGCCATCTGAGGTAGCACTGCCCGGACAAAAGACATACCGGGCAGCGCTCATATTTTACCTAGTTAGTTTTCTTGGGAGGCAGGGCGAAAGCGATGGCTTCATGCTCAAAATGCCCCTTGTGTGAAGCGTCGCAGAACGGTTTGTTCTTGGAAAGCCCGCAGCGGCAGATAGATACCGCCTCTCTTCCCCCTAAATCATACTTGTTGCCNTCCTTGTCAACGATCTCAAAATCGCCTTCTATTTTCAGCGANCCATTACTGTTTACTGTGATCTTAGTTGTAGCCATTNGTGTTTTTTTAGACGGCCAAAAATAGTCAGTTCAAACGGGATTTTGAGAAAATATTCAACACNAAGCGTGCAATNNNNGCAACAGCNACGGCTGTTTGACGCCCATTCCTGAATGATTGCTGTAATGATTACCCTCTTTCGTCGCTGAAGCAATCAGTGCGGTAAGCTTTTGGCATAAATTTTACACCTGTTATGGTGTTAATGGGAACAATCATTTTAAAACCATGCATATGGAAACAAATTTCAACCCTGAGCTTGAGGAAGGAAAGGTGGCAAAAGCCATAGAGAAGCAGACAGCTAAGATCCCCTCAGANGTATATCTGTGGGCTGCCATTGGTGCGATGGGCGTATCACTGGCATTGCAGCTGACAGGGGCCAGGCATAAGAGCCTGTTTGTTGGTCAGTGGGCGGCGCCTTTCCTGCTGCTTGGAATTTACAATAAGCTTGTAAAACTGGAAGGGCACGATTAATGATGTATTAAAAAAGGAACGACGGGGGGCGTCACACCCAAATAACATGGCATCATCCCCATGAAACCCTGGTGTGACACCTTCCGTCGTTTCTTTTTATAGTTTGCATTTAATGCACAGGATCGAATGCCACCCGCATGCAATTGTCGCTTTTTTCCTTAAACATTTTATATCCATCAGGGCCTTGTTCCAGCGGCCAGCGGTGCGTTAATAAAAAAGAAGGGTCGGCTTCTCCTTTCAGTATATGTTCTAATAAGCGTGGTATATATTTCTGCGCATGCATCTGGCCCGAGCGTATCGTAAGCCCCTTATTCATAACAGCGCCCATGGGAAATTTATCCACCACCCCTCCGTACACACCTGCAACAGATATTGTACCCCCTTTACCACAAGCCATGATCGCCTGCCGCAGCACAGCAGGCCGGTCGGTTTGCAGACGCAGCGTTTGTTTAACACGGTCGTAATATGCTGCTATACCTGTGGTATCCGCTTCCATACCAACGGCATCTATACAGCAATCAGGACCGCGTCCGGCCGTTATCTCTTTCAGGGCTTCCAATACATCCGTTTTTTCATAATTGATCACTTCTGCCTGTCCGAAGCTTTGGGCCATCGCCAGCCTTCCCGGTATACGGTCAATGGCGATGATCCGCGCAGCGCCTAATAACCATGCACTGCGGATGGCCATCTGTCCAACACCGCCACAACCCCAAACGGCTACTACCTTTCCGGCCAGATCCCCGCACATATCGGCAGCCATATAGCCGGTGGGAAAAGCGTCTGAGCAAAAAAGCAGCTGCTCGTCAGATATACCTTCCGGCGCCGGGAAGGCGCCTTTATCTGCATAAGGCACCCGGATGTATTCTGCATGACTGCCTGCATAACCGCCAAAGGCGTGGGAATAACCGAAAATACCTGCGCCGGAATAGCCAAAGGCGGCTTCCGCCATCCATGCGTGGGGGTTTGAATTGTCGCACAATGACCAGGCATCGTGCTGGCAGTGGTAACATTCACCACAGCCTATTACCGAACCTACTACTACGCGGTCCCCTCTTTTTAAGCGCTGCACCTGTGAGCCTGTTTCCACTACTTCTCCCATAAATTCATGTCCGATAATATCACCATTGTGTATACTGGGCACGTAGCCATCCAGGAGGTGCAGGTCGGAACCGCAAACGGAGGAAAGCTTTACTTTTATGATAGCGTCATGCGCGTTCAGCAGGCCGGGGTCTTTTACCGTTTCAACCCCCAGCTGATTGATACCCTTCCATACCAGTGCTCTCATGTAATCAGGGATTAAGGTACATAGCGGTATGTTCCCTGGCAGCTGTCTGTCCCTCAATGGTGGACGTTTCTCCTGTTTCCAGCATCTGTTTAAAACGGCGAAGATCCTGGCGTACCTGTATTTCAAATCCCTTCCGGAAGAGTTTGCCCGCCATTTTACCAAGGGCCCCTGCAGGAGCGCGGTAAAAGATGGTGGCATGTACTTCTGTGCCACGGTCGCCGGGGGCATCCCTGAAGATGATCTCTCCTGTGGTATCTATGTCAGCGCCTTCAACAGAACGCCAGGCAAGCAGCTCTCCCGGTTTGTCTTCCACGACTACTGCCTTCCACTCTACAGTACCCGCGCCTCCGGGCAGGCGCATTTTCCATTGTGACTGCAGCTCATTTTCCACATTTACTTCCACTATGTGTTTCATGAAAAGCGGCAGATTGCTCAGTTGCCGCCAGTAATTATACACCTCGTTCCTGGGCCGGTTCACGGTGAGCGCCTCACGGATCAATAAAGGCTTAGGCTGTTTTTGTACCTGGTTTTTGCCGATAAGTTCCCGGAGGGGACAATGCCCGCTAACACCGCGGTACAGCAAGTAACCGCCCGCCAGTGCCTTTACCAAAGCGGTAACAGGGTGCTTTTTTATATTCTGCACACCCGAGGTCAGCAGGAATGCGCCACCGGCAGCAGAAATGATCCGTTCTGTCTTTCCCAGATTGATACGGCTGGAGCCTGTGTTTGGGGTTTGCTCAGCATCCATAAGCGTTTTTTTACAATACCATCAAAATATGTACCGCTGGTAACATTCCGGCAAACTATTTTACAGGCATTCCTTACTTTCAGCATGCTAAAATACTTGCTATGAAGCTCCCTTTCCTTAAAAAGAAACATCCTGATCAAGCCCGTAAGAAATCCGTACTACGGGAATGGATAGACGCCGGTGTATTTGCGGTCATCGCCGCTACCGTGATCCGCACTTTTATCTTCGAAGCTTATTGTATACCCAGCGGCTCCATGGAAAGGACCCTGCTGGTGAACGATTACCTGTTTGTAAGCAAGGTAAGCTACGGACCGCGTATCCCTATTACACCGCTGGCCGTACCACTGGTGCATAATAAGATGCCGCTCACTAAAAATACGCCGTCTTACAGCACTGCCGTACAATGGCCTTACCGCCGCCTGCCAGGCTTCACTTCCATCAAAAGGAACGATATCGTGGTGTTCAATCTGCCGGAAGGTGATACCGTGGCGATGGAAATAGAGGAGAACAGCAATTATTACGACCTGGTGAGGCGTTACGGCAGGCAAAGCATCTGGGAGCAATATCACATCATGGCACGCCCTATTGATAAACGGGAGAACATCATCAAACGTTGTCTTGCTATTCCCGGTGATACTTTGCAAATAAAAGACGGCATCGTCTACGTCAATAACCGGCAGGCCCCTGTACCGCCGGCAGGAGAAACAGAATACTGGATACAGACCAGCGGCGAAGAGCTGAACCCGGCCCGTCTGAATGATATGGGGGTGATAGATCCTGCAATGAGCAGCGAGCGCCCTGGCCTTTACCGCTACAATCTTACCACATCTGATGTAGCCACCCTGCGCTCATTCGCCGTAGTGAAAGGCATACAAGCGGATTTCAGTAAAGCAGGCGAAGGCGATCCCGCAGTATTTCCGCATGATACCGCTTACCATCACTGGAACCAGGATAACTTCGGGCCACTACCTATTCCACACAAAGGACAAACGGTACAACTGGACCGCAGCAGTATTGAGCTGTACCGCCGCATTATTGCCGTGTATGAAGCCAATAAGCTGGAAGAGAGGAACGGGCATTATTATATTAATGATCAGCGGGCGGACACCTATACCTTTAAAATGGATTATTACTGGATGATGGGAGATAACCGTCATAACTCGCTGGACTCCCGTTATTGGGGCTTTGTGCCGGAAGATCATGTGGTGGGGCAGGCCTGGATCACCTGGTTGAGCTATGGTAAAGAGGGGCCGCGATGGAGCCGCTTCTTTAAGAAGATACGTTAAGGTAAAAACCGCGTTGCAAGTAACAACGCGGTTTTTTCTTTTACTTTCTATTGCTGCTGAAAGAATCCCTGAACATCTTCCATCCCTTCGCCGTCTTCTTCCAGAGCACCAGGTATTTTCCTTCGTCCATCAGCTTGCCCGTTGCATCCCTGGACTCATACAAACCATACTCCGTTACATACTCCCCGCCTCCGTAAATATCTATGATGGTGAACTTACCGCCACGCAGGCCGAAATCATTGTAAGCTATTCGGAAGAATTTTGCTGCTGCGTCAGGCCCGCATACGGCAGGGCTGTTAGGCGGCAGAATGCAGACATCGGGTGCATAGCGGTCAATAAATATGGAGGAATCCCCTTTTTCAAAAGACGAGAAGTAAATGTCATTGCTGGCGATGATAGCTGCCCTGGCTTCTTCCAGGTTGTTTGTCTGTGCTTTGCCCTGTTCGCATATAGCAATGAGCAATAACAGTATCAATGGCAGGATCGTGTGTTTCATATACTTTGTTTGAATGAATGATGCAACAAAGTAACGACGCCCTGCGCTGGATAAATTGAACAAATGCGAACTTTATCAAATTATTCTGCAAATTCCCATGCGCTTTGATAAGCGTTCCTGTCGGCAGTATATGCGATGAAATCTTCGTAGAAGGGAAGTTGTGATAAAGTGCCGCTATCGCCTATTACTACCAGCTTTTTCCTGGCCCTGGTCATGGCAACGTTCATACGGCGGATGTCTGAAAGGAAGCCGATCTTTCCTTCTGTATTGCTCCTGGCCATGCTGATGTATACAATATCGCGTTCCTGTCCCTGGAAACTGTCTATCGTATTTACTGAGATCTTATGGCTGTATAGCTGTAAGGCAGTGGAGTGGGGTAGCAGCTCCTTTAAGATCTGCACCTGCTGCCGGTAGGGAGAGATAATGGCAATGCTGGGAAAATTATCCGGTGTGTAATGTGCGCTTAAATCCGCTGCCAGCTGCCGCAGGTGTTTAAAGAGAAAAGCAGCTTCTTCCGGGTTGGTAATGCTGGTGCCTTCATTCTTTTCATCAAAGCCGCAACCGGCAGTATCTACAAATGAGATGGGCGTATCATTGGCAAAGAGCAGGTGCTGCGCTACAGAAGCATGGGCTTGTAAGCGGTTTTCGTAGAACACGGCAGAAGAATAGCCCATGATCATTTCGTGCATACGGTATTGCTCTTCCAGTAAAGTAACGGCTTCCGGGTGCAGGACCACACATTTTTCCAGCAGGGTAGTGCTCAAGCCTTTTTGTGCCGCTTCGTTGGATTTAATGGTAGGCGGCAATTGGAAATGGTCGCCCGCCAGTATTACTTTCTGCGCTTTCAGGATCGGGATCCAGCAGGCGGGCTCCAGGGCCTGTCCGGCTTCATCGATCACGACTGTTTTATATTTCTGCTGCCGCACCAGGTAGTTATTGGCGCCTACGAGGGTGGCGGTGATCACCTGTGCTTTATTGAGCAGGTCTTCAATAATGTATTGTTCTGTATTCTCCACCTGCTTCATGATATTGCGGGCCTCATCAAACAAGGCCTTGCGCTGGTCTCTTTCGGCTTTACCAAAATTGCGTTTGTATTTATGCGCCATATCCCTGAACTCACTGGCCTGCTTTTTCAGCCGTTTGATATCCTTCATACTGTTGTGCTCCGCCATTTTGCTGTCGAGTGTGAGAGACAGCAGGCGATCAGACACACGTGCCGGGTTGCCTACGCGCAGTACATTCATGCCTTGGTCGGACAATTTCTCGCTGAGGAGGTCCACCGCGGTATTGCTGGGCGCTACTACCAATACCTGTTGCCTTTCCTGCTGAATAATAGCTTTAATGGCCTGTACCAGGGTAGTGGTCTTACCGGTGCCCGGAGGGCCATGTACAACGGCCACTTCGTTGGCGGCCAGGATCCTGTTAACGGCGGCCTGCTGCGAGGCGTTTAAAGATGGAATATTGACTGGGGCAAGGTCATCCCGGAAGGTGGCCGGCTTGTCGCCGGTCAGGATCCTGATCACGCGGTCTTCCTCGTTCTTTTCATAGCGTGTTTGCGCCTGTTTAAGGGCGTTTTGCATCTCGTCATAGCTGTTATCATCAAAAAGCAGATCTACGCCCAATTTGCCGTCGCGGGACCATTCCGGCAGCTCATCCGTGCGCAGGGCGATCTTCATGCGGTTGCCGCTCTGGAAAGAAATGGTGCCTTCTATATTGTCCTGTTTAGGATCGTGGTTAGAAAAAAGAACGGCGGATACGCCGCTGCGGAACTGATGGGGCAGGTCCTGGTGGGTGGTGCGNTCTACCTCTACGGTGAGATAGTCGCCACGGCCCAGTTCAGTATCCCTGATGGCGATGGGATACCAGGTGAGCCCGTTTTCCCTGCGGGTATTGATGGAGGAGGATTGGGTCAGTTGCAGATACGATTGCCGGTCTTCTTCGCGCTCGATCTTTAACAGATCAAGCTGCTTTTTGAAATAATCCATCCGGCAAAGATAGCTGTTCATAAAAAATATTTGCGTAACCGATGGGTTTCTTATAAATTGCAACCGATCAGTTACACGTAATTGTATAAACGTTAAATATCCAGGCAGATGAAAAACGAACCACTGGTACTTGAACGCACTTTCAATGCCCCCATTGATAAGGTATGGAAGGCCATTACAGACAAAGACAACATGAAGCAATGGTATTTTGACCTGGCGGAATTCAGACCTGAAGTAGGATTCGAATTCCAGTTCACCGGGGGGACAGAAGAAAACGCTTACCTGCACCTGTGCAGGATAACGGAGGTGGAACCAGGCAGAAAGCTTACCTACAGCTGGCGTTATGAGGGGTATGCGGGCAATTCCTTTGTGACCTTCGAGCTGTTTCCCGAAGGCGATAAAACAAGGCTGAAGCTCACGCATGCGGGCCTGGAAACTTTCCCGGCAAGCAACCCGGATCTGAGAAGGGAAAACTTCGAGGCCGGCTGGACCCAGATCATTGGAACCAACCTGAAAAATTACCTGGAAGGCGCCACCGCCTGATCATTATCCACCTAAACTATATAAAGATGAAAATATCACTTGTCAGTATCCCGGTGCATAATCCGCTGGAAGCGTTTAAGTTCTATACAGAAACACTGGGCTTTGTTAAAAAGCAGTATATCCCGGAACAGTATATCGCCATTGTAGCCTCGCCCGAAGAGCCGGATGGCACCAACCTTTTGCTGGAACCGAACAGCCATCCTGTAAGTAAGGCTTTCCAGGAAGGCGTTTATAACCTGGGACTGCCCCTGATCGTCTTTGGCGTGGAAGATGTGCAGCAGGAGTATGAAAGGCTGAAAGAGCTGGGCGTGGTATTCAAACAAACGCCCACTAAAACACAGTGGGGCACACAGGCCATCCTGGAAGATACCTGCGGTAATTATGTGCAGATCCACCAGATGCCCTAAGCCTTACTACTATTTAAAAAAATAGTACGCCGGCCATTCCGCTTAGTAAAGCTTTATGGGTAAATTTCCGTAAACGAGCATGATATGCCAAAAGGGAAGCTTTACCACTTATTACTTTTAACGGGATTGCTGGCAACCAATATCGCCTTTGCGCAACACATGCCTCTCGGTGTTTTCGAGGGGCATGGTGATATAGGCAAGGATGTAAAACCCGGTTCAGCAGTCTATCATCCCAGGAAACAGGAATATGTGATCTCCGGCGCCGGTTATAATATCTGGTTTGATCATGACGAATTCCAGTTTCTATGGAAACGGATCAAAGGCGATTTCATCGTCTATACCCATGCCGCTTTTGTAGGTAAGGGTGTGGAAGCGCACCGTAAGGTAGGCTGGATGGCCCGTAAAAGCCTGGACAGCAGCTCGCCGCACGTGAACGCAGTAGTGCATGGCGATGGCCTTACCTCCCTGCAGTTCAGAAGAACGCAAGGTGCCCAGACAGAGGAAATAAAATCCTCCATGACCCACGCTGATGTGATACAGCTGGAAAGGAAGGGCAATACCTATATCATGCGGGTGTCCCGGTCCGGAGGACCTTTTGTAACCACAGAGGTAACTGATATAGACCTGGGAGATGAAATATATGTAGGCTTATTTGTGGGTTCGCATAACCGGGATGTGGTGGAAACAGGGGTGTTTCGGGATGTACGTATTTCCGCGCCCTGATACTATTTTAACCAAAACCGTTTGCCACAAGGATATGACAAGGTGAACACAAGGAGAACACAAGGTGAAGACAAGGTGAGGACTGTTAAAATACCACCTGCACTTCCTGCAAGTTGCGGTGGCAGCTATTTATATTTGGAAAAAGGTATATTTATATCGCAAAAGACTATACCTTGAAATACAGCATCATTGTTTTATTAACCTTTTTGTCTGTAGCATTGCGGGCCCAGGAGAAAAAGGAAGTAAGCCCTGTTATTTCCGATGATTACCTGGAAAGGGTAAGGGACACTACGGTAAGGGGGCAAGGGGGACGACGACCAGTCTATAACAACATTAGCGAATCGCATCTTCGTGTTTATGGCTTTATAGATACATCCCGAAGGATTGGCCGCATTTTCCAGGACGGCAGCACGCTGCACATCTTTCCTGTTGAGAAGCGCTGGTTATCAATAGGAGGAAGCTATAATGCCGGGATAGCTGTCAGGAATGTGAACCGGCAGCCTGCATTGCAAAACCGGTATGCACAGGGCCGTTCCATCAATGGTGCGCTCAGCTACCAGGGGCCGGAAACCAATGAACTTTTCAGTTATGGACCGGATATCAGTACAATCGATGCCCGCGCCCATGATAATAGTATCTTCCGGACCGGCACCTTATATTCGCAATCCATTCATGTAAATGCAGAACATACAAACGAATACGGCCGCCTGGTCAATGCTGACCTGAAGCTGGGGCAAATGAGAGAGAACACGGTAATAAAGGATAATGAGAACAGGAACTATAACCTTTCAGCAAATGTTTCCCGCTATTTTGAATGGTTTTCGGTAACCGGAAAATACAATTATCAGGAAGACCGTTTTTCCAACGCTAACAGAAACGGGTTTCTTAACAGGGTTTACCAGAACGCGCTGCTTACGCCTGTTACGTTTGACAATAGTCAGGTCAATGCACCGGGCAGCGGCCAAAGCAGCTACAGTAACAAGGCAGACAACCCTCTTTTTCTCCTTGATAACAATAATTTCTATAAGCGGCTCCAACACAATGCCGGTTTAACGCTCGACGCATCCCATGGGGATATTGTTATCAAGGCCATTCAGTCTTTTGAGAGCGCTACAGAGAACAGCAGCGAAGGATATAAGCCCGGCACCGTATCTTTCCCGGAGGGCGTTGCGATGTTGCGTAGTAAGCATGACCGGACCTGGGTTACCCGTTTGAATCTATCGCATCCGTTATGGGGTGATCTTTACGATTGGGCTGGTTCATTATTGGCCAATTACATTTTTACAGATGAACGTTCCGCTATTGCCTATGCCGCTGCAGACGTAAAATATGTCTATCAGCGTTCTTCACAGGATGTGCTGCTGAGCCATAAGGTCAGGCATTCTAATTCAACAGGCAATCTGGAAGCAGAATTAGAAACAGGCAACCGGTTTTATTTTTCGAACACTGCTTCAAAAAGTCAGTATTTGCTGCCTGCGGTGTCGGGAAATCTAAGATTCCTGCATGTATTGCGTAAAGGCGATATTAACGTGAACGCCGCCTACAACCGTTTTAACAGTGAGCTGCCTGTGAGTAATTCGCTGGCCCGTTTAAGCCTGTTACGGTATACTACCGCCCAGGCATCGCAGTTCCTTGCGTTTCCCGAAGTGTCAGGCTTTGACGGCCTTGATCCTATACAGCACCGGGAATGGACAGCCAGCTTCTCCTGGCGCTACGCTTTCGCCATCTTCACCGCTATTGGGTTTGTTAGAGAAAGCAGGAAGGATATTTTCGCTGTTTACGATAACGGCCGCTTAGATATGCATAATATGGCGGATCACAGGAATAAGGGAGTAGAGCTTCAGCTGAATCTGCTCAATTTCTTCCGCAGGAAATTTACATGGACGCAAAACTTTTCTTTTCTGACCTACCAGGATAAGGTGACCCAGGTCAGCGACGGCTACAACTTTACCCCTATAGCAGGTTTCAGTAATGTTCATAAGGCAATTGTGCAAGACCGGTCTGTCGGCGCAATTGTTGGCAGCGCCTACCGCAGGGACGCAAGCGGCAATATCGTGATCGGCAGCGACGGTTTTCCCCTGGCAGACAATGAAAAGAAAGTGATCGGTGATGCCATTCCCGACTGGGTAATGAAATGGAGCCAGCGATTCAACTGGAAGAAATTTACGCTTAATATAGACCTGGAATGGAAAAAGGGTGGGGATATCTGGAATGGCACGCAAGCCGTGCTGGACTACTATGGAAGATCAGCCGGCTCCGGTGCCCTTAGGAACATAAAAGACTATGTGTTTAACGGCGTATTGGAGAGCGGGCGCCCCAATAATATACCGGTTGATTTTTATGATCCTGCTGCGCCTTTTGCTGCCAATCGTTGGGTAAGATATGATGAGACAGGTGTTGCGGAAGAATACATACAAAAGGCGGACCATCTGCGGTTAAACACCGTGCAGCTGACCTACGAATGGAATTTTAAAAAGTATATCAGGAAACTAACCCTTTCCGGCTATGTCAATAATCTGATGCTATGGACACCTTATAAAGGGGCAGATCCCAATCAGCTGCTGTATGACCAGCCTAATACTACCGGCCTTGATTTCTTCAATCTGCCGTCTGTGAAAACCATTGGCTGTAATGTTTCCATTCAATTCTAAACCGATGAAGCTATTTCTGAGATATTTACAGGTGATACTCCTGCTTGGCTGTTTACAGACCGGCAACAGCTTTGCACAAACCACAGATTATGTTGATACTAAAGAAAAGGTCTATCTGCAGACCAACCACGTTTTTTTCAAGCGGGGAGAGGATGTCTTTTTCAAGATGTACGTGGTGAACGCAAAGGATCAAACCCCTTCCCGGGAGAGCGATATAGTAAAAGTAGATATCGTGAGTCCGGCAGGCATTGTGGTCAAACAGCTTAAATTCCAGCTAAGCACCGGTTATGCCGAAGGCTCGTTTACTTTTGATGAACAGGCGCCCGGTGGTGTTTATAAGTTAAAAGCCTACACCAGCTGGATGCAGAATGAGAAAGAACGCTCGTTCTTTACAAAGGAGATTACTCTGCAACAGGTAATCGCTCCACGTGTGCTGATGAAGCTGGATTTCCCCAGAAAAGGTTACGGCCCCGGAGATGAAGTAACGGCAGAATACGAGATGCGGAGCCTTGCTAATCAGCCCATCGCTAACCTGGATGCAAACTATACAGTACAGATCAAAGGGGTAGCAGTGGCGTTGGGTTCATTCAAAACTAACCGGGATGGTAAATACCGCCTGAAATTCAGGTTGCCTGCGGACCTCAACAGTAATGACGGTCTGCTGAATATCACGGTTAACTATGATGCCTATACTGAAGCCATTTCAAGAAGCATTCCTATCACACTCAATAAAATCGATCTGCAGTTTATGCCTGAAGGCGGCGCCCAGGTAAACGGCATCCCAAACAATTTAGCATTCAGGGCGATTGATGAGTATGGCAAACCTGTTGATATAGAAGGGGAGATCCGTGACAATAAAGGTATTAAGGTAGCGGCTTTCCAAAGCTATAAATTTGGTATGGGCCGATTCCGGTTTACGCCACTGGAGGGTCAGGCATACAGCGCCGTTATTACTTCTCCGTTAAATATTAAACAGGAGTTTAAGCTGCCTGCTGCCTTAGATGAAGGGCTGGTAATGAACGTTTACAGAGAAGATGGTCGTTTGCGCGTTAAGCTGATCACTACGGAGGACCGTCAGGTACAGCTTGTGGGGCAAACAAAGAATGTCAGTTATTATAATAGCACTATCAGCTTAAGAAAAGGTGAACAGGTGATAGATATCAATGAAAGTACATTTCCGGCCGGTATCGCACAGTTCACTGTTTATAGTGACAATCATCTGCCGCTTGCAGAACGCCTGTGTTTCCTGAACGGGAACAATACATTGCATGTGGCGGTTGCCACTGATAAGCCGAAGTATCAGCCGAGGGAGAAGGTCGTCATGACCTTGAAAACGGTTGATGACAAGGGTGCACCGGTACCAGCTAATTTTTCGCTGGCGGTGGTGGACGATAAGCTTTGGACCCTGGCAGACGATAAGCAGGATAATATCATGTCCTGGTTGCTTATGAGCTCAGAGCTGCAGGGGAAAATAGAGGAACCGCAATTCTATTTTAAAAAGAATGAGGAAAAAGCCGCAGGCGCCTTAGACCTGGTGATGCTTACACATGGATACCGCTATTTTGATTTTATTCCTGCTGTGCAAAAAGAACACCGGCTTTGGTTTGTACCTGGCCAGGATAATGTACTGGGCGGCCTTATCCTCAACAGCAGGGGACAGCCAGTGAAGGCGAATGTATACCTGGTGGAGACGAGTGGCATCAACCTTAGGGCTATTCAAATGCAAACCGGTGATGATGGCGGTTTTTTCTTTACAGGTGTGATGCCTTATGTCAATTACCTGCTGATTGCCCAAGGCCTTGGAAAGAGGGAAAAGGTGAAAGCCAATGTATTGGAGAACGGCGGCGCCTTTGGTGTATTGTCAGGCAGGCGGATGGGCGAGGCAGGCGTCATACCGGCCGGGATACCCGCTGCAGGAGTGCTCAAAGCCGTGGGGCAGGAAGAAAAGACAACCGGAACTTTGAACGGCCTGTTAAATGGCTTTGATGATGGAAAAGGATTGAGTGAAGTAGTGGTAGTGGGATATGGGACCGTAATAAAGGAGCTAACGGGAGCTGTCACCTCAATAAAGTCATACGACTTACCCGCGCCAAATAGTACACAGGCACTACTCAGCGGAAGGGTGGCTGGTATTGAGATAACACAGGAGGCCAATTCATTTGCAAGCAGCCCGATCGTATTAAGGGGCAGCAGATCACTAAGTGGCGACAACATGCCGCTGATCATTGTAGACGGCATACCGGTACGGAAGGGAGAGCTCAATATAAGTCCTGACGAAGTATTGTCTGTAACTGTCCTGAAAGATGCTTCAGCTGCTGCTCTTTATGGCTCCAGGGGAGCATATGGCGTGATCCTGATCACTACCAGGCAGCGGAGTTCAAACTCCATCAGGGTAGACCTCAGCAGGCAGAGTCATTATACTACAGCCTTTGTACCGGCCCGCGGTAATCCATATACCATCGCCAAAAAATTCTATGTGCCTCAATATACCAGTATCGCCATCAGTGAAAGAAATGATTTCAGGGAAACGATCTACTGGAACCCTGTTGTACAAACAGACAGGGACGGCGATGCAAAAGTGGAATTCTACAATTCAGACGCTACTACCACTTTCAGGGCGATAGCTGAAGGTATTGGTTACAATGGTAAAGTGGGCAGGGCGGAGACGACCTATGTGGCGCAGCATATGATCAGTGTGGATGTAAAGATCCCGCCTTATCTTACGGTAGGGGATAAAGCTTTGCTGCCGCTGGTAGTTAAAAATAACAGTGGGGAAAGCCGCATGCTCTCCATCCGGGCTGAATTTCCTGCAGGTTTGAAGGCGGGCAGCTATGCACCTGAGATCATATTGCCTGCAGATAGCGCCCGCCAGGTATTGATCCCTATGGAGGTAACGGCGGCGGTAAAAGGAAAGATCCATATTATCACCGGTACAGGTGCATATGAGGAGACCCTGAGCTTGCCGGTGGAAACGGTTGATAAAGGCTTCCCGCTTGTTTATACTTTTTCCGGTAACAGGTCGGCAACACATCAATTTAACATCGGCAACATAGTACCCGGTTCTCTAAAGGGAACACTCAAGCTGTATAAAGATGTTGCCGGGCGCTTTGCAGATGATATGGCTGCGCTGCTCAGGGCCCCCTATGGTTGCTTTGAACAGACATCTTCCACTACCTATCCGAATATCTTTATTCTTAAGTATCTCAAGGAAACCGGCAGATCAAACCCTGTTATTGAGAAAAAGGCACGGGACTTTATTGAAGCCGGTTACAAACGCCTCATCAGTTTTGAAACCAGCGAGAACGGATTTGAATGGTTTGGCCGTACACCGGCACACGAACCTTTAACAGCGTACGGGTTGCTGGAATTTACAGATATGCAGGAATTCGTTAAAGTAGATAAGGGAATGCTGCAACGTACAAAAGACTTCCTGCTGAAGCGGCGGGATGGAAAAGGTGGGTTCAGGATCTCTCCCGGCGCTTACCATTTCCATGCCATCCCGGAAAATATGGCCAATATCTACATTGTATATGCAATGACACAAGCCGGCTACGGTAATGAGATACAGCGGGAATACAAAGCCTCTGTGGAAAAGGCGCTTGCAGGCAGAGAGGGATATGAGCTTTTACTGGCAGCATTGTCTGCCAGTAACATGAAGGACAAAGATAACTTTGAAAAACTGATGAAGCGCTTGTCCAATTGGTACCCAAAGAGTGATTTTAAATCCGGCGCCAGTGTTATGGGAAGCGGCGGCATTTCGCTGAAGGTAGAGCTGCTCTCACTGTATGCACTTGCGCTGATGCGGGAAGAGCCCTGTAAAACAGGGCTTGTAGCAGATATCATCTCCAAAATATTGGAAGCCCGCTCTTTTTACGGGTATGGCTCAACCCAATCCACTTTGCTGGCCTTAAATGCTTTGGTCCAGTATTCAAAGATGGTAACAGGCCCTTTTGCATCAAAGACCGACTTTACCTTAGATGGCGCAGCTGTGGTTGCTGAGGGCGATGTTACTGATAAGCTGAAAGAAGGAAAGCATAACTTTTCCGTACAGTATAAAAATGAAAAAGAGACCATCCCCTATAACTTTGAAGTAAGCTATCTGACATTTATACCACCCAACAGTCCTGAGGCTGTAATAAAGCTGGCCACCAACCTTTCAAGCGTCAAAGCAAAAGTAGGAGAGACGGTGAGAATGGACATATCAGTGCGCAATGAAAAATCAGCTACGCAGGCAATGACTATTGCCATGATCGGTATTCCTGCCGGTTTGTCTGCACAACCGTGGCAACTGAAGGAACTGACAGAGAAAAACCAGGTGGCTTATTATGAGATCTTCGATAATTACCTGGTATTATACTGGAGAGGATTTGAGCCAAATGAGAACAAGCAGATACATCTTGACCTGAAAGCGGAAATGCCAGGTACTTATAAAGGGAAAGCAAGTAATACTTACCTGTATTATACACCGGAGTATAAACATTGGAATGAAGGGCTGGAGGTAGAGATCCAGCCTTAAATAAAAATCCCGGCTATCAACAGATAGCCGGGATTTTTATTTTCTAAATAAGCTGTTTTAGAATCCGTAACGGATACCCAGCTGTAACTGCCAGGGATTACCCGACGGAGTAATAACGCCTGTATTGCCGTTTACAGCGTATATATAGCTGTTGGTGGCGTCGTTAAAGTCCCTCAGATTATAGATATTCTGTTTACCCAATGTCTTGGTAGCTCCCCATGTCTTATTCAGCAGGTTGGCTACGTTAAAGATATCAGCAGAGACCTCGATGAATTGCTTCTTCTTAGCGAAGAAAACCTTCTTAGCTGCCCGCACATCCCATACACCGTAGAAGCCATTTACACCAGCATTGCGCTCCGCTATTTTACCTTTATTTTTTGTAATATAATCCTTTAAACCCTGATCTGCGAGTGGGTTGTTCAATATAGCGTTTATGCCGTCGCGAACGTTTTTCGCAACATTAGGGTCATTGGGATCGAAGATGTAAGCCAGGTCATTGGATGATACAAAGTCGCCATTCACGTTGCCATTTACCGCAATAGAGTAGCGGGTGCCACCAATCCCGGAGTAACGTACGCCTATGCTAAAGCCGTAGAAAGTGGGGAGCGTACCATACAGTACAATCTTATGGCGGAATTGGTTGTCTGAATAACTCATTTTTTTGAGGTTACGCGGATCTTCCGCTGTCATTAGTGAAAGAGTGGCAGTGTTGGCAACATCTCCGTTATAGGAGGTATTATCTTTAGTATCGTTCCATGTATAGCTGAAGGAGAGTTCTCCATCTTTAAAATAGCGCCACGTACCATCTATTACAAAAGCGAACTGGTTCACTTTGCCTTCACTGTTCAGTTCCAGCACACGGCCTACACGATTGGATTTGCGTCCCATCATCCAGTTGGCGACGCCGTTAGTGGTGTCGATTGTGTTGGCTGGAACATATACGCCGCGGTTACCCTCATTGGCCAGCCTGAAATATGGTTGGTCTGCCATGTTGCGATCCACGTACATGTAGTTATTGCGTGCAATAGTGGCAAAGAACGTTACACCCACTTTAAGACGGTCAGTGATCAGGCGGTTGTAAGAGATGTTCGCTTTATATACCACTGGAATCCTTGCATCTTTTCCGTTCATGTTAATGGTGGCTAGACGCGGTACGCCCTTATCAAACAGGTCCCTGCCAGGTGCGCTGGAAGGATTTTTACGATATTCTGGGAAATTGGGAGCAGGTACAAGCGCGCCCTGTACATCTACTGAAAGTACTTTGGTGCCATCAAACACCATGTTGTTGATCATGGCGTAGTTGTTGATGTCTGAGCCAAAGATGGCAGCGCCGAAACGCAGGTAGTCCCTATGTCTTTCGTTGATGTCCCAGTTAAATTGAATCCGTGGCTGTACCTGGAAAGTGCGCAGCGAACGGTTGGTACGCAAGCCCAGGTCCTCCTGGACGATCTGGTTGGCATTGGGCTTGTTGAGATAGGTGGTGTAATCTGCACGGATCCCCGCAATCATTTCAAACCCTTTGAACAATTGCGTTTGCATTTGTGCGTACAAGGCTCCGCTTAATATATTTTGCTTCACGCTGGGATCATCTTCCATAGCAACTTCACGGGCGTAGCGATAAGGCTTCAGGCTGTCAAATTTATTAAGCCCTCTGAAATAGAAGCGGCCATTCATTTCACTGCCGTACAGGGAGTTCATGTGGCTGTACATCAGATCTACGCCGAATGTGTAATTCGCCTTATTGGTATTGTAGTACACGTTGTTCACTACCTGGAATACATTATTGTAGAAGTGTTCCGGTGAATAGCGCTGTCCGCCAAGCTGTATGGTTGTGGACTCTACCTGCTCAACAATGGCACGCGGTATGTTTTGGGCAGGTAACTCTGATCCCGGGGTACTTTCTTCGAAAGTATACAGGTGTTGCACCTTCAGCTCATTGGTAAGCCGTGGACTTACCGTTGTCCGCAAGGTAGCAAGCAGGCTATTATTCCATGCATGTGCATCAGCATATACTTCATAAAGATTGATGGCGCTGTTATCATCGCGCCCCAGCGGAGCACGATCATTCACGTAGTTATCACGGATAGTTAGCAGGTTCTTTTCATTCAGCTGCCAGTCCACACGCGCAAATGCAGCGTCTGTATTTCTCTTTTTGTTGAACGAGCCGAATTGTGGAGTATTTGCTACTCCATATTTGCTGTGGGCAATTCCCAGGAACTGGTCCAGGGAAGCCTGCGTTACGCCCAGTCTTTTCTCATCGGCGGGAGTTTGTATATCCGCTATGAACAAGGGGCGGGCATCTGCCTGGTGATCCCATGCTACAAAGAAATGCGCTTTGTCTTTGATGATAGGGCCGCCCAGCGAAAAGCCATATTGATAAGTAGAGA
>JGI25160J50197_1000681_pt1 | contig 18840 bp, 21 predicted proteins | sample AraplaMF_Cvi_mMS_FD_50197 | JGI IMG/M metagenome (IMG submission 50197)
GCGCGCGCCGCCGCGCTCGCCAATGAGCGCACGCGCCTGATGCGCGACCTGCATGACGGCCTGGGCGGCCAGCTCGTCAGCATCGTCGCGCTCTCCGAGCGCGGCCATGAGGGCGCGACCATCACCGACGCCGCCCGCGCTGCGCTGAAGGATCTGCGTCTCGTCATCGATTCCATGGACGATATCGGCGGCGACCTGATGCTGGCGCTCGGGTCCTGGCGCGAGCGCGCCAGCGCGCAGTTGCGGCCGCACGACATCACGCTCGACTGGCGTGTGGCGACCGTGCAGGGCCTGCCGCTGCACCCGGAGCTGCGGCCGTGGCACGTCATCCAGATCGTGCGCATCCTCGACGAGGCCGTAACCAACGCGGTCAAGCACGCGCGGGCCCGCCACATCGCGGTCACCATCGAGACGCTCGACGCAAGCGAGGGGCCGCGCGGACTGATCAGCGTGACCGACGATGGCCATGGCTTTGCACCGGCCAGCCAGGGCGAAGCCGGACGCACCGGCCAGACCGGGCGCGGCCTGCGCAACATGAGAAATCGCGCCGCGCGCTGCGGCGCCGTGCTCGATCTGAGCTCCGATGCCTCCGGGACGCGCGTGCGGCTGCAATTGCCGCAGCGTTTTCCCGACAGCGACGCGGCGGCGGGCTGAAAAGCCCCCTCTCCGGACGTGTGGGACGCACGGAGAGAGGGAACGGGCCGGGTGATTTGCCGGCGGAGGACGGGGGGTTCGTCCGCAAGGCGCGCCCTGGGCCCGAAGCGATGCAATCAACTCAATCGAATGGAAATGTCAGCGCCTGCCGACGCGATTGACCGGGCCACCGCGGTTCATCGGCGTTCCCGCGCGCACGCCGACCCCGGGCGCGCCGACGCCGGGCGTTGCGACTGCTGCCGCTGCGACCGGCGCTCCGGGCGCCACGACCACCGCCGCCGTCGGCCGCACCACGCAGCCCTTGGGCACGCCGACGGTCTTGCAATAGACCACCGCCTGCGCCGGGCTCGTCCCCAGCGACACCATCGCCACGCCCGCCAGCGCCATGACCGTCAGCCTTGCACGCAGCGCTCCAGCTCTCTTCGACATCCTAGCTCTCCTGCTTCCCGTTCGGCGTCCCGATGCAATCACCGGGTTTCGCAGCCGAGGTGCAGCCTGAATGGCAAAAGACGGCGCGCAGATACATGCCATGAAGATGGGGGTGCCGCGGCCGTGAGGGCTTGCCGGTGCCATGAACATGGCATGGACCGGCGCGCAGGCTTTGCGGGATGGTCCGGCCAGATTGATCCCGGTCGGGACCATCGAGGATTTACAAGAGGTGCTTCATGAAGATTTCGGTTCTTGCCGCGCTGCTGCTCGCTGCAGCCGCCCTGCCCGCTGCCGCGCAATCCGGTCCATCNGTCCAGGAGCAAATGGCCTGCCGCGGCGATGCCAGCAAATTCTGCGCCGAACATATCGGCAAGCCGCCCCAGATGAACGCCTGCCTGCGCGAGAACAAGTCGAAGCTCTCGGACAGCTGCCGCAAGGTCGTCGAGTCCCGCGGCGGCTGATCTGCATTCCTCTTCCTAAAAGGCGACAGAGAGGGCGGCGCGCTGCCGCCCTCTCCGTGCGCACGCCTCGTCCTTCGAGACGGCGCTAACGCGCCTCCTCAGGATGAGGCTCATCGACACTGGTAGCCGCTGACGCCGCGCACACCGTCCTCATCCTGAGGAGCCCGCCCAAGGCGGGCGTCGCGAAGGATGGCGGCAGGCGACGGACCTCGCCGCTACTCCTGCATCATCTCGCCACTGCCGCCGAACTCGGACGGGAAATCCTTCAGCTTGGGCAGGCCATCGCGCATCGGCAGCACCGTCTCGGCATAGTTGACGTGAACGCCGGGCGCGAATGCGAGCGTCGGGATGGTGGCGGTGAAGACGTCGACGAGGCCGAGCGGCGGATGGTTGGTCATGAGATGGCCGCCGCATGTCTTGCAATATTTGCGCTGGCTGAGCGGCGTCTTGGCAAACGTCTCGACATTTTGCGCGCCTTCGGTGACGCGCACCGCTTCGGGCTTCCACAGGCTGAAGGCGTTGACCGGCCCGCCCGACCACGAGCGGCAGGAACGGCAATGGCAATAGCCCATCGCCTCCGGGGCGCCCGTGACCTCGATCGTGACCGCGCCGCAGAAGCAATTTCCGACATGTTTCATTGGGTCGTCTCCGTTTGATGAAGGGTGAAAAATCCTCTCCCCGCTCCCGGTCCACAACATGTCAGGACCGATGGGATGCGGGGAGAGGTGTCGGGGTGAAGGGGGACATCACCCCGGGGGACGTTGAGGGGACGGGCGTATGAGATGCCGGCGTAGCCGACTTCAAGCGGCCCGGCGTCCTCCGTTCGGCGGACGCGCGACGTGGCGCGCAAAGGCTAGAGTGAGCGGCGCCAGGGAATGAGCATCGAGACCCGTTGCTTGTACTGCCGGTACTCGTCGCCGAAGAGAGCGACNAGNTCGTGCTCCTCCAGCGCGATGCCGACNAAGATGTACAGCGTGGTGACGGCCGCGAACAGCAGATGGCCCGCCGTCATGCTCGGCGCCGCCCAGAACGCAACGATGAAGCCGAGATAAATCGGATGGCGGACGAAATTGTAGAGCAGCGGCGTCTTGAAGCGCGGCGGCGTCATCTCCTTGCCGACCAGATGGTTGGTCACCTGATGCAATCCGAACANTTCGAAATGATTGATCATGTAGGTGCTGGCGAACACCAGGACCCAGCCCGCGANGGACAGCGTGACCAGCGTCACGGCGAGATCNGGATTCTCNACGTTCCATATNACCGCAGGCAACGGGCGCCACTGCCAGAACAGGAGCAGCAATGACAGGCTCGCCAGCAGCACATAAGTCGAGCGCTCGACCGGCTTGGGGACGAATTGCGTCCACCACGCCTTGAACTGCTTCCGCGCCATCACGCTGTGCTGAACGGCGAACAGCGTCATCAGGAGTAGATTGATGATGATCGCCTCGACCGTCGGCGTGTCGGTTCCGGTGTCGATGGTCTTCGGCACCATCACCCCCATGACGAAGCCGATGGCGTAGAGAATGGTGACGAAGAATACGAGATAGGCCGTAATTCCGTACAGAAAGGCGACGAGCTTGAAAATGCGTGAGCCCGCAACCTCCGGGCCGATGGAATGAATCTGGTGATCGAGTTGGGTCATGAAATGCTCCGTTGTGCCGAGACGTCGACACTGTTTGGTCCTTGCAGCATGCCGGATCGGACGTCCGCAGACTTTGGCGGACGGTTGATTTTCGCCTGAGACGACTTTGATTTTTGCTTGAGACGACAGAAACGTGCGATTTCGCTTCGAAAACAACGTGCTGGACGGCGACCTGCGGGAACTCACCTGCGGCGGGGCGGCCGTGCCGTTGCAGCCGCAGGTGTTCGACCTCCTGCTCTATCTCGTCGTGCAACGTGCAAGAGTGGTCAGCAAGGATGACCTGATCAGGCGGATCTGGAGCGATCGGATCATCTCGGATTCCGCGCTGAACAGCCGGATCAACGCCGCGCGCAAGGCGATCAGCGACGACGGAGCGACGCAGCGGCTGATCAAGACCATTCCGCGCAAGGGCTTTCGGTTCGTCGGCGAGGTCCGGGAAGAAGTGGCTGCATCGATCGTGCCGGCCGAAACCAGGCCCGCACCCTCGCGCGCGGCGGACCGCCCGGCGATCGCGGTGCTCGCCTTCGAGAACATGAGCGGGGATCCCGCACAGGACTATTTCGGCGACGGTATCAGCGAAGACATCCTCACCGCGCTGTCGAAGCAGCGCTGGTTCATGGTGATCGCCCGCAACTCGTCCTTCACCTACAAGGGACGCCCGGTCGGCATCAGGCAGATCGCGGAGGAGCTCGGCGTCCGCTACGTCGTCGAAGGCAGCGTGCGCAAGGCAGGCAGCCGGGTGCGCATCACCGCGCAGCTCAACGATGCCAATTCAGGCAGCCATTTGTGGGCCGAGCGCTACGACCGCGAGCTGATCGACGTCTTCGCCGTCCAGGACGAAATCACCAACGCGATTGCCGCCGCGATCGAGCCGCAGATTCATGCGGCGGAGAGTTTTCGCGCCCATCGCAAGGCCCCTGCGAGCCTGGACGCATGGGATCTGCTGATGCGGGCATTGTCGCATTTCTGGCGGGTGACCCGGCGCGATCACGAGACTGCACGGATGCTGCTCGAACGCGCGATCGGGATCGATCCGAATTACGGCCGGGCGCTGTCGGTGCTGGCCGCAAACCACATGTTCGGCGCGCATCTCGGCTGGGCCGAGCTCGCCGCGGTGGCGCCGGCGGCGGAAGCCGCCGCGCTCGCCGCGGTGCGCTGCGACCATGAGGATGCCTGGGCGCATGTCGCGCTCGGCAGCGTCTGCTTCTCGACACGCANGCTCGCGGACGCGCTGGCCGCGTTCGAGCAGGCGCTCGCGCTCAATCCGAACTTCTCGCTGGCGCAGGGCTATTACGCACTGGCGCTGTCCTATGCCGGACGTTCGANGGATTCGTTCGAGGCCGCGCAAAAGGCGATCCGGCTGTCACCGCGCGATCCGTCGCTGGCGGTCTATCACGGCATCGCCGGCTATGCGCGGTTCACCGAACGCCGCTATGACGAGGCCATTGCGCTGGCGCGCGAGGCGATCCGCCATCGCGGCGATCTTACCGGCGCTTACCGCGTGCTCGCCGTCTCCGCCGGCATGACAGGCGACGGAATGCTTGCGGAGACGGCGCTTAGCGAGCTCCGCCGCACCCAGCCCGACATCTCGCTGCACTGGATCGCGACGCAACTGCCCTGGGCCAATGACGGCGATCGCGAGCACTATCTCGAAGGCTTCCGGCGCGCGGGGCTGCGCTAGGACCCCCCGCCCTGCCGCGAGTGGGAGGCGCGCGGCCTTGACAAATCGGAGCAATCGCGGCCGGGCTGGCGAGGCCCGCGCTTGGCTGAAAGCTCAAGCCCGATCAGCAGACACACCCATCCGGATTATGCTATGCTGACCAAGAAGGGGAAAGGCCGTCGACCATGTCCAGCAAAGTCTTTCAGATCGAACTCAGCGTCAAGCAGCAGGCTCTTTTGCAGCGCCAGCTTGAAGCCGGCCATTACGACACTGTCGACGATGTATTCTCGGATGCGCTCCGCGCGTTGGACGAACGTGGCGCGGTATACGACGACTTTCTCCGAGCAAAGGTCAAGGCCTCGCTGGCAAACAAGAAGCCCAGCATTCCTGCCAAAGAGGTGTTCCAGCGGCTGGAAGCCCGACATGCTCGTCGCATGAAAGCCGCCAAGCGTGGCGCATAAGATCGTCTTCCGCGACGAAGCAAACGCCGAGCTAACCGCACTTTACGATTATATCGCCGGAGAGAGCGGCCCGAATGTGGCCATCGCCTACGTGCGGCGGATACGGGATGCCTGCCTGGCGCTGGCGGACTTCCCTGAACGCGGCACCCGACGCGACGACATTCTCAAGGGCCTCCGGACCATCGGATTCGAGCGCAGGGTCACGATAGCCTTCCGCGTGTTCAAGACACGGGTGGAGATTGTCACTGTCGCCTACGGCGGCCGGAACTTCGAACATGAGCTTCGCAAGCGTAAATAGTGGCTACCGGCGCCACAGGCCCCTTCGGTGAACTGGCTGGTTTGACGTGTTGGAGGCTGCAGCGCGCGACAGATAGGCGCTCCTCCTCATCGCTTCTTCGAACAGGCTCTCGGCGGTGACATGACGATCGCCGCGCGGAAATAGCAATCGGTCGAGCGCCAGGCGCCGGCGCGTCGGGCGCCAACAGGCAATTGCAGGCAACGCGGCACGCCCGCATCGAGAGATGGCGTGACGATAGCCGGCCGGTTGCAGCGGCAAGGAAGCCGGGCTGAGCTACCGTCTGCGCCGCCGGGAGCTGACCTCGACAGCGGGCTTCCCCTCGGGGGCCGCCCACCCCTGGACACTGACATCCGCCAGGGCCTCGAATATGGCCGCCGTGCGTTCCAGGCGCGCGATCGTTCGTGCGCCTTCGACGGCAGCGACCAATGCGGCTGCGGTCGACGAAGCGCGCGCGGACGTGAAACCACACCCCCTGAAATGCTCCGCAACGATCTCGGTCGAATCGACAAATCCGCGCGCGACCCGTTGGGTCAGATCAGCGTCGAGCGCAGGAAGCTCATTCGCCAGATTTTGCATGAGGCATCCATACTGGAAATCGGAGGCGACCATTTCGGCCGCGAACGCGCTGAAAATCCGACGAACAAAACCCAGGGCATCACCCGTCGTATGCGCCGAGATTTCGCGCAATACGGCCATCCTGCTCGTGACGTAACGATCGATTGCCTCTTCTGCGAGCTGTGCCTTGCCGCGCGGAAAATGAAAATAGAACGACCCCTTGGGCGAGCCGCTTTCTTCGATGATCTGGTTCAGTCCCGTCGCAGTGTAGCCTTGGATGCGAAACAGTCGCTCGGCAGTGGCAATCGCGCGATCACGGGCGTCGGTCTTACGGGGCATTTTGTCAGCATACCACGCCCGGCTTGACACCGCTATGGTGATCGCCATACTATGGCAATCACCATAGTAGATCCGTCACATGCCACGATCAAATGACCATCCTAAAGTTGCGATGATGATAAGGCACCCTCAAAGATTACTGCGAAGGAAGTACGCGGATGGGCTTGAGCAACTTCTGTTCCGGCGAACGGAATCACTGAGATGGCCTCCAGAACCTGCACGATGATGCTTTTGGGAGCTGCCATGTTCACTGCAATGTCCACTCGCGTTGTCTCCGGCGAGACTTCGAGCGATGCCATCTGGCACAACAAGATCCCCGCCGCTTTGAGCGAGCCTGCCGTCGATATCGACAAGGATCCGAACCTTCTGCACAAATATGCGGAGAATGCGGGAACGAAAATCCACTACGTCACGATGGGATCGAATCAAAAGCCGCTTATGGTTTTCGTGCACGGATTTCCAGACTTTTGGTATTCCTGGCGAAATCAGATCCAGGCCTTCTCGGCAAATTACCAGGTGGTCGCTCTCGATCTGCGCGGGTACGATCTGAGCGATCGGCCGGACGGTGTCGAGAACTACAGGTTTCCGGTTCTCCTTGACGACATCCGTGCCGTGATCAATGCGGAGGGAAGCGGTCGCAAGGCCATCCTGATTGGGCACGACTGGGGCGCCGCTTTGTCCTGGCTATTCGCCGGACAAAATCCGGATCTGATCGAAAGACTTGTCGTCCTCAGCGTTCCTCATCCTGGTGCCATCACGCGGGAATTGCTCCCGTGGAACCATCCTATCGCGCAGGCCAGGGCCAGCGCCTACGCCACACGGTTCTTCGCACGAGGCAAAGGCGACAATTTGACTGCGCAGGATTTGGCGTACTGGGTTGTCGATCCACGGATTAAGAGCCGATACATCCAGGCTTTCGAGAAATCTTCCATCTCGGCCATGATGAATTATTACAAAGCGAACTACGCGTTTTCCCGGCTTGCGCTCAATCTTTTCGATCCGACCATGAAGAAGCTCTCCGGTGCCGTGATCAAATGCCCGGTGTTGCATGTGCACGGAATCGAGGAGAGCCACGCTTTGCTCAGCACGATTGAATTGGAAAAGTCGTGGATTGAAAATCCCAAAGATCTCACGGTCAAAATCTTGCCGGGAGTTGGCCACTTCATTCAGCATGAAGTGCCGGACGACCTCAATCAGATGATTGCCTCCTGGTTGAAAGATTTGGGAAGCTGAGCGCGATCTTCGACCGCCCTGCCTCAGTCTACGGCGCCCGCTTGCGGCGCAGGTGGACGATGACGTCGAGCCGGGCGATCTCGTGGCCGGGAAGCGCTTCGGGGATCCTGGTGAAGGCGAGGCCTTCGGCGACATCGACCAGCATGTCCTCGCCTTCGAGGTAGAAGTGCGGATGCACCGACGTGTCGGTATCGAAGAACGACTTGAGGCCGTCTGCGGCGATCCGGCGAAGCAGGCCGGCCTCGGTGAACTGGTTCAGCGTGTTGTAGACGGTCGCGAGCGACAGATAGGCGCTCGTCGCCATCGCTTCTTCGAACAGGCTCTCGGCGGTGACATGACGATGGCCGCGCAGGAACAGCAATCGGCCGAGCGCCAGGCGCTGGCGCGTCGGGCGCAGGCCGGCGTCAACAAGCAATTGCAGACAGTGCTGCACCACCGCATCGGACGGCAACTCGAGGCCAGCGACAGCTGGTTCGCTATCGTCAACCGCAGGGATATTCGTGGCCTGGATGTCCATCGATCGTCTCACGCATCTCACAGCTCAAGGGCGCAGGACGCGCAGGGCCGCGGCGCCAGTTGCCATTCGATCGCAAAAACGGCGGCCTGGCTTTGATCCGGATCAATTCCGAAAGCCGCCTCTGACTTATCGCAAGGCGATCCGCTTTATTCCCAACCAGAATGGGTTGATATCGACGAGGTTCAGATGTCCCGGCCGGTTCCCGACAAGGCAGAGATCGCGCTCGAATACCCCGACAAGTTCTATGTCGGCACCTTCGAGCATTCGTCGCGGTTCGAGGCGCGGCTCGACGGCAGCGGCGTTGCGCTGGTTCTGCAACATCCCGGCGCTGCCGACGAACGCAAATCGGTGCACCTGCACCTCAATTTCGGCCTGCTCGCCGGCATCCTGCACGAGCTCGCCGGCAGCGTCGCTGGCATACCCAAGGACGATATCGCGCACCGCGAGCAACTCGTAGACGCGCTCGACGAATTGCGACGGGCGCTCGGCGCGAAATGATGACCTGACGCTTTTGGTCGCAGGCGCAGCCTTGTGCACCGCCTCGACCGGGTCCCGACATGCCTGAGATCGCCTGATCAGCCGGAGCGGCCAATCCGCCATGGCGGAGGGCATGTGCGATAACAGGACGCGCTGTACATTTTTTGTGCGAACACTGTCGCGACTTTCATCTTGCGGCGCCGAACGGGACTGTGTGAGCTTCGGTTCCGGATGGGGACTGGGATGGACCGGCCGTCGCTTTGCGCGCGAGGACGTCGCGAAGCGTTTTCGGCTGGTCTCGTTTGAGAAAGATACGACATGCCGAAACGAGTGTTGCTTGGTCTTCTCCTGGCTTGCGGGCTCGCGGCCCCTGCGCTGGCGCAAGAACCGAAGACGGGAGGCGTGATCAACGCGGTGATCCAGCCCGAGCCGCCCGGGCTGATGCTTGCGCAGGTCCAGAACGGCCCGACCCAGATGGTGTCGGGCAACATCTTCGAGGGCCTGCTGCGCTACAGCCCGAAGCTCGAACCGCAGCCGGAGCTCGCCGAGAGCTGGAGCGTCAGCGAGGACGCCAAGACCTACACCTTCAAGCTCCGCAAGGGCGTCACCTGGCATGACGGCAAGCCCTTCACCGCCGCGGACGTCCTGTTCTCGATCGAGATGCTGAAGCAGACCCACGCCCGCGCCCGCACGAACCTCGCGCAGGTCGACAAGGTCGAGGCGCCCGACGATTACACNGTGGTGTTCACGCTGAAGCAGCCGTTCGGCCCGTTCCTCGGCATCTTCGAGGTCGGCTCGATGCCGATGGTGCCGAAGCATCTCTATGAAGGCACCGACTGGAAGACCAATCCCTACAACAACGCCCCCGTCGGCACCGGCCCCTTCATGTTCAAGGAGTGGCAGAAGGGCTCGTTCATCCGCCTGGTCAAGAACCCGAACTATCACGAGAAGGGCAAGCCCTATCTCGACGAGATCTACTGGCAGATCATTCCCGATGCCGCGGCGCGCTCGGTGGCGTATGAGACCGGCAAGGTCGACGTGCTGCCCGGCGGCTCGGTCGAGAACTTCGACGTGCCGCGGCTGACCAAGCTGAAGGACACCTGCGTCACCGGCGCCGGCTGGGAGTTCTTCTCGCCGCTGGCCTGGCTGTGGCTCAACAACCGACAGGGCCCGCTCGCCGACAAGCGGGTGCGGCAGGCGGTGATGTATGCGATCGACCGCGACTTCGCCAAGGACGTGATCTGGAACGGACTGGGCAAGGTCGCCACAGGCCCCTCGGCCTCAACCATCAAATACTACACCGACGACGTGAAGAAATACCCTTACGATCCGGCCAAGGCCAAGGCGCTGCTGAAGGAAGCCGGCTACAAGGGCGAGAAGATCCGCCTGCTGCCGCTCGCCTATGGCGAGACCTGGCAGCGCTGGGGTGAAGCCGTGAAGCAGAACCTCATGGACGTCGGCATGAACATCGAGACCATCGCGACGGACGTCGCCGGCGGCAACCAGAAGATCGGCGACTGGGATTACGACATCGCCTTCACCTATCTCTACCAGTACGGCGACCCCGCGCTCGGCGTCGGCCGTAACTACATCTCCAGCAACATCGCCAAGGGCCAGGTCTTCAACAACGTCGAAGGCTACTCCAATCCGGAGATCGACAAGCTGTTCGCCGACGGCGCGGTCGCGACCCCGGACTCCAAGCGCAAGGAGATCTACGAGAAGGCGCAGAAGATCCTGGTCGAGGACGTGCCGGTNGCCTGGATGCTCGAGCTGCAATTCCCGACCATCATGCGTTGCAAGGTCAAGAACCTGATTACCACGGGCATCGGGGTCAATGACGGCTTCAAGGACGCATGGCTCGACAAGTGACGAGCTGGTTCTTCACCTCTCCCCGCTTGCGGGGAGAGGTCGAATATGCGCAAAGCTCATATTCGGGTGAGGGGGAGTGTCCACGAGTCCAATTCTCTCCGCCCGCGCGGAGAGTCCCCCGCGCCCCGACCCTCTCCCCGCAGGCGGGGCGAGGGAGCGCACTGCTCCCGTGGCCAGGGGTCACGTTACCCTATAAGAACCTCTAGATGCTCTCTTTCGTTGCCCAGCGTGTCCTCAAGGGCGTGATCGTCCTGCTCGCGATCGTGGTCCTCAACTTCTTCCTGATCCGGCTCGCGCCCGGCGATCCCGCGGTGGTGATGGCGGGCGAGGCCGGGGCCAGNGACCAGATCTTCGTCAAGCAGCTCCGGGAGAAATTCGGCCTCGACAAGCCGCTGCCGGAGCAGCTCTTCATCTACGTCAAGGGCGTCGTCACCCTCGACCTCGGCTTCTCCTTCCGCCAGCAGGCGCCGGTCGCCAAGCTGATCGGCGAGCGGCTGCCGGCGACGTTGCTGCTGACGCTGACGGCATTCGCGATCTCGCTGATGCTTGGCGTCCTCTTCGGCACCTTCGCCGCGCGCTTTGCCGGAACGTTCCTCGACACCGCCATCACCGTGTTCGCGCTGATCTTCTACGCCATGCCGATCTTCTGGGTGGCGCTGATGGGAATTCTCCTGTTCTCGGTCACCGTGGATTGGCTGCCGAGCTTCGGCTACGAGACGGTCGGCGCCAACCTCACCGGTCTGGCCCACGCGGTCGACGTTGGAAAACACCTGATCATGCCGGCGATGACGCTCGGCCTGTTCTTCATGGCGACCTATACCCGCATGACACGCGCCTCGATGCTGGAGGTGAAACGGCTCGACTTCGTCAAGACCGCGCGCGCCAAGGGCCTTTCCGATGCCGTGATCCAGCGCCGCCACGTGCTGCGCAACGCGCTGCTGCCCGTCGTGACGCTCGCCGGCGTCCATGCCGGCACGCTGATCGGCGGCGCCGTCATCACCGAGACCGTGTTCGCCTGGCCCGGCATCGGGCGTCTGATGTACGACGCGCTGCTCCAGCGCGACTACAATCTGCTGCTCGGCGTCTTCGTGACCTGCTCGATCATGGTCCTGATCTTCAACCTCATCACCGACCTGATCTATCGCCTGGTCGATCCGCGTATCGAATTCGCCTCATGAGACAGTTCTGGAAATCGATGCTGAAGAGCCCGAGCGGCGTCATCGGGCTCGTCATTCTCCTGCTCGCGATCTCGGTCGCATTGTTCGGGCCGATGCTGTTCCCGAACTCGCCCTGGCGCATGGTGCAGCGGCCGTTCCTGCCGCCGTTCACGCTCTCGACCGTGCCGCTCGGCACCGACGCGCTCGGCCGCGACGTGTTCGCCGGCATGATCTTTGGCGCGCGGGTCTCGCTGCTGGTCGGGCTCGTCTCCACCCTCGTAGCTCTCGTGGTCGGCATTCCCATNGGCGCCATGGCCGGCTATTTCGGCGGCAGGGTCGACGACGCNCTGATGCGCTTCACCGAATTCTTCCAGACCATTCCGAGCTTCGCGCTCGCGATCGTGCTGGTCGCGATCCTGCAGCCCTCGATCTACTCCATCGTGGCCTCGATCGCGGTGGTGAGCTGGCCGCCGGTNGCCCGCCTCGTCCGNGGCGAGGTGCTGTCGCTGCGCACGCGCGAATATGTCCAGGCCGCCGTCGTGACCGGCCAGAGCAACAGCTGGATCATCCTGCGCGAGATCCTGCCCAATGCGCTCTCGCCGGTGATCGTGCTGGCCTCGCTGATGGTGGCGACCGCGATCCTGCTGGAATCCTCGCTGTCGTTCCTCGGCCTCGGCGACCCCAATCTGATCTCCTGGGGCTACATGGTCGGCGCGGGCCGTACCGTGATCCGCCAGGCCTGGTGGATCACCGTGTTTCCCGGTGTCGCCATCCTGATCTCGGTGCTCGGGCTGAACCTGATCGGTGAAGGCCTCAACGATGCGCTCAATCCGCGCCTGTCGCGCGAGGGCCGTTGACCATGGCCGCGCCAGCCACCGTTTCCATCAAGAACCTGCAGATCGCGTTGCCAAAGGGCGCCGAACGTCCCTTCGCGGTCGACGGTATCTCGCTTGACCTGCAGGCCGGCAAGATCGTCTGCGTCGTCGGCGAGTCCGGTTCCGGCAAGTCGATGTGCGCGCATGCCTTGATGGGCCTGTTGCCCGATACGGTCTCGATCGCGTCCGGCGAGATCCAGTTCGAGGGACGCGACCTGCTCAAGCTCGACGACGACGGCTGGCGCGATCTGCGCGGCCGCCGTTTCGCGATGATCTTCCAGGAGCCGATGACAGCGCTCAATCCGTTGATGCGGATCGGTGACCAGATGGCGGAGATGTTCGAGGCCCATGGCCTGCTGACGCCGAGAGAGCGGCGCGCCAAGGCGCTGTCGCTTGCGCGCGAGGTCGGGCTGCCCGACCCCGAACGGATCGTGCGCGCCTATCCGCACCAGCTCTCCGGCGGCCAGCGCCAGCGCGCCATGATCGCGATGGCGCTCGCGCTCGAGCCGGCCGTGCTGGTCGCGGACGAGCCCACCACCGCGCTCGACGTCACCACGCAGGCGCAGATCCTCAAGCTGATCCGCAACCTGCAGCGCAATCGCAACATGGCGGTGATGTTCATCACCCACGATTTCGGCGTCGTCGCCGACATCGCCGACCAGGTCGTCGTGCTCAGGCACGGCAAGGTGGTCGAGGAAGGCCCGGCCGCAACCGTCTTCAACGCGCCGCAGCACGACTACACCAAGGCGCTGCTCGCTGCCGTGCCGTCGATGGACCCGCCGGCGCGCGCGCCGCTCGACGACAGGGCCAGGGCGGTCGAGGTGATCGGGCTCGACAAGACCTATGTCACCTCGGGCGGCTGGTTTCGCGAGGATCGCCGCGTCGATGCCGCGCGCGCGGTCAATTTCAACATCCTCAAGGGCGAGACGCTCGGCCTGGTCGGCGAATCCGGCTCGGGCAAATCGTCAGTGGCGCGGCTGGTGATGCGGCTGATCGAGGCCGACCGCGGCACGGTGTGGATCGGCGACACCGAACTCACCTCGCTCTCGGGCAAGGCGCTGCGCGCCGAGCGCCATCGCATCCAGATGATCTTCCAGGATCCGTTCGCCTCGCTCAATCCGCGCCGCAAGGTCGGCCACATCATCGCCGACGGCCCGATCGCGGCCGGCGTCGATCCGAAGGCGGCGTTCGACCGCGCCCGCGATCTGCTCAAGATGGTCGGCCTCGATGCCGGCGCACTCGAGCGCTATCCGCATGAATTCTCCGGCGGCCAGCGCCAGCGCATCGGCATTGCGCGCGCGCTCGCGCTGGAGCCCGAGATCATCGTCGCCGACGAGGCCGTCTCCGCGCTCGACGTCTCCGTGCAGCGCAGGTCTTGCGGCTGCTCGAAGAGCTCAAGGCGCGGCTCGGCCTCTCGATGCTGTTCATCACCCACGATCTGCGCGTCGCCGCCCAGATCTGCGACCGCATCGCGGTGATGCAACGCGGCGCGATCGTCGAGCTGAAGCCGACCGCGCAGCTGTTCGCAGCGCCCGAGCATGCCTATACGCGGGAGCTGCTGGCGGCGGTGCCCGGACGGAAAGAGCGCGCGCCGGCCGACTGAGCTTCGTTGGCGAGATCCTATTTGGCGGAAGGATTGGTGTTGCCCCAGGTGGGGGCCGAATTGGTCACGCCGACGGAAGGCCGATTGTAGCTTCCCACCGATGGAGCCGTGACCGTTCCGACGGTCTGTCCTGAGCTGCCGTAGGGCGCGGTCTGCGCCGAAGGCACGCCTGGGGTCCCTGTGGTGTTGCTCTGGGCACCCGTCGTGGAGGTTTGCGCACCGGCGGGGACTGACAGGGCCACAGCTCCGGCTGCGGCGAGCGTGGCAAGCAAGATTCTCGTTCTCGTCATGGGGAATCCTTTCGGATGTAGTGCATCGGTCATCGAACAACGCGTGGTGGACGAAATTGTGCCTCAAGGGTCTGGCGAGGCGGAGCGGACGGAAAGACGATCGGCGCCCCTACCGCGTCGTGTTGCTCCAGGTCGGAACCGCATTGGTCACGCCGACCGAAGGCCAATTATACGATCCGATTGACGGCGCCGTGACCGTCCCGACCGTCTGTCCGGACGAGCCGTAAGAGGCCCTCGGCTGCACTGCGGGCGCTCCGGCACCGCCATAGGCCACCGCGCCCGTGTTGTGGTGCCGGCTCGACCGCGCCTTCTTCGCTTCAGCCGCGAAGGGCGCGGCAAGCAGCCCGGTCGTGACGAGCGCGGCGATCGCAAGTTTGATGCTTGTCATGGTTGATCCCTCGGTCGCTCTGCCATGTGTTCATGGATCGGACGATGTCCATAGGCACGAGTTCATAACTTCGTGCGCAGGCGAATGTGCCGATGCAACGGGCGTCACGGACGGATCATGCCAGCCTTCGGATGGACCCGAATCAGCGCTAGGGCATTGCCTCATCGATTTCGCTTATTGAGGCGACATGACCGGGCCCGAACTGAAGCAACTCCGCGCCGACCTCTCCGATGCCCTCGAGCGGAAGCTCACGCCGGCCGACATGGCAAAGCTCTGCGGATTGCCGGAGAAGGGCGGCGGCGACACCATCCGGCGCTGGGAGGTGAGCGGTCCGATGCCGGAGGCCACGAAGCTGCTTCGCGTGCTTGCGATGGCCAGCGAGCGCTATCCCATCCTGGAGCATTTCGACATCTTCGATCGCCATGACGTGCGCGAGGAGGACCGCCCCGCAAAGCGCGCGGCATTCCGCGAGCAGATGCGGGACGAGGCGCGACGGCGTCTTGGTTAACGTAGGACGCTCGCAGGTTACCGGACGCTCTCGAAGTTAAGCCTTCCTTCACCACTTCTTAAGCCGGCATTAAGCACGAAAATCATTTGCAGCCCAATAAGTTAGGTTGGGTGCTGTTGTGCCATGCATGTGACAGCATTTTCGTCAAAAGCGAGCTATCTGCAAAACCAACGCGGCGCGGATAGTGCGCTTTCCGGGGACCTAGAGTGTCGGAGTTCNAGACGATGAAGAAGATTTTGTTTGCGACCGTTGCGCTGCTCGTGGTGGGCGCGGCTGCGCCGGCCGTCGGTGCCGATCTCGGCAACCGCAACTATTACAAGTCGCCCGCGCCGGCCTATGCTGCGCCGATCTACAACTGGACCGGTTTCTATATCGGCGGCCATATCGGCGGCGCGTTCTCCAGCGACAACAATTTCAACGGCCTCTCCACCGGCAACAATGGCAACGGCCGTTTCCTCGGCGGCGTGCAGGTCGGCGGCGACTGGCAGTTCCACCCGAACTTCCTGGTCGGCGTCGAGGGCCAGTATTCCTGGCTCTCCGGCAGCGTCGGCGCCGTGTTTCCGGGCGGCATCGCCTACACCAACGACCAGCGTGGCCTCGGCTCGATCACCGGCCGTGTCGGCTACACCTGGGGCCCCGGCCTCGTCTATGTGAAGGGCGGTTACGCCTATTCGGACAACAACGAGAAGGTGACCGTCGGCGGCGTGCCGGCCGCCTTCGTCATCACCGGCGATCACCGCAATGGTTACACCGTCGGCGCCGGCCTCGAATACATGTTCGCCCCGAACTGGTCGGCCAAGGCCGAGTACCAGTACTACAATTTCGGCGACGCGAGCTTCACCGGCGGTCCGCTCGCGGGCACCGGCAGCTTTACCACCGACGACCACACCATCAAGGCGGGCCTGAATTACCGCTTCAACTGGGCAAGCCCGGCCGTCGCGCGTTACTGATCGGTTACCACGACCTTACCGTGACAGGGGGGCCGGCGATTTCGCCGGCCCTTTCTTTTTCGCTCTGCGGAATTGGTGCAACCGTTTGCGGAGATTGCGAATTCTTAACCCGCGGTGCGGATACTGCCGGCCACAACCAGAAGCAAGAATGTTGGGGGAATTTCGATGGCGATCCGTCTGGGGCTCGGCCGCTTGGGCCGTTTTCTGCCTCGCTTCAAGCTACCGACCTGGGGCGTGCGTGGCAGCCTGTTCGCGGCCTTTGCGGTGGTCGCGGGCATGGGCCTCGTCATCGCGGCCGGCGCCGGCCTGGCGCTGCAGAATCTCGGCGGACGGATGACCGAGCTGAGCGGACGGGACATTCCGCGCCTTGCCGCCAGCCTGCAATTGTCGGCACTGAGTGCGAGCCTTGCGGCACAGGGACCGGCCCTGCTCGCGGCGCAAAACGAGGAAGCCCTGAACGAGCGTACCAAGAAGCTCAAGGAATTGCAGGAGCAGACCCAGCAGAAGCTGACCGAGATCATCCAGCTCGGCGGTGACAAGACCGTCGTCGCCGGCCTCAGCGAAACGATGAAGAGCATCAACGAAGCGGCCCAGAGCCTGGCCAAGGCTGCCCGCGAACGGCTGGACATTGCCGCCCTTCACGACAAGCAGTATGACGCGCTCCGCAATGCGCAAGGCGCCTTCGTCGGCGCGGCCAGCCCGGCCATGCTGGACGCCCAGACCCGGGTCAATGCCATTCTCGGCTCGGCCGACCTGTCCGCAGCGGATGCCAACGACGCCGCGCAGACCGTCGGCCAGCTCGGCAACGTCGTCGCCAGCGGCAATCTCGCCGCCGCCGACATGAGTGCGGCGCTGTCGGCCAACACCAGCGACAAGCTCGACGACATCCAGAAGGGATTCAAGACGGCCCAGGGCCGCCTGCGCTCCAACCTCGACCTGCTGCCGGACAACCAGGGCAACAAGATGCTGCGCGAGACGGCGGAGAAGCTGCTCGCGCTCGGCACCGGCAAGACCGGCGTGTTCAATCTGCGCGAGAAGGAGCTCGACTCCATCGACTACGGCCAGACCATCCTGGACGAGACCCGCAAGCTCAATGTCGGCCTCGGCATCAGCGTGCAGCAGCTCGTCGACGCCGTGCAGAAGGAGACCAACGCCTCGACCTCCCAGGCGCAGCAGGAGACCTCGCTGGCGACGACCGTGATGCTGGCGCTCGGGGCCTTGATGCTGGTCGGCTCGGCGCTGTTCGTCTGGCTCTATGTCGGCCGCAACATCCTGCGCCGGATCACCGGCCTGCAGCGCGCCATGCAGCTGCTCTCGGCCGGCGACCTCGACACCGAGATCGCGCGCGCCAAGAACAAAGACGAGATCGGCGCGATGAACGACACGCTGACCGTGTTCCGCGACAGCATGATCGAGGCCCGGGCGCTCGCCGCCGAACAGGACAAGGACCGCGCCGCCAAGGCGGAGCGGGCCTCGCGCATGGAAGCCAGGATCGCCGAATTCGAAGACACGGTGCGCTCGGCGCTCGACAATCTGGCGCAGTCTGCCAATTCGATGCAGTCGACCGCGCAGAGCATGTCGACCACCGCCGATCAATCCAACGCGCTGGTCAACGCGGTCGCCTCCGCCGCCGAGGAGACCTCGGTCAACGTGCAGACCGTGTCGTCGGGGACCGAGCAATTGTCGTCCTCCATCGAGGAGATCAGCAAGCAGGTCGTGACCTCGGCCGCGATCGCCAAGAAGGCGGTCGACGAGGCCGGCGCGACGGATGCCACGGTGCAGGGCCTCGCGGACAGCGCGAGCCGCATCAGCGTCGTGGTCGACCTGATCCAGACCATCGCCTCGCAGACCAACCTGCTCGCGCTCAACGCCACCATCGAGGCGGCGCGTGCGGGCGAGGCCGGCCGCGGCTTCGCGGTGGTCGCCTCCGAGGTGAAGAGCCTGGCGAGCCAGACCGCCAAGGCGACGGAGGAGATCCGCGCCCAGATCGCCAGCATGCAGGACATCACGACGTCGGCTGTCGGCGCCATCCAGGGCATCGGCCGGATCATCGGCGAGATCGACGACGTCACCACGACGATCGCGGCCGCGGTCGAGGAGCAGGGCGCCGCAACCCGCGAGATCGCACGCAACATCCAGCATGCGGCCGGCGGCACCAGCGAAGTCTCCAGCAACATCGTCGGCGTCTCCACCGCCTCCGCCGAAGCCGGTGCCGCTGCGAACGAAGTGTTGGGCGCCTCCGACGCGCTCCGGCGCGAAGCCGACATGCTGCGCGGAGAGATCGACGCGTTCCTCAACAACATGCGGGCGGCGTAAGGCGCTGCCCCCGTAGCCCGGATGNAGCGGCGCGNAATCCGGGACCTTTCGCGCTTGTGGCACGAACCCGGATTGCGCTGCGCTCCATCCGGGCTACGGAAAACGACCCGGGAATGTCCGCTATGCGAGCTAGCGTCGCGTCCTTTTTCGGCTGGCGC
>JGI25160J50197_1000686_pt1 | contig 18746 bp, 15 predicted proteins | sample AraplaMF_Cvi_mMS_FD_50197 | JGI IMG/M metagenome (IMG submission 50197)
ATGCCGGTCTTTCTGACTGGTTTGAGAGATCGTTCAGTGTAGACAGGGTCCGCAGGTTCAAGCCAGCTGCTCAAGGCTATCATCTTGTGGCCGAGGAACTCAACGTTGCGCCATCCTCGCTCTGCATGATCGCAGCTCATGTCTGGGACACGATCGGGGCGCAGAGCGTCGGCTACTCGGGTGCCTTGATCACCCGTTCTGGGAACGCACCGCTTCTCGTGGATAAGCTCCCTCAGCCTCAAATCGTCGCGCCCGATTTGCCGGGCGTTGCGGTCCAAGCCATCCGGTTGTGGCGAAGCTAGGAACAAGGCCAGTGAAGGCCGTGGAGTAATCGCGCCGCCCATCATTAAGCCGGTCAATCCAAGCAGCGGTCTAAAAGCCCGCAATGGGTGCGAGATATCTGCGCCTCGTTCGACGGTGCTCCACGAAGCTTGCGCTTCGTGGGCCAAGCCCGCTCGCCGATGTGGCGGGTAGTCGCTGTCCTCGGATAATGTCTTGAGCCGTATCCTGTTGGAAGTCCCAAATGAAAATCAGTAGCTTCGTCTCCACCACGATGCTCGCGGCGACCGCGATTACGTCGGCTTCACTTCATTCAGCGCGCGCGGCAGGCGCAGGCGAGACCAGTGCTGAGATATCTTCCTTGAAGCGGCAACTGCATTTGCTCGAACAGAGGCTCGACAAGCTGCAGGGAAGCGCGGCGGGGGCCACAAAGTCAAAGGTTGCGGCAAAGTCACAAGCAAAAGCCGCGGTAACGACCTCGAACGAAGGAAGTCACGCGAAAGCTCCGCCGCCGGCGGCTGGCGTGCTGGTGTCGATGTCGAACAACCGACCGACCATCTGCACCGACGACGGCGAGAACTGTGTCGGTATCACGGGCCGCGTACACTGGGACGTGGGAGGTTACGACTATCGTCCCAATACGGCGGCGACCTCGCCGCAACGGCTCAATTCCGGTGAGAACGTCCGCCGCGCGCGCATCGGTCTTGCAGGCAAGTTCTTCGGTGACTGGAATTTTGCCCTGGTCTACGACTTCGGTGGTTCGTCAGATGGTCTCGGCGGCGCGGCGGCGGGATCTCTTCCCGGCGGGGGACTCTCGGGGCTGGAGAATGCCTACCTGAGCTACACGGGGCTCAAGCCTTTCGGAGGCAAGATGGCCATCGAAGGCGGCATCATGGACATTCCCTGGACGATCGACGAGGCGACCAGCTCGAACGACATCACGTTTATGGAACGCTCGTCAGCCCAGGTCATCGCGGTCAACGTGGCCGCCGGCGATTTTCGTTCAACTTTCGGCACACGCTGGTGGAACGACTCATTCTGGGTCGGTGGCTATGTGACCGGTCCAACCACGGGTTCCATACATTCAGCCTCGAGCGTCACGCCTGCGGGGGCCACCGAGCAGTTTGGTGCGGTGGCGCGGGTTGCGGGTCAACTCATCAGTGGCAACAACTACTCCTTGCACCTTGGCGCCAATGCCGAGTGGCTCGTTCAACCGTCGCGCAATCTCGTGACCAACGCGCAGACGGTTTCGTTCAGCGACCGTCCTGAACTTCGGATCGATCCAACAACGCTGATTTCGACCGGCGCAATTGCCAACGCCTCAGGCGCGCAAGTATACGGCGCGGAAGCGGCTGCTAACTATGGGTCGCTCTACTTCCAAGGCGAGTATTACTGGTACAATGTCGATCGCAACGCATCGACGGGACTGCCACCGATCGGTGCTCCGAGTTTGCATTTTCGGGGTGGTTATGCCCAGGCAAGTTACGTGTTGACGGGTGAGACCCGCACCTACAATTCATCGACCGGCTCATACAACGGCATCAAGCCGGCTAATCCGTTCTCTGCGCGGAGCGGCGGCTGGGGCGCCTGGGAAGTCGCGGGTCGCATCTCAACAATCGATCTCAACGACGGGCTGGCCACCGCAGCCGGCGTCGCGGGTGGTCGGCAGACCGTCTATACGGCGGCCTTGAACTGGTACATCAATGGCAATCTTCGTCTCATGCTGGACTATCTGCACGGCGACGTCGCCAGGCAACAATCACCGACGTCGTCAGCAGATAGGGGCGCGACGTTTGACGCGGTAGCGATGCGGACCCAGCTCGCATTCTGATGAAGCGGGCACGAGGTTTCCTGGTATCGAGCGAGACTGTGTCAGCTGATAGGGCTCGCCGTGTTTCCTATCTCAGTCTCTTGCCCACGCGGGAGTTCCTTGACGCCGGGAATATTGTCGCCGAGGCGTTGCACGGCCAGGCCGCTTGATGCCTTGGTCGCGGACCGAGCGCGTGCCGTTCCGGTCGGGATTGATCCGAGCCGCTGATTGACAAATCGGTGAGTTGCTCTTGATCGCCATCCTCAGAGCACCGTGGCTTGCCTTAGCCGAGAGTATTCATCCAGTCGACAATCGCGTGTCCGATCTCGTCGGGCGAGTCCTCCTGAACGAAATGGATTCCCGCCACGCTCCGCTCGGTCACGGCAGGCCAACTGCGCACGAGCTCCACCAGCCTNTGATTGTCAAGAATTGCACCCGGTTCTGCCTTCAGGAACAGNTTCGGNACATCGGTCGTCCCGAGCCAGTTCGCATAATCNGTTGCGATCGCGACCACATCGGCCGGCTCACTCNNAATTGGTATCTGCCGGGGCCAGGTCAGCGTTGGACGGCGTCCCTCGCCAGGCTCCAGGAANGGCCTTCGGTAGNGCGCCATTTCNTCAGCCGAGAGCTTCCGCAGGATGGCATTCGGCAGGATTTGCTCGATGAAATAATTGTTCTGCAGGACCATCGCTTCGCCGGCATCCGAACGAAGGGCCTCCAGGGCTGAGCGCATGCCCATCTTGTCCCAATGATCGTCGCCTTGTGGTGCTACGATCGCCTCCATGAACGCAATTCCTCTCACCAATTCCCGATGGCGGTTGGCCCAGTCAAAGCCGAGAGCAGAGCCCCAGTCATGAAGAATCAAGGTGACGCGCTCACGCACATCCAGAGCCTCGAGCAAGGCATCAAGGTAACGGCGGTGCTCAACGAAGCGATACGAGTTTGGGCCACTGTCGGGCAATTTGTCTGAATCGCCCATGCCGATGAGGTCGGGAGCGATGCAGCGGCCGAGCGGCTCGACATGTGGCAATACGTTGCGCCAGAGGTACGAGGAGGTTGGATTGCCGTGTAGCAATACGATGGGATCGCCCTCTCCAACCTCCACATAGGCCATCTCCCGATTCAGAACCCGCTGTCGCTTTTTCACGTACGGAAATGCTGCGGATATCATGCGATTGTCCTTTTTATAATCGTGTTCCATCGGCCGGTGCATGTTGTCATCGCCCTTACGATGTTGGGAGCGAGCTTGATTCCAGCTTCTTAGTTCGTAGCGGACAGCGCGCTACGCCCTCGAGACAAGGTCGTCTTGTCGCGCGCCGCGATGACCCGCTCGACATCCTGCTTCAGCAGATAGACAGAGACGGTCAGCAAGACGAGATCCTTCAAGAGGAAGGCCGCGACGATTCCCATGGCCGGGAAACCTCCGGCACCGGCATCCCAGGCGTCAGGCGCGAACGGGAAGATCGTAACGGTTGCAATGAAAGTGCAGCAGGAACCTAGTGCGCCAAGCACGCCCAGCTTCTTATTCCAAAATCCCAGGAGCAATAGCGAACCGAAAGTCCATTCTGAAGCCCCCAGAAGAACACTCGTGCCACCGATACCCAAGACCGGGATCGTCCAGAAGATAAATGGGCCGTGGGTGATCAATGGCACGAGACCTCTGATCTCGGAATCGAACCATTTGTCATAGCCGAACCACGCGAAGATGATCACCATCGCTCCTCGGAGCAGATGATAATCGAGATCGCGCCGTAGCAGTACTGACCGGCTGAGCGTATCGATAATGAAGTTCATGGTGTTTCCTACTGTTGACGAATGAATGAGGAGCCGCGCCATGATGGTGCGGCGCCAGGGGATAGGTCGGAGAGAGGATGCGGTCGACGATGCAGTGACGCTCTCGGTCAATGGCCTGCGATTTGGCCACCATCGACGTGAATGGTTTCTCCGGTTACGAAGTTGGCGTCTTCCAAGTAGAGAATCGCCTGCGCGATATCCTCGGGTTCACCCATGCGCTTGAGAGGGTGCAACGACGCCACGGCTTCGTATGTCTCGGGAGCGTGAAGCGGCGTCTTGATCATGCCGGGAGCTACAGCATTTACCCGAATGCCGCGGGAGGCGTATTCGATTGCGAGACCGCGCGTCGCAGCGGCGAGGCCGCCTTTGGTTAACGATGCCAGAACGGCAGGAACATTCGAGTTGGCGTATTCGACCAGGGTCGTGGTGATCTGGACGACGTGCCCGCTCTTCTGCTGCAGCATCGCCTTGATGGCATGCTGGGTAATGAAGAAAAAGCCGTTAAGATTGGTCGCGAGAACGTCTCTGTAGTTTTGCTCGGTGTAATTCTCGAACGGTCCAGGGATAAAGATGCCGGCATTATTGATCAGCGTGTCGACACGTCCGAACCGCTCGAGGGTGGATTCGATGACGCGTCTTCCAGTTTCCGGATCTGCGATATCAGCGCGAATTGCCAGACAGTCCGGATCGCAGGACGGTGCGATCGAGCGAGAAGTCGCGACGACGCGATAATTGCGGCTTCGATATCCATCGACGATTGCCTCGCCCAGGCCTCCCGAAGCTCCTGTGACGACAGCAACCTTCTGATCCGTGCTCATAGTACGCCTCGTCTGGTTGTGCTGTCCTTCAGCGATAAATATTTGGACGGCGTGCCTCCAACGCGAGACCATGGCGTTTCCGATCGGCAATTCAACGGAACGCGAGAACCCTCCCGGTTGGATCTCAGCTCGCCGAAGGTCTCGTCGAATGCAGTGCCGTGTCGTACGGTGCCTCTTGAAACGGCAGCTCACAACCTAGCGATTATGGTGCAGTAACGCATACCGAAGTATGGGTTGCTCGGCGCTGGCCTTCCGCAGACCATGCCGAGAAGCGGCTTTTCTCGCCGCGACCTGCATGCGACACCGGCGAGCCAGGATGCTCGCCGGTGACGGAAAAAGTCAGCGTGTCTGTTATTGACGTGCCATTCGAACCAGATCTTGTCTCAACAGGTAGAAGGAGACTGCGAGCAGAACGACGTCCTTCATCAGGAACGGCACGTTGCCGGTCATCGCTGGAAAGCCGCCTGCCGCAATGTCCCAGCCCTCCGGCATGAAGGGAATGATGGTGACAGTCGCGACGAACGTGCCGGTCGAACCGAGTGCCCCGAGAACGCCAAGCCGCTTGCTCCAGAAGCCTGCGAGCAGCAGCGCACCAAACGTCCATTCCGACGCGCCCAGGAAGTAGCTGGCTCCCGCGTGGCCGAACACCGGATAGAGCCACCAGATCAGCGGCCCGTTGCCGATGAAGGGGACCAGTCTATCGAATTCATACGGAAACCACTTCTGGTAGCCGAAGAAGAAGAACATGATCACCATGGAGGCGCGAACGATGTGATAATCGAGATCCACAGCGAGTAAACCCGATCCATGCAGGATGCGAAGAACGGGGCTCTGAGCGGATTTGGCATTGTCAAGCGTAGTCATGATCCTGAGTCCTGATTCGAGATGAACGATGCGCAGCAGTTGCGCTACGCCGCTGCCGGAAAGTCGATCTCGGTATCGTTGATACGATTGAAGACGTTGGTGAAAACGGTGGTTGCAAAGGCTAGGCTGATCTCGACGAGCTGCGCGTCGCTGTAGCCGGCGGCCTTGATCGCGAGATAATCCTGGTCGCTGATGGTGCCGCTGGTACGCGCGAGCTTGCGCACGAACGTGACCAACGCGTCACGCCGGGCATCGCCCGTGGGCTTACCGTCGCGCACTTGCTTCAGCACCTCCTGCGTAACGCCGACGGGCGTCCCGAGATGGCTGTGGGCGGCGACACAGTAGTCACAGCCGGCGGCTTCGCTGANGATGAGCTTGATGATCTCCCTGTCGGACTTGCTCAGGCTGCCGGACGCCAAGACCGTATCGGCAGCCAGCACGGCCTTGAGCGCGGCAGGGCCATGGGCGGCAATGGCTGCGAACGTGTTCGGCACGCTGCCGATGGCCTTCTTGATTTGGGCATAGAGCTGGCCAGACGGGCCGGTGTCAGCGTCGAGGTTCGGTATGGAAAGGCGGGACATGGTGGCACTCCTTATTGGCCGGGTGAATGATTGCGGGGTGACAATAGGGTGCCAAAATGAGATGCTGAATGCCAAGAATGCGCGATTATATGCTTATTCGTCTCAAGAAGCGTGTCGCGAGGGGTTTGGATGGATTGGTTGAGCCGGCTGTTCGAGATGATGCCAGTGCATGGCCGTTTGGATCTGCGTTGCTCCTATGGGGCGCCTTGGCGGATCGAGCAGGGGCCGGGCAATGCCAATGAGATCCCGTACCATGCCGTCTTGGCAGGCTCGGCGGTGCTGGACGATCCGGCGGGTGGCCGGCCACTGCACCTTAAGGCCGGCGACATCGTGCTGCTTCCGGGTAACCCGCGGCACATCATGCATGATGGCAGCGGCNCCGCGCCGTTGAAGGTGCGCAACCGCGCGTCGCTCAATTTCATGATCAGCGAGAATCCCGGCTCCGACCAGCGACTAGATCTGTTGTGCGGGCACTTCTCGATCGCCCCGCCGCACGACAGGTTGCTGCGAAACTATNTGCCGCCGGTGCTGGTCGTCAGCGCCGGCACGACGAATGGAGAGCAGGGTACTGTGGGGCAACTCGTGGGCCTTGTTGTCTTGATGCGCGGCGAAACGGCAACTGATCAACTGGGAGGCCGTGCGATGTTGAATGCGCTGTCGACTGCGATGTTTGCGCTCGTGTTGCGCTTTGCCAGCGAGACCGGGGATATGTCTCGGGGGCTGCTTGCGCTCGCGGGTCATCCCCGCCTGGCGCCCGTGGTCGCCGCTATGTTCAACGAGCCGGGGCGCGCTTGGACGCTGCCCGAGTTCGCGCAGCTTGCCAGCATGTCGCGTGCCACACTTGCCCGCCAGTTTCAGGAGAAGCTTGGCCGCTCGCCGAGCGATTTACTGACCGACATCCGCATGACGCTTGCAGCGAACGAATTGAGGAAATCTTCGATCTCGACAGGAGCGGTTGCTGAAGCGGCCGGATATCTGTCCGAGGCAGCATTCCAGCGGGCTTTCAAGAGCCACATGGGTATCACCCCTGCGCAATGNCGGAAGGNAGCGCNAGCGTCGGCGACGGTTGACGAACTNGAGCTTACGAAGAGCGCAGAGGTGATGTCGGATGTTGGAAGCACNTCGGCCGGTGCGTGAGATGGTCGGCCACCTCAACATCCGCGGCAGATGATCAGCTTGCGGTCCAGTATCTCATCGCGTTGTTGCTGCTCACGTTCCAAGGTTGACAGAGCCCCTGATGGCGGTGCGTCGGCGCGCCTCGGCTGGTGATGGCCGACCGGCGCGAGCCACGGCCGATGCGATGTCAGTTCGACCGAAGCCAATTGCTCGGCTGCGGGCGCCTGCAGACCGTGGAGGGCGTCGATAGAGNTACTTCGATCGGATGCGTATGCGGGGGACAGCAAGGCGACGAGGAGAATTCCTGCAAGAATANGGTGGCTTGAGCGTGTTTGGATCGAAGTCTGGGTCATNGNGACGCNCCCTAGGTGGAGGCTCGTGATGAGCGGCTCCGTGGGAGCTACGATAGTCATGCNTGCGAAAGGCTGAATGCCGCGCGATCTCGAAGATGTGCTCGTTCGTCTCATAGCCATGGGTGGAGCTGGACCGCTCCGCCCGGTGTTGAACGGCCCTATTGCTGCAGTGATTGAACGCGAGGCCAGCGCAGCAGGTAGATCAGGGCTTTCGTGGCATGACGACGTCCAGCGACACGCGCCTCAAGCCGCGCGGTAGCCCCGTTCCTGGAGCACCCAGCTATTGCCGTCCGGGTCCACAAAGTCGGCGAAACTGGCGTAGTCCCCGCGTGCGGGATCGAGGCCCGGGGCGAAGCCACCGTCCCATGCGCCGATCGGCATCTTGTGCCTGATATCGCTGACCTGGACGCCGCGCCCCAACAGGTGGCGGTGCGCGGTCTCCAGATCCGTGACGACGAGATATGCGCCACGGAGCGAGCCGACCGGTGCGTCGGTGATCCCCTTGCCGATTTGGATCGAGCAGCTCGAGCCAGGAGGCGTGAGCTGCACGATGCGGAATGACTCGTTTGGGGTGTAATCGACGTCGAGGGCAAAGCCGACCTGATCGACATAGAATCTCAGTGCCCGATCGACATCTCTCACGGGAACGGTCATCACTTCGACCGAGAACTTCATGTTGGCCTCATTGATTGCATCGCCTGTTACCTACAAATCGATNACGACGTCTCGTATAGGCCGTGAGCAGCAAATCAGGAGATTGCCGTCGGCCGGCATGTCGAGTGGCTGCGGATCATATGCCACTGCGCCGGAAATNAGTGCGCTTTCGCAGTTGTGGCAAACCCCGGTCCGGCATGACCAGCGGACCGGAACGTCACACGCTTCGGCCAGCTCCAGAAGGCTCCCGTAAGAAGAGGGCTTCCAATGGACAGCGATGCCGCTTCGCGCGAAGGATATCAATGGGCCACTGTCTGCGGCATCACTGGGCGGATGGGGAGCTCGTGGGACTGCGCCGACGACCCCGGGCATCAATGGCTCGCCGCCATTGAAGACTTCGACATGAACCCGATCCGGCACTATGCCGAACGTTGCAAGCGCCTGCTTCATGTCCGCCATGAAACGGGCAGGCCCACAGAGGTAGACGTCCGCGTCGGGCGGGATGCCGACGTTGTCCAATGTCGATTGCGAAAATCGGCCNGGAGCATCGAAATCTTCGCCGAGCCTGTCGCGCGGAGCCGGTTTGCTGTAGCAGATAAAGCTGCGGCCCCGGGGAAAGCCATGCACGAGGCGGCGGACTTCGCTGGCAAATGGATGATGCCGCCCGTCGCGCGCGGCATGCAGCCAAAATATTTGCCGGGCGGAGTGGGTCGCTGCAAGCGCGTGTAACATCGCAAGAACGGGCGTTGCCCCGATGCCCGCGCTGAGGAGCACGACCGGCCGCTCTCGGTCTTGCAGGATAAAGCCTCCGCGGGGAAAGCTGACTTCGAGGACATCGCCGGTCTCGAGGACGCTCCTCAGATAGTCTCCAGCGGCTCCATTCGGCTCGATCTTCACACTGATCCGATAGCTCTCGGTCGATTGAGGGCCGGAGAGCGAATAGCTGCGAATGAGCGGCGGACCATTGGCGCGCGGAAGGCGCACGACCACGTATTGGCCGGGGAGCGCCGGAGGCAATGGTTCGCGATCCGGATGCTTCAGGGAAAGGGAGAGGACGTCCGCGGCCTCCCAATCGATTGCCGCAACCACGAGCGGAAAAAAACCCGGCTCGGTCGGACGAGCAGAGGTCGCCGGCGCAAGACCTGCGTTGCCGCTCTCTCCCGCGCCTGCTGCTTTGCTCTGAAGCAATGCTTCAAATGACGAGCGCCATCCCGGCGAGAGTGCCTCGATCCTCAGTGCCCGCTCCAGCCGATCACGCGGGTGATNGGGAGAGTAGAGCAGCGCGTTGATTTCGGCGACGGTCATCCGTTCGGACGCTTCGCCGACCTGTACAATTTCGTCGCCGGCCCCAACGTCGCCTTCGCTCAGGACACGGAAATAGAATCCCGGCCGCCCACTGGATGTCAGAAGGGATGGCATCTTCGGNTCGTTGGTCCGGATGCCGACCCGGTAGCAGGTCACGCGCGGTTGAGTGACCTCGAAGACGGCGGTGCCAATTCGATAGCGATCGCCTATGCAAACGCCATCGTCGGGTAGTCCTGCGACCGTGAAATTTTCGCCGAATTGTCCATGTACGAAGTCGGTGCGGCCGAGTTGCATCTGCCAGTAGCGGTGTGACTCGATTTGGTAGACGAAGATTGCTCTCTGCTCACCGCCGTGCCCGCCAAGATCGCCTTGCCCATCTCCTTCTAGATTCAGCCGGCCAACCCGACAGCGACCGCGCACAGGGCTTTTCAGAATGCCCGTGCGTATCGTGCGGCCCTTCCACGCGATTTCGCGTGGGAGCCCAACGTTCACTGACACAAGATGCGCCATATGCCGCTCCTAGTTGGCGACGGTTCTTTCGTCTCGCTTATGAGCCGTAGACCTGCTTCAGGCGCCAGGTTCGCGGACTATCTCGGCGACGTCGAGATTCCGGTCGGGCCCATGTGGAACAACTGACTGGCCCGGCTCGAGACGTATCTGGTTGCCATCGACAAGAACCGTCACGATATCTGGTTCGAACGATACAAAATTCGAGATGCGACCGACTTCGGTATAGGCCTCAGGGTAGGACCATGCCGCTTGGCGCGCATCTCCGATGGAATAATAACTGCAAAGACCCTTGTAAGGGCAGAAGGTCTGGAGTTTCACTGGGGTGAGGGCGGATTCATCAATATCGGCACGTGAAACGTACCAGCGGGGCGCAAAGCCGGACTCGTAAAGCACCAGCGGGCGCTTCGTATCGGCAATGACCCGGCCTTCGTGATTGACCACGAGATTACGAGAGGTTTGGCGGATGTCGATGCGGTGATAGGGATCGGCGGCATGACCGACGATGCGTTCGTCTTCTTCATAGAACGCATCCATGGCACGCCAGGCGAAAGCGATATGGCCATGCAAATCGCTCGCATGAGCAGGCAGATTGGTGTGCTGCCATGCTCCCCGCGCCGCGAGGCGTTGCTCGTCTCCTTGAACGCTGTACCAGGACGTGGGGCCGAGGTCGGCGTGTTGAGTGATATGCTCGGTGCGTTGCATGGCCCGTTGCGACACATCGGCCTCGGGAAAATAGGCTACAGGGTAGCGACCTGGTTCGAAGAGCAGGAGGCACCGCTCGCTATCTGCGATCCAGNTTCCGCCCAAGCGTACGCGCATGCGACGGCGCAGCGGCTCAACGTACAAAAGCCGTTTGGGCAGCGGCTCGGGGACAAGAAAGCGTCCAACCGCGCCGGCTGAAAGCGGGCCTTGTTGCCAGGATAGTCCCACATCTGCCTCCTCGTTCTTCGTCAAAGGACCGCCTGTTCAGGCCAATCCGATCGCTCGTCCGGCTATTTCGGGCGCAACAGGGCCGGAGTTACAGGCAACAGCGATATTTTGCGGTGCCGCCGGGCGGGTGCTACCCGGCGATTTCGCCGCCTTTGCCCGAGAGGTGTAGCGGTAACTAAGGTTCCACTCGCGGCAGAGTTACGACCATTGTCGCTCCCAAGTCGGAGTTCCGCCTCACCTGGATAGCCCCGCCGTGAGCAACCATCACGCGCCGGCATAGCGCGAGACCGAGGCCCATGCCGTCCTTTTTTGTAGTGTAAAGGGGGGCGAAAATGTCTGTTGGCCCGTCAGGAAGGCCAACGCCGTTGTCCTCGATTTCGAGCACGACAGAGTTCGACGAGGTGAACGTTCGGATGCTCAACGTCCTTTGGCGATCCCTAACGTCAAGCAAGCTGTCGATCGCGTTCTGGATGACATTCAACATCACCTGAAGGAGCAGATCCCTGTTCGCCTTTGTCACCGGGCGATCAGGATCAAAGCTGATGTTCGTTGCGATCTCTGCCAGGGCGATCTGGGGTTCAGACAAGGCAAGCGCTTCGCCTACTATGGCATTCAGAGACTGCTCCGTTAGGTCGGTCAAAATGTTGGCCGACAACTGCCGCAACTCCGCGATGGTCCGCCCGCAGCGGCCGACTGTGACGCGAATGCGCTGTATGGACCTCACGGCACAAGCGATGTCCGGCGTTTCGCGATCAAGCCAGCGCAAGGCGGCGTCGGCGCTGGAAATAACGGCTCCGAGAGGCTGACTGACCTCATGAATGATTGTTCCGGCGAGTTCCCCGAGGTGCGCTAGCCGTAATTCGCGATCATATTCAAAGCCGGTTCCATCAAAGGAATTGGCCGCCGTCCTTGATTCGAAAAAATCCATCCCGGCGCTCCGCGACCGTGGCTTCGANTTGCCATCCAGCACCCGCCGCTTCGCTGTCGCGATGCAGCATGCGAGATGCTGGTGACCCGTTCGCTTTCAGGAGATATTNTNCGNCAAGCCACATCATAGTTNTTGAAAAGACCTGACGTTCGTTTTGGACGAATCTGATCGTTGCGATGACCGGCTTCATTCCCAATGACCGCCCAGACGCTTCTCAACAAAGCGGAAGTCATGAGTTAACGGACGGATCTCTATCAGCAAGTGGAGCAGAGCGTGAGAAGTCGAAGGAGGATGGTGGAAGAGAAGCCGTCGGACTTCTTGTCCGACCCCAAAGACGGCATTTGCCTGGTTCGAGAGGTCGCTGGCGCGAAGTTTGCCAAAGCCGGCCTTAATGCAGTTCATACGCTCAGGCGTCGACAGGGATCGGAGATGACCTCAATGCATCTCCGTGAGAACATGTACATGGTGACCGTATATCTGACGGATCATCCCGAGGCACAAGACGTCTGGAAAGACGGCCATCATGCGATGCGACCGGCGATGCGAGCGGGAGCGATCTCTCTTTTCGATATGCGCTATCATTGGGAAGGGGACAATATGGCGCCGTTCGAGGCATTGAACTTTTTCATCCCTGATGTTGCCTTTGACGAGACCGCACACGAGCTTGGCTCGACTTTCTCGGCCTTCAACTACGATGTCGCGCGAGAGTATAGGGATGATGTCGCGACGTCGCTTGCCCGGGCGGTGCTGCCCGCGTTGGATCGCCCGGCCGAAATTCCCATGTTGTTCGTCGATCACGTATTTTCGGCGCTGCGCTCGCGCCTGCTCGTCGCCTATTGCGGTCTTAATCCTACCGGCAACGCAGCCGGCCCAAAGCTGTCCGACTACGAGGTGGCCCGGATCAAGGAGTTGCTTCTCGACGATGTCGGTGCGGATCGCTCGGTAGCCGAACTGGCGCAGGCGTGCGGGCTGTCCGCCGGGCAATTCTCGCGTGCCTTCAAGAGGACGCTGGGAACGTCGCCACACCAGTGGCTTGTTGAGCAACGGATAGAACGAGCAAGGTGTCTGCTACACGGGAAGAAATCGATCAGCGAAATCGCGTTGGAGTGCGGCTTTGCGGATCAGAGCCACCTCAGTCGCGTGTTCTTGCGAAAAGTCGGACTGACACCCGGCGAGTGGAGGCGTGCAAAGCATTCCGATGCCTAGAGGCGGCCTATTGGGGTCGACTCTNTCCAGATTGGAGCGAGTGAATCGAAAGCACGCAGGCNTGTGGCAAGTGTGTCGTGGCAGGTCGCCATCCGACGGCATTTCTTCGANAGCTTAGATCACGCTCAGCCCGTCGTCGACAGGGACGGTGAACTGAAAGACGGCTCCTCGGGGTTCNCTAGTGTCTGCCCACAGTCGGCCGCCATGCGAAAGAATAATCGATCGGCATATCGACAGCCCAACGCCAAGACCAGCCGGCTTGGTCGTGTAGAAGGGTTCGAAGAGGCGGGCGAAGCCCTCCGGCGACAATCCCGGCCCTGAATCCGCAATTGAGACCAGTACGCTTTCGTCGTCCGCCCTCGCAGTTCGGATAATCAGATCTCGCTTGGCGCCCGCTGTCTCACTCATCGCCTCGACGCCATTCAGGATCAGATTGAGTGTTACCTGCTGCAGTTCGACGCGATCCCCGATGACGTTGGGCAGGCGGTCGGCGAAGGCGGTCCGAATCGAGACTCGGTTTCTCGCCGCTTCGACTTGTGTGAGTTCGATGACCTGACCAATGACGTCATTGATCGCCAGGGCATCTCGCTTGGGAGGCGCTTTCTTCACGATATCTCGAATTCGCCCAATGACTTCGCTCGACCTGACGCTGTTCTCGACAACCCGCGTCAGCGCCTTCCGCGCTTGTTGCAGCGCGGGCGGCTGGTGATTCAGCCAAGTCAATGCAGCTTGGGCGCTGGAAATGACGGCTGTGTTTGGCTGGTTAACCTCATGGGCAATGGATGCAGTCAGTTGCCCCATTACCGCAACACGGTTGGCGTGAGCCAGCTCCATCTGCGCTTCTCGGTATCGGAGCTCCCGCTCCTGCAGTTCCCGGTACAGTCGGGCGTTGTCGAGCGACGTCGCGGCCTCGGACGCAAGAAATCTGAGGATCGCGATCCGAGCAGGAGTAAAGACTCGCGAGGCAAGATTATTTTCGAGATACAAAAAGGCCACCGCCTTGCCTTGCTTGACGAGTGGGACACACAGGGCCGACCGAGTGCGATTTTGTCGGATGTATTGATCGTTGCCGAACGCGCTGCTGGTCGATGCGTCGTCAAGCACGACACTTTCCTGCGTGCGAGCCGTGTAGAGTACGATTGATAGCGGCAGTGCCTCACCAGAGAGTGGCAAATCTGCCAAGTCGAAGGCGATAGAGCCGTCGCCAATTGCTGCCTGCGCCCGAACTCTCAGGTCCGTGCCCTGGGGCAGAACCAGCACGGCGCGTTCTGCGGCGGCGTGTTCGATCGCCGAACGCAACAGGGTTTCGGTGAGCTTCTCGAGCGCGATCTCGCCCGAGACGGCTTCGGATACCTTAAGAACCGTCGCCAAGTCCAGCTGCTCGACATGCGTGCCGATAGTACTGGCGGCGTGCACGACGTGTCCCTTCTCTCGGATGCTCGGATAGCGCTCCTGGAGCTGGTCGACCTTTGCAGTCGCGCCCCAGCGCGAATAGCAATCTCGTGCATTTGTAACGTATGACAGTACGACCGTGCGAATGCCACGCATCTCGTAGAACGCGGCCGCGCGCTCTGCCGAAATAGCCTCGATCTGTACGAATTCGCCTTCTTGCGACAACTGTATCGCCGCCTCGTACAGCCTTTCGGCTTCGATTACGCGGCCTTCGATCCGCGCCAGCTCTGCGGCAATCAACGTGCAGCGGGCGCCGAAATTGGCCGGGCAGCGGTCAGACCATGCAACCAGCTTGCGATATTGTTCGCGAAGGCAAATGACGTGCTGCTCGCGATCCTCTTCCGAAGCCTCGTCATAGGCGGCGGCATGCGCAAGCCCTGTATAGAACCGGTACTCGGCGAACTCACAATAGGCTCTGGCGCACCACGCGTACTCGTCTGCGCATCGGGCGAAAGCGATAGCGTCATGGCTACGTCCGGCAAGAACCTCGAGCTGGACCCGCACGACGTAGTCGAAGAACGAACTCAACGGCTCGGTTGTGGCCGGGGCCTCAATTGAACTCGGCTTGCTCGATTCGAAAGCCGCATCACGCCCCATCAGGCTGAGCGCGAGCGCCCGTTGCGTCGCCAGGCATTCGGAATTCAACCGGATACCCAAGGCTTCCGCAAATCCCAGTGCCTGCTCGGCATGCAGCAGAATGCCTGGAAGTGCTTCGCCGCTGAATAGATCCAGCGCCAGAAGCCCTCGATGCGAATACGCCGCGAAGGCGAGATCTCCGGTGGTCAGGCAGATCTCGAGGGCGCGCTGAACGAATGATCTACCGGATCGAATGGGACGGATCCATGGAGTCACATGGAGACCAAATACCAGAAGAGCACGGCCGCTCAGCCCTGTCTTCGAGCGTGTCTCAGCGAGAGACGCGCCGAACTGCGAGAGGCGAAAGGCAAGTTCCGCGTCGGTCGAATCGCTGGCGAGCACACCGAATATGGCGGTCAGCGGGTAGCACGATTCAGGGCTGATCCCGTGTTCGAGGGTCAGCCGGGTGGCCTCCATGAGCATGATGTCAGATAGGTTGCGATCCGTAAGAAACGCAGGTGTGACGAGGTCGGCCAAGACGCGCATGATCGCGCAATGATCCGGATCGGCCATCGGCACTAGTGTACGAAGCTGTTCGTCAGACGATTTTTCGGCCAAAGCTCGCAATCGTCGACGATCTTCGTCAACTTGGCTGCGAGTCGGATGAGGGTGCCAGTCAATCCCGACCTTCCGCAGAAACGCCAGGCAGACGTCGACCGCCGGCTCCAGTTGTCCCGCGGCTGTGTACAGCTGTGCACGAAGGCTAGTGACCTCCGCACCCCGCACAACATCGGACCAGCTCTGCGACAAGGCCCGCAACTCTGCCTCTGCGGTGGTTAGATCGCCAAGGAGAAACTTGCATTCAGCGTGGAGCAGGACGATCGTAAAGGCGATCTGGCTATGCTGCGCAGACCTTTTCTCCTCTAGCAATCCACGGGCCATCTCAAGGTAAGCTACGGCGGCATGGTAAGCTGTCGCACTGCGCGCGCGCTGACCTGCGGCGAGATTGATAGCAATGATCCTGTTTCGCTCGTCGCCGGTCTTCGCGGCGGTGACGCCGCGGTTGAGTTGGCTGGCTACGCTATAGATCCGTTCGCTCGGCTCGGCCTGTGTCAGCTGCGTTGCAAGAGCCATGCCGATCCGGAGATGCAAGGCCGCCCGCCTGTCTAGGTCCGGTTCAAGCGCGTAGGCCGCCTCGTGGACGCGATCGTGCACAAATGCATATGAACTGTTGAGGTGTCGGACCAGTTCGAGACGTACCGCATCATTCAAGTCTGAGTGAAGAGCCTGCTCCGACGTACCGTGCACAAGGCAGAGAGTTTCGAACTCGGCGGTGTTGCCCAGGCACGCCAGCTCCAGCAACGCGGCACGAGCGTCGTCTCGCAAGCCGCTCAACTTGCCGACAACTAGATCGGCAACGTTGTCGGAGTAGCTCTTCTCTTTGATGCCAGCAAGATCCCAGCGCCACTCTCCCTCATCGTAATCGAATACCAGCAGCTTCTCCTCCGCCAATGTTCGAAGAAATTGGGTAAAGAAGAGCGGGCTTCCGCGAGTCTTCTCGTAGACAATGTCCGCGATTGGCAAAGCGAATGGCAAATCGCAACGAAGCGCGTCAGCCACGAACTGCCCGACAGATTCCCGGGTGAGGGGGAGCAAATTGATGCCCTGAACGTTCTTGCCGGATTGGCAAATCTCGGCGAGCCGCGCTGCCAGCCGATGTCCCATCTCGGCGTCGTTGTCACGATACGCGGCGATCAAGAGTAGATTTTGCAGATCGGACCGGGCCAGCAGATATTCGATCAGGTCGAGCGTGGCCAGGTCCGACCATTGCAGGTCATCCAGGAAGAGAACGAGTGGGTGGGCTGGTGTGCAGAATACACCGATAAAGCGGGCAAAGAGAAGTTGAAAACGCCGTTGCGCATCTCGCGGTGATGCATCGGGGACAGACGGTTGATCTCCAATGAGAAGGCGCAGCTCCGGCACTAGATCGCCCATGAGTTGAGCGAGCGGACCAAGCGCTTCGCGCAATGCGTTGCGCCAGGGTGCAAGGTCGGCTTCTTCCTTGGCAAGAAGGTTCCTAATAAGCCCGCTGAATGCCTGTGCGAGCGATGCGTAGGGCACGTCGCGCTTGTGCTGATCGAACTTGCCGGACCCGAACAGCCCTCGCGACTGCACTATCGATTTCTGCATCTCGTCGACCAGCGCGGACTTGCCTATTCCGGAGGAGCCGGACACCAAGATCAATTCGGGCACGCCACTTTGGGCAACGCGATCGAACGAGGCAAGCAAGGCCTCGATCTCGTGCTCCCTGCCATAGATTGCTTCCGGGATCAGAAGATGGTCCGGCCTGTCCGATTGCGCGAGAGGGAACTGCTCGATCCGTCCGTGCGTGGCCCACTCCGCAAGGCAGTGATTGAGGTCGTTCCTGAGGCCGGCGGCGGTCTGGTAGCGGTCCTCGGCCGTCTTGGCGAGAAGCCTCATGATAATCGCCGATACGGCTGCGGGTACGCCATTCATCAGCTCGTGGGGCGGAACTGCCAGTCTTGCGACATGGCAATGCGCCCATTCCAATGGCGTGGCGGCGTTGAACGGCAATGCACACGTGAGCATCCGGTAGAATGTCACGCCCAGTGCGTATAGGTCGCCGCGGGAATCGACGGACCGGTTCATGCGACCGGTCTGTTCGGGCGCCATATAGGCGAACGTTCCTGCGATGGTCTCTGCTGCTTCAAACTGCTGTCGCGCTCGCGGCAAGCGAGATGCGAGGCCGAATCCGGTAATTCGGACTTCATTCGCCCCAATCACCATAATGTTTGCCGGCTTCAGATCCTTGTGAACCAGGCTGCGTCGATGGAGATATTCGACGCTCGTCGTGATGGCGACAGCCAACCGCAAAAAGTGATCCAATTTCATCGGCGCGATGAGCAACTGCTCCAGAGCTTCGCCGCCAGGGTCTTCTAACGTCAATAGAGTTCGGCCGCCGCTGCGGATCAATTCCAGAGGCCACACGGCCCAGCTACGATCGAGCTCATCGCGCAATGCGAGTTCGTGGGCGAAGCGTTCAAGGACCGCGGCCGGAGGATGTTCCAGAACGGCCTTCACGACGAGGATGCTGCTGACTTTGCCGTCATCGCCTCGGTACCATTGGCGACAAAAGACACGAGCCCCGTCATCCCACAAGATCTCCAGACTGCCACCTCCGTTAGGAGTTGAACATTCATGCGTCTGGTGAACTCTGGAGACGGCCGCTTCGGAGAAGGTTACCTCGTTTTTCAATGTGCCGTTCATCTGCCGGCTCCCCACAATCGTATGGACCCAACTGGCTCATCAGGTTCCCGAGCGCCAGCCACCCAAGTGACCGGGATGGCTGCCGGGCGCCGAAAGCGCAGTCTTGCGCCTTGTGTACTCACGACCTTGCTATGCGTGTTATCGGCACATTGCAATCTGTCTTGGGGCACCGGTAACTGCCGCGTGAACGACGCCGCCGCCGTGTCAGAACGCTTTCATGCTCCGCTGTAACCAAGCTGTGCCCCGCCGCGAACGACGTCAGGGACCGTGTACTGATCGAGC
>JGI25160J50197_1000693_pt1 | contig 18635 bp, 22 predicted proteins | sample AraplaMF_Cvi_mMS_FD_50197 | JGI IMG/M metagenome (IMG submission 50197)
TAGCCGAAATTCGTCGCGTAGATCGTGCGATCATCGGGAGCGATCGCAAGCCAGCACAGCTCCGACGGCAGGCCTGCACTCGTATCGATCTTGACCAGCGGGCCAATCTTGATCGCGCCGTTCTTCTCGATGGTACAGATCGAACATCCGTCGCCGACGGCATAGCCGATCACGAAGGTATCCGGTCGCTTGTTCAGGAAGGCGATGAAGAACGGAGAACCGCCCTTTGCGTCATAGAATCTGGCCGTGCCAAGCGAGCCATCCTTCTGCAGCGCGAAAACGGCAAGGCCGTCTGGATCAGGCGCATTCGAGGCAATGGAATGCAACGCGCCGCCCGCTCGCTGGACCCAAAGAATGGGCGAGCCGTCGGGATACAACCCAGTGTGCGCAATCGGCTCGTCGAATGTGGTGCCGACCAGCACCATATCCTCGTTAGGCGAGACCACGACCATGGTGGAGACGCGATTCCGCTTGCTGTAGGTGTTGACCGTGTAGCGCTCCGGCCGCGGCTTGAGCAAGCCTTCTGCATCTACCGACATCAGCCGCAGATGATCCGGTCCGAACGAGTGCAAAACGAAGAGCGTCCGCGTCGAAGGAGCGAAGGCGAGCGATTTCGCCGTGCCACTCCTTCCATCGACTGGATTGCCGGTCGACTTCACGTCGAGCAGCGTAAGCTGCCCGTCGCTCTCAAGGCGAAAGCTCGATACGGAATTGTCTCCACCGTTGGTCGCAAACAGAAAGCGCCGATCGGATGTGATGATGACGCTACCCGCCCCCTCGAAGGAGTTGGGGGCGCTGTCCTGGCCACTGATCGGCTTGAATTCGCCCGATCCGGCGCCGCCGGTCTTGATACGAGCGACCTCGACAAGGTTGCCATCCGCCTGCCGNGCGTAGTGGATGACGNCATTCTCGATCTCGTTTGTTTGGGTGTAGAGATGACCGGCCTGTCCTTTGGACATTCCCATCTCGTTGGTCGCCTCTTTAGCCATCTCTCGCTCCTTTGATTGGCTTCTGTTGAATTGATTGACTTTCGACGGCCCGGCCGGCGCTATGGCTTTAGCGGCGGGTATCCGTCGACGTAAACCCAGTCGGACGCCTGCGCAGGCACGTGGCACCCCTGACATTGCTCGCTGTAGTTCGTTGTGGTTGTCTTTGACCGATCGCCCGCATCGAACCAGGACCAACCCCAGCCATCGCCCCACAGCGCGCTATCCGGATGCCTGTTCGCGGTGTCCTTCATCATCACGAACCAGCCCTTCAAGACATCGGCACGGCTGACGGAACCGGTCGTCATCTCGGCGATGGCGGACTTGAAGACCTCCTTGATCAACACCGCGCCATCTGGAAAGCGCTTGGTCTTTCGATAGGCATCGATCACCCCGGGCGAGGCATAGACGACGTGAACTTCCTTCGAGCCCTTGCCCTCGTCCACGGCAATCGCCCAGCTTCCGAGGAGCTGATAGGTGGTGCGATAGTCATCCGGCACATGCAGGCGACCCTCCCGGTCGGCCGCTCCGGCACCAGTCGCAAAGCCATCGGCAGCCCTCGCTCGAAACTGCGACTGCCTGAGCGCCGACCCAATCCCGATCGCCACGACTAGCGAGATACAGGCGAGTTTGGGAAGCCTCATGCGCATTATCGCGCGTCCTTGTTGTCCAACAGCGGGTAGAATTGCGTCCAGACCTCATCCTTCTTGGCGTTGGCTATGTGGCAGTAGGCGCACTCGTCCTTCGACTTCACCTTTGCCATCGACGCTTTTGGCTCATGATGATTGAAGTTGAAGTACCCCCATCCATTTGTCTCGGCAAAGCGCTTGGAGTCCTTGACGGTCACATCGGCTCCGTTCCATTTGCCTGGAAAGTACCCGCGTCCCGATGCTTCCGTCCGCGAACCGTCAGCGTTCTCCTGCGGCAACGCTAGCTGCAATTCCTTGAACAGGATCGTCCCTTCGGGGAATTCGCCGGTTTTCTTGTAGATCGCGTACGAACCTGGCTCGATGTAGACGTTGTGGAATTCCGGAAAGTTGGCTTGCCCGCCGTTGAGGGCATTTGGCGTCAAGGGTGAACCGACGTAGACCCACTCGTGGAAATTCTTTGGCAGGAGCAGCTGTCCGTCCGCAGTGTATTGCGGCAGATAACGCGCAGTGCTCTGGGCGTTGCTGTCCTTCAGCGATCCGAAGAACAGCATAGTCGCAACCGCACTGCCCGCGATGATTACTGCTGTTGCCTGAGCTCCAACCCGCATAGCTTTCTCCTGCGATTGCGACCGAGCACACATGGCCTCGGCACGAATAATCTGTCGGGATCCGGGATAGCCAATCGCAACAAGATCTGCGCGTCGGCGATTGCCTTCTCTTTTTCTATCTTGATGTATTCGGCTCGGGCTTCGCCGCGCTGAGATCGCTGGAAATCGCGCACGGTGATTACGCGACCAGACCCGCAATCGAGGGTACTCTCAAGTGATGATCCGTGCGGCTCTCGAATGCTTGCCCGACCCGCAGAATGGCTTCCTCCTCAAATGGCTTGCCGATAATTTGAAGACCGATCGGAAGCCCATCGGGCGCGAAGCCACACGGAATGGAAGCTGCTGGAAAGCCCGCCAGATTGAAGGGAGCGCAAAATCTCGCAGAGACCTCGAAGACCGTCTCCTCCTTCGTGCCAATCTTGCTCAAAATCTGGCCGACCTTCATTGCGGTATTCGGCAAGGTCGGTGTGACCATGACGTCTACGGTTTCCATGGCGGCGCGCAGTGACGACCTCCAGGCATGTCGGACGCGCTGCGCATTGATATAGGTTGTGGCAAGCGTCAGCTCGCCAGCCTCAAGCAAGAAACGCACATCGCTCGCGTATAAGTCGGCTTTCGACCGGAGGCTCTGCTGATGATAAGTTGCGGCTTCCGCCAGGGCGATGGCGAGCCACGAGTCGATGATCCCTTCCATGCTCGGGACAGTCAGCGGGACGATCGCTGCTCCTAGCTTCTCGAGCACAGTCACGGCTTCGCCGACGGCATGCGCTACTGCGGGCTGGACGTCATCGAAGAAGTAATTGCTCGGCACCCCGATGCGAAAGCCCCTGACGTCGCCGTCCAGAGCCTTCGTGTAGTCCGGCACCGGGAGGTTCCTGCTGCTCGGATCATTCGGATCGACCCCGCTCATGACTCCAAGCAGAACCGCGAGGTCTCTCACGGTCTTTCCCATGGGGGCGGGATGATCAAGCGACCAGCTGACGACGGTAATGCCCGCCTTGCTCACGCGACCAAAGGTCGGCTTGATGCCGGCGACGCCATTCGCTGCGGCCGGCGTGCGGATCGAACCACCGCTATCGCTGCCTACGGCGGCCAGGCACAGCCGTGCCGCAAGGGCCGCCGCCGCACCGCCAGTCGAACCCGAGGGAATGTGGCCCAGATTCCATGCGTTGCGCGTCGGCGGAGCGTCAAAGCCGAAGGCAAATTCATAGGTCGTCGTGGTCCCGAGCAAGACAGCACCAGCGTCCCTAAGTTTGCGGATGACGGCGCCATCGGCCCGAGCTGCATAATGTTCCCGGACCCGTGAGCCGGAACGGGTCTCGACGCCTGCAATGTCGTACAGTTCCTTGACCGCGACTGGGATGCCGTGCAGCGGACCACGATAATGGCCCTTGCGCATTTCGGCATCGGCCTGCTTCGCAGAAGCCCGCGCGTGCTCAGACAGCACTTCGACAAATGCCTTCAGGTGAGGATCGATCCTGGAGATCCGCCCCAGCATGTGCTCGGTGAGGTCGATAGGCGAAAGCGATCGGGACAATATCGCTTTAGCTGCCCCCGTAACGTCCAGGCCGGCGATGCCCATTCTTAAAGCTCCGTTATCGCGGATCAAACACAAGCGCCGGGGGCGACTCGATTGGTAGCGTGTCCGCTCGCCGAATGACTGCCGCTCTGACCGACGCCATCAACGCGGCGATCCCGGCTCGGTCCGGCTCATCGATGGAGAGGCTCACGGTCGCTGCCAGTTCGTTCACGATTGCCGGGTTGATTCGATCATCGCTCACTGAAGTCTCCGCCGCTCACAAGAACTTGTCGGTCATGAAGGGGGCGCTCACGGCAAATTCGGTAATTGTCCTGCCATGGCCGAAGCCGCTCGAACGCAGCGCTTGCCGCCAGCACATCCGAGTCGGCATTTCTGCGGCCTATGATTTGCATCCCGACCGGAAGTCCCTCGGACAGACCTGCCGGGATCGACGCCGCCGGATGTCCCGTAAAGTTGACAAAATAGGTCAGGCACCAACCGATGAGGGGATCGATGTCCACGCCGTTGATGGACGTCGGACCGGTCGTGTTCCCGTCGCTTGAATTATCGACCGGCGGACACGCGAGAGTTGGCGTGACGAGCAGATCGAACTCCTGAAGAACCCGCTGAAAAGCATCGTACACCTCCGACCGAACGGCCTGGTCTCGAAAGAAGTCTAGACCGGACATCCGGTTGGTCTTGTCGACCCAATCCAGATATTCGGGCGGAAAGTCGGCGCGATGCTGCCCGAACAGATCGATGCCATCGCGCTTGATGTTCTCGATCGCCTGCAAGTTCAGAAGCATGTAGAGGCGAGACCAGACGTCGCTCAATTCCCGCTGCGAACGGGAGATACCGAGCTTGACCTCCTGAACGTGAGCTCCGGCTTCTTCGAAGGCCATCAACGCGCGGCCAACCGTCTCGGCCACCTTTCCGTCGACCGGAAAGACATCCAGGTTCGGACTATAGGCAATCCTGAGACCGCGAATGGACCGTCGGGTCGCTGCTGTGAAGTCGACCGCCGGTCCTGTCAGACTGAAAGGATCCCGCCGATCATGCCCGGCGAGGACGTTCAAAGCGACGGCCGCATCCTCGACCGTTCTGGTGATCGGCCCTTCGAAGAGGAAGGGGGAATCGGCGGCGCCGAAAGCGTTCGGTCGCACCAGGAACGGCACGCGGCCAAAGGATGCCTTGTAACCGTAGACGCCACACCAGGCGGACGGAATGCGTATCGATCCCCCGGCATCCGTGCCTTCTGCAATGGGCAGTAGTCCATCGGCTACCGCTGCGGCACTGCCGCCGGAGGAGCCGCCGGCATTCTTGGAAAGATTGAAGGGGTTGCGGGTGGGACCGAATAGGTAATTGTCGCATGTGCCCCGGAAGCCCATGAGAGAACTGTTGGTTTTGCCGAGGAATACTACTCCACCGCGCTGCTCCATGCGCTCGCAAAATGCGCAGTAGCCATTCACGACGTGGTGCTTCAACGCACGAATGCCGCCAAGGCTTGCTGGCCAGCCCGGCTTGAAGTCGAACAGATCCTTGAGCGCTGACGGGATGCCATGCAGCGGCACCATCGGCTCGCCGGCACACAAGGCGCTTTCGGCCTCTTTCGCTCTTGCGCGGGCTCCGTCGAAATCGAGATAGACGAGCGCGTTGAGGCTCGGGTTGCGAACTTCGATGCGCCGAATAAAGTCGTCGATCACTTCAACCGGCGACAACTCACGTCGACGGATGCGAGCTGCCAGTTCCTGAGCGCTAAGGTAAGCAAGCTCGTCCGAATGCAGCGTCCGCCTCACGTCCGACATCGTCACCTCCTGCTCGCAACACTCGAGATCGCAAGACTCTAAATATTGAAATGCGCCGTGGCTGCGCATCCGCGATTGCTCTGTCTTTCTCGATCTTGATGCATTCTCCGCAGCGGCCATCGACAAGCCATCGAGCGAGGTGCATCTGCGTTGGAGCGGGATCCGCGGCACGCCGATATCACGTCCGGACTCCTGCGCATCAGCACACACAAGGGCATGCATCAATGGACCAGCCTGTTGTTTCCCGCGGCTTCAGATCAAAACGCCGGACTTCCGGGGCGGCCGAGTTGCCGCCCGGGCAGTATCTGACGACCGACTTCCCCGTGCTCTCCGCCGGACCGACGCCGGACATCCGGGTCGCCGACTGGAACATTTCGCTTCAACTTGGCGGAACGTTGCTTGGCAGATGGACCTGGGACGAATTCGAAGCATTGCCCCAGACCACGATCAAAACTGACATTCACTGCGTCACGAAATGGACGAAGCTCAAAACGGTTTGGCAGGGTGTCACCTTCGACGACCTTCTGAGGGTTGTAGGGCTGGACGCGCCACCCAATGCCTTTATCATGGCGCATTGTGACGGCGGGTACACGACGAACCTTCCCCTTGCCGACCTAATCGGCGGAAGAGCGATGATTGCGACCCGCTACGAGGGTTTGCCGCTCGCTCCGGCTCATGGAGGCCCTGCACGGCTTCTTGTTCCTCATCTCTATTTTTGGAAGAGCGCGAAATGGCTCCGGAGACTGCGCTTCATGCCCAAGGACGAGCCGGGGTTCTGGGAGTCGCGCGGCTATCACAACTACGGCGATCCTTGGAGGGAGCAGCGATATGACGGCGATTGACGCGCCTCAGTTGCGGTCCAGGATCGAATGGCAGATCGGACGCGTGCAGGCTATCGTGGCCGAAACGAGTCGGGTGAAGAGCATCGTCCTGCAGCCCACCCGTTGGCCTGGGCACCGGCCTGGACAACACGTCGACATTCGCCTCACGGCCGACGGCGGCTATCGGGCGGAGCGAAGCTACTCGATCGCGTCGCCTCCGGCGGAGCACCTCATCACCCTCACCGTGGAGCGGATCGAGGACGGCGAGGTTTCCTCCTATCTGCTCGATGAACTGCAGATTGGTGACCCTCTCGAGTTTCGCGGACCGATCGGCGGCCACTTTATCTGGAATCAAGCGGCCAATCGCCCGTTATGTCTCGTTGCGGGCGGCAGCGGGATTACGCCGCTTATGGCCATGTTGCGTCACCGCAGAGCATCGCGCGACCCCATACCTGCATCGTTGATCTATTCAGTTCGCAGCCTGGACGACATCATTTACCGAGATGAACTTGATGCGATGACCGACGGCGATGCTGATCTGCGTCTGGTTTATGCTCTTACTCGCGCGTGTCCTGGCAACTGGAGCGGCCACAGAGGGCGGATTGACCAACTCCTGCTCGCGGAGAGTAGCTTTGCGCGCGAAGAAAACCCCTTGTTCTTTGTCTGCGGTCCCACAGGGTTTGTTGAGAGCATCTCAAGCAAGCTTGTGAAGCTCGGCTTCGATCCGCTCGCCATCAAAACTGAACGTTTTGGACCATCAGGAGAATAATTGTCCCATGTTCGACACTATCTCTGATCTCATCATCGGCGGTGACCCAGCTACACGTCTACTGCAAGAGCCTTTCGCATTTGACATCACCCTTACGAAAGTTCAGTGCGGCGCATGCTATACGATGGTCGGCCTTGGCTCTCTTGTCGCAAGCGGAGGGCGCTCGGAGGCGATCGTAAGGTGCTCCAATTGTGGAAACGAGCTAATCAGGTCAGCGCGCACGCGAGAAGGACATCTGCTTGAGCTGAGCGGGGTGCGGCACCTACGCTTCTGAACGCAAGGGCTGGCTCCCTATTCTTGGCGCGACTGCGAAGCGGTCGGCGGCAAAAGCTAGCCCACACGCTATCTGCGGCCGAATGGCATCAGGCCTTCCAAGCTTAGTCGGCGCCTGACTTGTGCGCTCGCGAGCCCGTCCCGAGCTCAAATCGACTTCACCTCGCCGCCATCCATTCGTAAGGCCGCCCCGGTCATCCAACGGGTGCCGGGCGACACCAGGAACGCCATCAGTTCAGCGATCTCTTCCGGCTCACCGTAACGCGCGATGCCGGCCTCTTTGGGGAATTTCGTGGTCGCTTCCTCGACCGTCACGTTATGCGAAGTAGCCCAATGCTCAAGATAGGAGCGGCGGCGCCCCGTCATCACCGGGCCGGGCAGAACGCTATTGACTTGCACTCCATCGCCAATCCCCTTGTCGGAGAACGCCTTTGCCAGGGCGATGATCGCGGCATTGATCGTACCTACCGCAGCATAGGGCGCTTTGGGGAACAGGGCGGAGTTTCCGGACATCAACACCACGGCGCCCTTGGTTGCCATGAGCGATGGCCAAGCGGCGATGGTGAGTCGCCGGGCGCCGTGCAGCTTCAACGCCAGTCCGGCTTCCCACTGCACGTCGGTCGTCTCGAACAAGTCGACCTGTGGCACCGCGCCTGCAATATTGAGGAGAGCATCAATGCGGCCAAAGAGGGCCAGAGTCTGATCGACAACAGCTTTCGCAGCGCGAGGTTCGGACAGATCGGCCTCGAGTACCAGAGCCTCTGCACCGGCAGCCCTGACCATCGTTGCAGTGTCCTCCAGATTGGAACGATTTCGTGCAACGACAACAATGTCCGAGAAATCGCGTGCCAGGCGCACCGCAGTTGCGCGGCCGATGCCCTGGCTTGCACCCGTAACGATAGCAACTGTCTTGACATAGAATATCCCCAAAATGTGACATTTGGTCGTCACTCGATCACGACGACCATCTTTCCGATCGCCTCGTTCGCGTCCATGACGCGATGCGCCTCGTGGATCTCGTCGAACCGGAATATCCGGGTTGGCTTGACATCGAGCCGTCCAGCCGCGGCGTCGGCGGCAATTTCTCCTAGAGGGACGTCGGAGAGAGGAAACCCGGGTGTCCCGAATACGAAGCTGCCGAAGAAGGTCAGATAGACCCCGCTTGGCATTTGCAATAGCGGGTTGAAATCGACAATCGGATCAAGTCCACCCAGCCAGCCCGCAAGACATGATCGGCCGCCGCGACGAAGCAGGCCGAGCGAATCGAGGGCGACAGTGTTGCCGACGAGGTCCAGAACGGCATCTACCTGCTTCGCTTCGGGAAGATGCTGTGAGAGATCGCGCCGTTCAATTTCGCAACGGGTCGCGCCAAGTTTCTCCAGCATGGCAAAGCGCTCCCGGCTGCGGGTCGTCGCAATGACTCGCGCGCCGGCATTGACCGCAAGCTTGAGCGCGGCTTGACCAAACGAGGATGTCGCGCCGCGATGACGAGGAGCTCACCCCTGCGAAGCGCCAGGTTGCGGAAGAGACATGTCCATGCCGTCGCGAAGGTCTCCGGTATGGCTGCAAGCTCTGCCCAGGGCAACTTCGAATCAAACAGAGCGACGTTTGAGACCGGAGCCCGCGTATACTCGGCATAGCTTCCATTGATCGTCCGGCCGAGACCGCCCATCAGTGCGGCCACCCTCGCTCCGACCGGGAATTCGCCGCCCGGACACGACTTCACGAGACCCACGCATTCAATTCCGCTGATCGGCGCCGCCTCCGCCCATTCGCCTCGGCGCATGTGCATCTCCGCGTGGTTAATGCCGAATCCCCTTACTTGGATGACGGCGTAACCGTGCGACGGCTCTGGTTCCGGAACATCCCGATAGACCAGGCTGTCCAACCCTCCAAATTTTTCAAGGACGATGGCACGCATCATGTTTTCCTGGCGCTCGCTGCTGCAGGTGCATTCAGTTACGCGCCTGACTTTTGCCGAACAAGAAAATCGCGGATCACGGCCGCGATCTCCGTTGCGTGAGTTTCGAGGGCAAAATGGCCCGTATCGAAGAAGCACACCTCCGCGTTTGCGATGTCGCGTTGAAATGCGCTTGCTCCCGCTGGTAGAAAGAACGGATCGTTCTTGCCCCAGACAGCGAGAAAGGGAGGCTGATGTTTGCGGAAGTAAGCCTGGAACTCCGGATACATGGCGACGTTGGTTTTGTAATCCGCGAACAGATCAAGCTGTATCTCGTCGGCTCCGGGACGCGCGAGATAGTGATTGTCCAAGGTGTATCCATCGGGGGAGACTAGGGAAGTGTTCGGCACCCCGTGAGTGTATTGCCAGGCCGTCGTTTCCGGAGAAAGCAACACACGCAGCGCCTCCCGGTTTTTCTTCGATGAATCCATCCAGTACGCCTTGATTGGATCCCATCCGTCGCTCAGTCCCTCTTGGTAAGCGTTTCCGTTCTGCGAGATAATGGAAACGATGCGGTCGGGATGGCGGATGGCCATCCGGAGGCCCATCGGCGCTCCATAGTCAAAGACGTAGAGCGAGAAGCGAGCGAGCCCGACGACTTCAGTGAACCGCTCGATCACCCGCGCTAACGCCGCGAATGTGTATGTGAAGCTTGCTCGTCCGGGCATGTCGGACTGGCCAAATCCGGGCAAGTCCGGCGCCACGACCCGGAAGCGACTTGACAGGGCGGGGATCAGGTCACGAAACATATGGCCAGCTGTCGGAAAGCCGTNCAGCAGCAGCAGGACGGGCGCGTCGGACGGCCCGCCCTCGCGATAGAATATGTTCAGTCCGTCCACGTCAGCTTTGCGATATCGAATGCTTGTCATCCGCGGTCCTTTCTGCTCGCCCTTCAACGCCCGCGCCGCTGCCGCAAGGCCTAACTGATCATCCGAGGGGGCACCCCGGGCGTGCTCGATTATTTCGCGGGTCACGATGCCCTGGTTACAAACCTCACGGCGATTCTCTTCATTTGAGTTCTCTGCGATAGTCGGTAGGCGTCCAACCCGTTGCTTTTCGAAAGGCCGAGCTGAAGGAGCTCGTTTGCGCATAGCCGAGACTGAGCGCGATGTCAGTGATCGAGGCCGCGCGATCAGCCAATCGCAATTTTGCGAACTCCATGCGTCGAAGCACCTGGTATTGATAGGCCGGAATCCCGAAAGACCTTTTGAATGCTCGGCAAAAGTGGTGAACGCTCAGCCTGGCAAGCTCGGCAAGCTTGAGCAGGCAGACCTGCTCTCCCAAATGCTCTTCCACGTACTCGACGACGACACGCCTCTGCCAACCTGCCAAACCGCCACGACTGACGGGTGTCGGCTCGCGAACCACATCGCTATCCGGCATGGCAAGCTCGTGGGCGAGCACGCCGCAGAGGGCTTCGAGATAGGGTGCGCAGTCCGTTCCGCCGCTTTCTATCGCCTTCTTCAGCTTGGACGCGGTTTGCCAAACGAGCACATCCTCGAAATACACCCTCGGAGAAAACTGAGCGCCGGTGGCTTCNGACAGGCGGAGGGCGGCAGGATCGAAGTAGAGAAAGGTCACTTCGGTAAAAGAAGCCGCCTCGTGCCACTCACGGTAGGCGCGGCCCGCCGGGACGAAGGTCAGAAGGTGATCGGAACCGCGTAGCTTCGAGCGACATACGCCGTCGACGGACGCCTCGCCTCCTTTCCTGGCGCCTTCGTTGTAGAGCGCGAGAAGATGCCTGGACCCCTGAAAGCGAAATTCAGCCTTGTTGCCGGTCGGCAAGTGAACACTCTCCGAAACCCACCAACGCCATCCCATCTCAAGTCGCGTCACCGGATCGGCGGGAGTTATGCTTACCCTCGAATCGAGGGCGACTGTGGGGGACCTAGCCGACCACACTCCGCCTGCAGATCGCGTCGGCGAAGCCGAGACTGCGCCTCGTTGCTTGCTCTCACTTGGATTTGTTAAGTTCATTCCCATCGTCGTCGCCCTACGTTGTGCTCCGGATGGCAGTGTTCGCTTATGAACGAACTTCCGTGCCGAGGCGATGCTTGGTTGCCTGAATGGAGATGTTGAAGCCGCAAGCTGCGAAGGCGGCATCGCTTCTCCGGTCAGGTGCGCCGCCAGTTGCTGGAAGCACCTCACAGGGAGAGCATGCAGTTCAGCTGCCCTCTCAGCAATCTCACGGTTGTGCGGGTTCAGCCCATACCTAGGTATGGGTGCCTGGGCGCAGGTCGCGCCGTCAATTTCAGCACCGACTGCTTGTCTAGGGCAACGCCCTAACGCTGGAGTTGAAGAGCCTCCGCCATTCGAACGAGCATCGCCGCCGTTCTTGCTCCCAGCTTCCGCATGACGCTTCCACGGTGCATTTTGACCGTCGCTTCACTGATAGAGAGTTCGTTGGCGACCTGCTTGTTCATCAGACCGGATGTCACAAGCGTCATCACCTGCCGCTCCCGGGCCGTCAGCAGCGAAAACTTTTCCTGCAATTTCGCAATTTGTGCACTGTCGTCGCGTCGATCCATATCCTTTCGAATCGCGGCGGTGACGGCATCCAGAAGATCTTGGTCCCGTATCGGCTTGGTGAGGAAATCGACCGCGCCCAGCTTCATGCCTCTGACCGACATGGGGATATCGCCGAAAGCGGTCATCAGGATCACCGGGATTCCGACATTTATCTTCGTCAGGTATTCCTGCAATTCAAGACCACTCGTTCCGGGCAATCTGACGTCCAGCACCAGACACGCCGGCGCATCCGACAACTCGACCTTCAAAAAGTCCGCTGCAGACCCGTATAGCGCAACCTTGTAATCCAGTGATTCGAGGAGATCTCCAAGGGACTCGCGGACAGCGCGGTCATCGTCGACAATATGGACGAGCCCGGGTTGAGACACGTCTACTGGATTCTCGACGCCCGAAATGTTTGGCGTCGCGGGAGACTGAACGTGAACTTCGCTCCGCACCTCCCGTTTTCTTCCACCCATAGCTTTCCTCCGTGAAGCCTGACAATCTTCCGGCAGATCGATAGTCCCAGACCGAGCCCGGCACCCTTCGTTGTATAGAGAGTCTCAAAGACCCGATCTCTATCGGCCGGATCGACACCCGCACCCGTATCCGCGATCGCAACCGAGATCATATCATCAGCGATCCAGGATGAGATGGTCAAAATGCGGTTCCCCTCTGCTACTTCGGCCATCGCCTCGATGGCGTTACGCACAAGGTTAAGAACCACCTGCTGGATCTGAACTCGATCCGCCTCGAGACGAGGCGCTGGCCGGTCGAACTCCGTACGTATGACGACACCAGCTCGCTCGATCTCTCGCTTTGAAAGGAGAACGACCTCCGCAACCGCGTCGTTGATATCGAATTCTGCAAAACGAACCTGGGCGCCACGTACCAGGGACCTGACCCCTGTCACCACATCTGCGGTCCGTCGCGCCTGCCTGATAATGCGCGCAATCGATTTTCGCGCTTCCGCGGCCTCAACGGGATCCCTATCGAGCCACCGCGCGCAAGCCTCTGCGCTTGTGAGTATGCCCGTCAGAGGTTGATCGATTTCGTGAATGATGGAGCCAGCGAGTTCACCAAGCGAGGTCAGACCCGACGCATGCGCAAGCTCATTCCGCGCGTCTGCAAGCGCCTGCTCCGCCGCTTTCCGCTGTGAGATATCAGTGATGATGCCCTCGAGCTCCAAATCTCCCGTTGGCCCCTCGTCGAATTGCCCAACAGCTACTACGTGCAGGAATTTGCCGTCCCTGTGAATGACGCGGTATTCGTGAGCAAATGGCGATTTGGTGCTGATCGCTTCGCCAAGCGCCCGCTCCAACGCAGGATAGTCCTCTGGATGGATTCGACTTCTGAACATTTCGAACGGCACGGGATTTACATCCAGATCAAGATCCAGAATGCGGTAACACTCGCGCGATCCTCGGGAGAGGAGAGTCCTCGTATTCCAGCGATAGCTACCCATGCCGCCTATCTGCTGACCTCTGACCATCCACATGTTGGTCTCACGTAGTGCCTCNAACAGTCGAACCGATTCGAACGAAATGGCGGCTTGACTGGCCAGCATCGAGATCACCCGCACGCACTGAGGCGTAAAGATAGCCACATCCTCGTCGGACTCGAGATAGATCACGCCGATCGCCCAATTCTGATGAACCAGCGGCAGGCATAATTGAGCTATCTTGCCGGGCGATGGCTTNGTCGCGTCAATCAGCGCCGAGCTCGCAGCTCCGGCAACCCTCACCACAGTCTCTTTTCGCCCTAGCACCTCTTCGGCGAGATCTTCAGGTAGACTGAATTGCGCGCTTTGAGGGGAAGAGGCAAGAAAGTTCGCTCTTTCGCGAGGGAAGCTCGCATCCGCCTTGGCAAGCATATCCCGTTGCGCGCTGAGCAGGATGGCGCCGCGAGCTGCACCGGAGTAGTTTAGCGCCTCGGCGAGGAGGGTTTTGGCCAATCCCGGATAACTGATCTCCCGTGAGATGACCTGGAATGCCTTCGCGACCAGCTCAAGTTCGCTCGTCTCGCTTTCCCGACTCATGCGTGCTGGCCCCTAGAGACTGTTGGAGCCGTTCACCGAGAGGCGACGCATTCCGGTCGAGGTCGAGCGCTCCGGAGAAAGAGCCCTCATGGGTAGCGGCGATATGCAGGTCTTCGCTACGATTGCGCCATTGATGTTGCAGGAAGAGCCTCCCCTGCAGTCTTGAGCGCGCAGGAGAGGTGCATTGCACCTCACGCAAATTTCCTCAGCACGCGCATGGAAAATGCCCACGAGCATCCACGAAACCACAGGCGACCCCGCCGGATTCATTTCGAACCTCGATAGACAGACTTCGGTCGGTGAGCGGAAGGAACAACGAGCATCGATCAGCCAACACCATGCCGGCCGGTCGTTGCGAGATCCAGATCGACCAGCAACCGACAGACAAGACCGTCGGGCGCGAAGTCAAGATCGACCTCGGCGCTCGGTAAGGCCCTCTCGATCAACTTCGTTCCAAATCCCGCGCGGGACGGCTTTCTAACATCTGGTCCGCCGCGCTCACGCCACTCTATGGCAAGTGCCCGCCCTGCGAGATGGAGCGGACTATCCCAGCTGATTTCTACCGCGCCCGCAGCTGACGTCAACGCACCGTGCTTGCTGGCATTGGTAGCCAATTCGTGAAAGATGACGTGAAGGGACAAGGCAATGTGCGGCTCCAATCTCACATCAGGCCCGGAGAGAAGGATGCGGTGGTGATGCGACATCGCGTGCGGCCTGAGCGTNCGCTCCAGCAGCCATGCAAGCAGCACTTGGCGCTCTTTCACGCCCTCAATCATCCGATAAGCGTTCGACAGGGCTGCGATCCTGGCCGAAAGCGCTAAACGAAGTTCGGAAGCAGTATTCGCGTCAGTCGTGTCGACGAAGCACAGAACGACGCTGAGGAGATTGCGCATTCGGTGCTGCAACTCCCTGACAACGAGCTCGAGCGTGTCGCTGCTCATTTGGGCCGCCTGCCCATAACCCGCGTATCCAGTTTCGGTTTTGGCTGAGTATGTGTCAGTGCGCCTCATGTTCGGACCTACCGCCTGTCTTGACGTTGGGCATTCAGCACCCGCGACATATCTTCAACTTTTTGTCGAGCTCCGCATCGAGGTCCCGCTGCTTCTGATTGAAATCGGTGATGCGTCTCTGCAACGCGTCAACAGCTTTTGAATTCGGCATAAAAGCGCTGCCGCGCGGCTGCACATGCACGCTCTCGGCCGCACCTGGTTCAGTGGACGGTGGGGGCGTGGAGACCGGGTCTGCGAGCGCGGAGAGCGGTATCGCAGCGAAGCTGATGAGAAGGGATGAGCGGAAGTGCATGGCTTCACCTCGGTGCGGTTCGTTCGCGTGAATGCTCGCTCATTATGCAGCACACCGGGCGATCCTGCTGTTCGTGGATTGCGGCAATTGAGGTTATATTGTTTGAATCATTCCTGTTGACCCTTCAGTGGCCTATAGTGCCGCTTGCGGCGGTCTTTGCTCCGCAAGAACGACAGAGAAGAGTCCTGCATCGTCCGTCCAGTCGGCCACTGGCTTCCACCCCCCGGCTTGCAAGAGGATGAAGGCCTCGCTTCGCGCGTACTTGAGGCTATTCTCGGTATGGATGGTCTCACCCTTCGCCAAGAAGAAGGCGCGACCCCCAACTTCGAACCGGACGTCTCGGATCGCCTCCAGATGCATTTCGATGCGAAATTCTGCGTCGTTCCATCGTGCGACATGACGAAATGCGCCCAATGGAATCGAGCCACCCAACTCGCGGTTGATCCGATGCAGGAGGTTGAGATTGAACGCCGCCGTGAGTCCCTGCGCGTCGTCATACGCCGGCAGCAGAACCTCCTGACCCTTGATACGATCGATTCCTATGAGCAGCATGGATCCGGCGCCCAACGTCCCGGCCAAGGCTCGCAGCAAATCGACTGCTGCATGCACTGTCAGATTACCGATCGTCGAACCCGGAAAGAANCCAAGGCGGGGGCTCTTGGCAATCTGCTTCGGCAGTGCGAAGGCACGCGTAAAGTCCGCCTCGGTTGGATAGATCGGAATTGTTGGAAACGCGCGCGATAGGCCGACCGTCGTGTCCCGAAGAAACTCTCCGGAGATATCGATTGGAACATAGGCCGATGGCTCGATGTCTGCCAGCAATAGCCTCGTCTTTGCCGACGAGCCTGAACCAAACTCAACAAGGGCGCGGCCCGGCCCCGCGATGGCACATATCGCCGGGAGCGCGGAAGCGAGAATAGAGTGCTCGGTTCGGGTTGGATAGTATTCGGGCAACAGGGTGATGGCTTCAAACAGAGCCGATCCGCGGTGGTCATACAGCCATCTCGCTGGAATTGCCTTTGGATTTCGGGTCAGCCCTTCAAAGACGTCGTTACGGAAGGCGCTCGCCGCGTCAGCAATCTCGGATGGCATTTCATTCTGGAGTGGGAACAACCTCAATTTTTTCACACCTTTGTCCTGGTTCGAAAGCCTCGCAATGTCTCAAGAGACCATTGCCGCCAGTTTCTTCATCCCGCGATGGATATTGATCTTGACAAGCTCGACTGACTGGCCGGTCGCACCGGACGCTCGGGAGATGCTGAAGCCATTCAGCTTGACGAGGCGGATCACGTTCTCTTGCGCGGGCTTCAGGCGGCCGAGCAACTGATCGACCGCGACGATGCTGATTGCTGCGCTCTCGTGATCTTCAATTNCAGNCTCTTCCTCTGGTGCGAGTGCCTTGTAGCGCGATGCATCACGGACCCGATCGACCCACTTGTAGCGGGCAATGGCCGCTACCCAAGCGCCGAACGGCTTCGACGGCTCGAACGTGTGGCGCTTGGCGTGAATGGCCATAAGCACCTCCTGTCTGGCGTCGTCTGCAGTGCAATATGGGAGCCGCCGAGCGTAGTAGGCGCGCAACCACTGGTTCAATTCGCGTAGCAATTGCTCATATGCTGCTTCATCTCCCGAGCGCCCGGCGAGCATCAGCTCGGACCATCGGCGCGAGCGATTTCTCCATTTGTCGCCAGATGCCGCGTTGAACTGATCCAGCCTCGCGCGAGCGACGCTGCTTCGTGACCGCCTGCCAGGTGACTGCGCGGACAGGCCGGCTGCAACATCGTGATCCGAGAGCGCGTTCATCGTCGAAGGCTCTTGTCGAGACACTCGAGCAGGACGCTCGTTTCAAACGGCTTTCTGATAAGGCAAAATGCACCGATCGATCTTGCTTCCTCGTCCAGCTGCTTGTCCGGGAGACCGGTTATGAGGATCACAGGTGATCCTATCTCTTGTCGCTGGAGCTCCCGAACCAAGTTGAGCCCGCCCATACCCGGCATATGAACGTCCGCTATGATGCAGTCAAAGATTGAAAGGTCCGTGTAGCTCAGCAGGGCTTCAGCTNTGTCAAACGGTTCAGAACGGAATCCGACCGATCGCATCAAATCCACCAGNGACAGGCACAGGGCCTCGTCGTCATCGACGACTCCGACAAAAGGGACCTTCACCTGACTTACCCTCGAAAGGCGCAATCATCATCGAGATACGAGCGCAACAAGGTCGATCGGCGCACCAGCCGTCTTCCCGTCGTCCAAGTTATCGATATCGCAGCGTTCGACGATCGTTCGCGAGTGGCGCATGTTCGATGCCCCGTGTAAGAGCCTTCCAGCAGCTCCGCGGAGGCTTGTTGCGCAGCTGAGCCTGGAGCATGCGGTCGGTTGACTTCCTCCACAATCTCGCAATTGGGATGCACAGACCCATACTTTGGTCTAGGTTTTGCCGGCACAGGGAGCCAGGCGGGCACCGCATTGCGACCCGCACGAGCGACTCGTCGTGCCGATGCTTTCAATGCAACAGCGCGTTCATTGCCCTGTCCTCGTGAAACATCGACTGACAAGGTCAGCGTTGCGCCGCGTAACGAGCAATAAGTTGCTCGGCGACATCGGTGAGGTCACGGCCAATGATTTGCGGCTGAGGGCCTACTCCGATGAGCTCGTTGTCGGCCCGCCGGACAAAAGCAGCGCTCCAGCCGGCCGCTACTGCGCCCAGAGTGTCCCAAGCGTGGCAAGCGACCATGCAGAGCCGCGACGGCTGGACTCCAAGTTCACGCGCAACGTGGTCGTAGGTCTGCGGCCATGGCTTGCAAAGCTTGACGCTGTCGACACTGAACGATCTCTCGAAAAAGCCAGCGATTCCCCCGTGTTTGAGCTGATGGGCTTGAACTTCGGCCAGGTTGTTCGTCAGCGTGAAGAGCCGAAAGCCGGCATTGCGCAGGCTCTCCAGTGCTCCAGGTACCTCCGGATAGGGCGGCATCGTAGAGAATTTCTGCCGGAGTTCATCGCTATCCGCCCGCTCGAGCCTCACTCCCTGTGTACCCGCAAGCATCTTGAATGCGGCGGCACCGATATCCGTGAACGGCACATACGAGCGCGCTGTCGTCAGGGCAAGCGAATACAGCACGAGATTCGCAAACCAAAGCTGCACATCGACTTTATCCTGGAATACTCGCTTGAAGAGCGGCTCCACCGTCCTGATATCAAGCAGCGTTTCGTTAACATCAAAGACGATCAAAGGAAGGTCAGACATGGTGTAGACTCCATCTTCGCTCGACCGGTTCACCTGACCTCCGTAACTTTTAGCTCGATCAGTACACGGTCCCTGACGTCGTTCGCGGCGGGGCACAGCTTGGTTACAGCGGAGCATGAAAGCGTTCTGACACGGCGGCGGCGTCGTTCACGC
>JGI25160J50197_1000694_pt1 | contig 18585 bp, 14 predicted proteins | sample AraplaMF_Cvi_mMS_FD_50197 | JGI IMG/M metagenome (IMG submission 50197)
ACGGTGGAGAGAGCCGCGGTCGCCATCGCCTAGCCCACCCGGATGCGCGGATCGACGACGGCATAGAGGATGTCGGCGATCAGCGAGCCGATCAGCACCATGGTCGCCGAGAACATCAGGATGCCCATCACCACGGGATAGTCGCGATAGCCGATGGAATCGAGGAACAGCCGTCCCATGCCGGGCCAGGTGAACACGGTCTCGGCGACCAGCGCGCCGCCGAGCAGCGTCGGAAACTGCAGGCCCGCCACTGTGATCATCGGCAGCAGCGCGTTGCGAAGCGCGTGCACCGTGAGGATGCGCCATTCCGGCATGCCCTTGGCCCGCGCGGTGCGGATGTAGTCCTGGTTGATCACTTCGAGCATGGAGGAGCGCATGAAGCGCCCCCACATCGCGGTCTCGACCAGCGCCAGCACCATGGCCGGCGCGATCAAATGATGCAGGAGGTCGAGGAAGGAGCCGTCGCCGATGGTCTGGCGGTTGCCGGCCGGCAGCCAGCCGAGCTTCACCGAGAAGACGTAGATCGTGACGAGGCCGAACCAGAAGGTCGGGATCGACAGCGCGATCATGGCGCCGACGGTCGCGAGCGTATCGAACAGCGAATAGCGGCGCAGCGCGCCAAGGATGCCGATCCAGCAGCCGAGCAGCACCGCGATGATGGTCGCCGTCGCCATCAGCTCCAGCGTCGCCCCGAGATGCGAGGAGATCACCGACAGCACCGCCTCGCCGTCGCGATAAGATTTGCCCCAGTCGCCCTTCAGCATGCGGCCGAACCAGTCGAGATACTGGATCGGCAACGGCCGATCCAGGCCGAGCTGCCGGGTGACGCGGTCGAGATCCTCCTGCGTCATCTGCCCGGAGATGGCGAACTGCGACAGCGGACCGCCCGGCGCCAGATGCAGCAGGGCGAAGCCGATCGCGGAGACGATCACAAGCAGCATGATCGCCTGCGCCAGGCGGTTGACGACGTAGCGGGCCATCTCAGCCGATCCAGCGCGACCGAGACATCAGGCCCAATACCATTCGCGGATGTTCCAGCAATTGATGGAGGTGTTGATGTTGGGACGGAAGCCTTGCAGCCCCTCCTTCACCCCTTCGGCGATGAAGCCCTGGAACATCGGCAGGATCGCGAGGTCGTCGCGGATCAGCTTCTGCAGATCGCCATAGGTCGCCTTGCGCTGCCCGAGATCGAACTGCTTGGCGCCCTCGGCGAGCAGACGATCGGCCTCGGGGCTCTTGTATTGGTAGGTGTTGTAGCCGCGGCCGCCCTTGGCGGGAATCGCGCCGGAGCCGAAGCGCGGCGTCACGTCGGGGTCCGAGCCGAGCATGAAGTTCACGGACACCAGCACCGAGTTGAATTTCGACTGCTGCCAGAAGTCGCCCCAGATCACGGCGGCCGGCATGTTGTTGACGCGCATCGTGGCGCCGATCGCGCGCCAGTCCTGGATCAGCAGTTGCTGGGTCTGCTCGCGGACCGCATTGCCCGAGGTCGTCGAGTTGGTGAATTCGAGCTTGACGCCGCCCTTCTCGCGGATACCGCCGGAGCCGCGCACCCAGCCCGCGGCATCGAGCAGCGCGTTGGCCTTGGCCGGATCGTATTTGTGCGTCGGCAGGCCTTTCTGGAACGACCATGCCTGCTGCGGCACGAAGCTCTCGGTCTGCGTCGGCAGCCCGTAATAGAGCGCGTCGATGATCGCCTGCTTGTTGATGGCGAGATAAAGCGCCTCGCGCACGGCGCGGTCGGCAAAGGGACCGAACTCGAGATTGGGCGCGATATGCTCCACCGACGAGGTCGCGGAGACGAAGATCTTGCGGCCCTTCAGCGTCTTCGCCTCCTGCACGAAGTTCGGCAGGATGCCCTGCAGGCCGGTGTAGTCGACCTGGCCGGTGCGGAACTGGGTGTAGAGCACGGTGAGGTCGGGGATGTACTTGAAGACCACACGTTCGACGTAGGGCCCCTTGCCGTGATAGCCGGCGTGGGCATTCAGCAGGATGTGGTCGCCCGGCACACGCTCGCCCCAGCGGAACGGCCCGGTGCCGACAGGCGCATTGTGGAACGGCGAGGCGTTCGGATCGGTCACCTTCTCCAGGATGTGCTTGGGCACGATGAAGGTGAGCGACCCCAGGATCGACATGTAGGGCGAATAGGGCGCTTCCATGCGCCAGTGGATTTCGTCCACTGCTACGACCTTGATGTCCTTGACGAGGCTGTGGCCGACGCGGCTGCGCGCGCGGAAATTGGAATCGTTGATCAGCTCGAGCGAGAATTTCACGTCCTCGGCCGTGAACGGCGTGCCGTCATGCCACTTCACGTCGCTGCGCAGCTTGATCTTCCAGGTCAGGCCGTCGGCCGACAGGCCGCCGTTCTCGATGGTCGGGACTTCGCGCGCGAGATCGGGAACGAAATTGCCGTCGGGATCGATGTACCAGAGCAGCGAGAACACCTGCCACCAGATGCCCTGATCGACCTCGATGCCGGGCATCAAGGGATGAAAGACGGTCGGCTCCTGCGACAGCGCCGCGATCACCTGCCCGCGCGGCTTGTCCGGCGGATTGGTCGGGCGTTCGGTCTGGGCAAAGGCGTTGCCGACGAGGCTCCATCCCGCCGCAGCACCCGCGCCGAGCTGGAAGAATTGACGGCGACTAGGACCACCGGGAAGCACCGCCCCAACGCCGAACCTGCTGGTGTCATCTGCCATGACCAGTCTCCGTTCCCGCACGCGGCACCGTCTCCCGCGCCCCCGAGACCCCGGCAAGGGACAGGAGTGGGCTTTAGTGCTTCTAAATTTTTCGATCAAAAGTTCATCATGACTAAATACAGCTGTCAATCGCATTGCTAGTATGCGCGACCTTTTCACTGTGACTGAACCTCGGACCGACGCGGGTCCGCGGGGTGAGACGATGCATGGGAGAGCGACATGGATGGTCGCGGCGATACGAACGGCACCAAGGACGCCCCGGCGATCGAGGCCGATGATGCGGTCGACCAGCGGCTCGGCGAAACCGTGCGGCTGCTGCGTCAGCGCGCCGGGCTCTCGATCCAGGACGTCGCCAACAAGACCGGCCTCTCCAACGGCATGATCAGCCAGCTCGAACGCGCGCGCGCCATGCCGTCGATCCGCACGCTGCGCCTGCTCAGCATCGCGCTCGACGTTCCCATCTCCTACTTCTTCGAGACCACCGATCAAGCCGACGTGCAGCGCTACATCGTGCGCAAGAATTCGCGGCGCCTGCTGCGGCTCACCGCCAGCGGCGTCGTCAAGGAGGCGCTGACGCCCGAGGGCAAGGGCCAGATGGAGCTCTACGAGCTCACGCTCAATCCCGGGGCCTCCTCCGGCACCGACTTCCTGCAGCACACCGGCGAGAAGGCCGGCTACATTCTCTCGGGCAGCCTGCGGCTGTGGCTCGACAACCAGGCCCATGTGCTGGAGGCCGGCGACAGTTTCCGTTTTCCGAGCATCGTGCCGCACATGTTCGACAACCCGACCCAGCAGGTGGCGCGCGCGATCTGGGTGACGACGCTGCGCCAGACCGATTCGCCGCCAGGTTGAGGACGTGCCCTTGTTCCCGGCGGCCCTGCGGCTGCAAATTGACCCTCGACGGAGACACGGGCAGTCTGTAGCTCACATGATGCCGGGCTCGTCGACAGGCTGGGGCGGTCCGCGGCTGACGTCACTGGTGTGAGAGATGAAACTCAGGGGGCTTCTGACACTCGCGATGACCGCGCAGGTCGTCGTGACCGCTGCGGCCCTGCTCGCCTCCCAAGCCGTGACCGGAACCGGGTTCGGCGTTGCCCAGATCATCGCCCTCGCCGTCAGCGGCGCGGTCGCCCTTCTGCTCGCGCGGGCCTGCGTGCGCGCGATCGAGACCGCGCAGAACAAACGCGTCGCCACGCAACTGGCCGAGCAGGCGCAGGTCGGCGCGCAATTGACGCAAGCCGTCATCAAGACCGCGCTCGATGCCTTCGTCCAGACCGATGAGCGCGGCATCGTGCTGGAGTGGAGCCTGCAGGCCGAGGCCCTGACCGGATGGACGCGCAAGGAGGCGCTCGGCAGCGACGTCGTCGACCTCCTGATCGCCGAGCCGCTTCGCGAGGGCTTTCGCCAACGCATGATGCGGCTGTTGCCCGAGCTGTCGGATGCGCCGATCGGCATCCGCTTCGAGGCGAGCCTCGTGCACCGGAACGGCGAGGCGATCCTGATCGAGGCGTCCAGCACGTCGCTGCATCTCGGCGGACGCCGTCTCATCAACACCTTCGTCAAGGACGTCACCCGCAGGCATGCCGCCGAGGAGCAGCTGATCCAGGCCCAGAAGATGGAGGCGGTCGGCCAGCTCACCGGCGGCATCGCGCACGAATTCAACAACATGCTCACGGTGATCACCGGCACGATCGAGATCCTCGCCGACGCCGTGAAGGACAACCCGCCGCTCGCGACCATCACCAAGCTGATCAGCGAGGCCGCCGATCGCGGCGCCGCGCTGACCTCGAGCCTGCTCTCCTTTGCGCGCAAGCAGGCGCTGCAGCCGGCCGAGATCGACGTCAACGAGCTGCTCGAGGAGCTGGCAAAGCTGCTGCTGGCGACCTTCGACAAGAAGATCGAGATCGTGACCAAGCTCGACGCCAAGGCCTGGCTCGCCTTCGCCGATCGCGGCCAGCTCAGCGCGGCGCTGCTGAACCTTGCGATCAATGCCCGCGACGCGATGCTCGCCGGCGGCAAGCTGACGCTGACGACGCGCAACGTCGTGTTCGGCGTGCGCGAGGCGGTCGCGGTCGGCGCCGGCTATGCCGGCGACTATGTCGAGATCGAGATCGCCGACACCGGATCGGGCATCCCGCCGGCCATTCTCGAACGCATCTTCGATCCGTTCTTCTCGACCAAGGACGTCGGCAAGGGCACCGGGCTCGGGCTCAGCATGGTGTTCGGCTTCGTCAAGCAGTCCGGCGGCGGCATCAAGGTCGCCTCCGAGGAACGGCGCGGCACGACATTCACGATCTATCTGCCGAAGGCCGAGACCAGCACGCTTCGCCCCGCCGGCTATGACGAGCGCAAGATCGTGGGCGGACAGGAAACCATCCTCTGCGTCGAGGACGACAATGACGTTCGCCAATACGTCACGGTGCAGCTCGAGAGCCTCGGCTACAAGGTCATCCCCGCCGCCAACGCTGCCGAAGCGCTCGCCATCGCTGCGGAGGGCAAGACGTTCGACCTGCTGTTCACCGACATCGTGATGGCCGGCGGAATGAACGGACGCGAGCTCGCCGAGCAGATGGTGGCGGCGCGGCCGTCCCTGCGCGTGCTGTTCACCTCCGGCTACGCCTACGACTCCTTGCACGCGCAGGGCCGCGCCACCCTGGACGCGCCGCTGCTGACGAAGCCCTACCGCAAGGCCGAGCTCGCGCGCATGCTGCGCCGCTCGCTCGACACCGCCGTCGATGCCGCGGGCGACGCGATCCCGACGCCCTACTCGGTGCAGGCCGATGTCGAGGGATTTCTGCGCAGACAGGCGGCTGAGGACAACAGCACGCCGCGGTCGCGGAAATAGGCGCTCCGCGTCAGCTCATCCGTCGCCGCAACGTCGCCGACGGCGTCTCGCCGAACTTTTCGCGATAGGCGCCGGCCATGCGGCCGAGATGGGTGAAGCCGAGATCGAAGGCGATCTCGGTGATGGAGGCATCTTGTGTGGCCTGCGCGAGGCGCGCCTGCAGGCTGGCGAGGCGCATGTCGAGCAGCATCTCCGAGATCGACAGGCCGAAGTGACGGCGGAAGCCGAGCTGGAGCGCGCGGATGCCGATGCCGGAGACGCAGGCGAGCTGCGCGAGGTCGAGCGGCTCGCCGGCATTGTCCTGGAGATGGTCGCGCGCGGCGCGCAGTGCGCGCGGCAGGCGCTCGGCCCGCCCCGAGAACGTCCGGATCGCATCCGACAGGTCATGGCGCTGGCCATTGAGGAGGTGATCGAGCAGCGCCTCGCGCCAATCGGCCATCGCGAGCGGCGACAGCCGGCCGGAGGGACCGAGCCGCTCGGCAAGCAGCATCAGCTCGGCAAGACTGGCCTGTAGGCTGCGCCCGGCCGGCGTGTCCAGATCGATCGCAGGATCGAACTCGACCGGTCCGGCCGCCCTGCCCGCCAGCGCTGCGGCACGCTGCTCCACCATGCGGCGGTCGAGCAGCAGGATCGCCTGCGCACAATCGCGCCACATCATCCGGGTCGGGATGGTCGGCGACAGCAGCGACGCCGTCCGGCCCGGCGACGCCTCGAGCTCACAGGCACCGGCACGAATATGAGCGGCGCCGCTGAGCGGGACCTGAACCAGAAAGAAGCGCTCGAGGCAGCCGGGATCGATGCCGACCGATCCGCCATAGGCGACGTAGTTGATGGAAAAGCCCGAGAATGCCGCGCAATTGTGCCGGGCGGAGAAACCGGCCGCCCGCGGCCGTGCCGGGGCGAGGTCGTGCGGGCAGAAGATGCGCCCGATCTGCTCGGCCGCCTGGTCGACGTCGTCGGTGGTGACGCGGGCGAAATCCGCAAGCCGTTCGGCTGCGGACGCCCTTGCGCTCATTTCCAGCACGGCTGCGGACATCGTCGACCACGCTTCGCGTCACGGAATTGCTTTAAGCCTATAATAGTTCCCCGAACGCGAAAAGGGCGCTGGGCGGCAAAATCGTCGTGCTGCACGGCAACAGCCCGTCCGGATTCGTTTAGCGGATAGACAGGCGGCCCATGGCTGGCCGAAGCTCCGTCCTCGCCGGAATCCATCAGGGAGCAAGCCATGACTGCACTCGAAAAAGGCATTACCGCGAACGGCACGGGCTATGGCGGCAAGACCTGGAACATCCTGGGTCAGGTCTATTTCCCCAAGGCCGTCACCGATTCCACCTTCGCGTTCGAGACCAACAGCGATCCCGGCCAGTTCGTGCCGGTGCACATCCATCCGACCCAGGACGAGTTCATCCTGGTGCAGGAGGGCACGCTCGACCTCAAGCTCGACGGCAAATGGGTGAAGGCCCATGCCGGCGATCTCGTCCGCATGCCGCGCGGCATTCCACACGGCTATTTCAACAAGTCCGACAAGCCGTGCCGCGCCCTGTTCTGGGTCTCGCCGATGCAGAAGCTGGAAGCGCTGTTCAACCAGCTCCACAATCTGACCGACCCTGCGGAAGTGGTGCGCATCTCAGCGCTGCACGAGGTCGACTTCCTGCCGCCCGAGGCCAACGACTAAACGCTAGCTCCCTCGTCCACTTTCATCTGCTTGCAGGCCCTGCCGGCCGCGCGCTCTGCGGCCGAACCTGGCCGCTTGCGCGAAACACATCGATTGCGAGCAATCCCATGGTCAGCCCAAAACATGTCTGCGTGATCGGCGCCGGCGTCTCCGGCCTTGCCGCCGCAAAGGCGTTCTCCGCCCGCGGGCACCGCGTCACCATCGTCGAGCGCAGCGGCGATCTCGGCGGCGTCTGGGAGCCCGCGCGCTCCTACCCCGAGGTGCAGACCCAGAGCCCGAAGGATCTCTACCGCTACACCGACCGCGCCATGCCGGAGGCCTATCCGGAATGGCCGACCGGGCCGCAGGTCCACGCCTATCTCGCTGGCTACGCCAAGAGCTTTGGCCTCGACCGCATGCTGCGCCTCGACACCGAGGTCGCCGGCATGGCGCGCCGCGCCGACGGCAAGCCGGGCTGGATGCTCACCTTGACGAGCAAGGGTGGCACGCCCTCGAACGAGGATTTCGATTTCGTCGCGGTCTGCACCGGGCAGTTCAACGAGCCGCGCGAGCTGCACTGCCGCGGCGAAGGCAGCTTCCTCGATCAGGGCGGGCAGATCCTGCATTCGTCGACATACGGCGATCCGTCGTTGGCGAAAGGACGCCGCGTCGTCGTGCTCGGCGGCTCCAAATCGGCGACCGACATCGCCGTGAACGCGGTGAAGTCGGGCGCGCGCGAGGTGACCATCGTGATGCGCGAGCCGGTCTGGCGCATCCCCTATTTCATCGGCGGCCTCGTGAACTTCAAGCGCATCCTCTACATCCGTGCCCAGGAGGAGATGTTTCCGGGCTGGGGCGCAAGCCCCATGGCGCGGCTCGCGCTTCGTCTCGCAGCTCCGCTCATCTGGGCGAACTGGCGCGGGCTGGAGAGCCTGCTCAAGGCCCAGCTCAAGCTCGGCCGCTGCAAGATGGTGCCGAAGGAGCGGATCGAGGACGGCGTCAACTGCTCGGTCCCGATCGCGACGCCGGGCTTCTACCCGATGGTCGCGGACGGCCGCATCAAGGCGGTGTTCGGCACGTTCGATCATTACGAGGCCGACAGCATCGTGATGAGCGGCGGCGAACGCATCGGTGCCGACGTCGCGGTGCTCGCGATCGGCTACAAGCTCGGCGTGCCGTTCCTGCCCGAGGCTTACAAGCAAAAGCTGGTCGATGCCGACGGGCAATACCGGCTCTATCGCCTGATCGCCAACCCCGATCTGCCGGAGCTCGGCTTCGTCGGCTTCAACTCCTCGTTCTGCACCGTGCTCTGCGCCGACCTCGCCGCCAACTGGCTGGTCCGCTATGCCGACAGGCAGCTCGCGAAGCAGCCGACGGCGCAGGCGATGCGCGACAACATCGAGATGATGCTGCAGTTCAAGCGCGTCGAGCGGCCGGCCGCAGGCGTCTATGGCGGCCTCTGCGTCGCACCCTATCACTACCGCCATTTCGACGAGCTAATGGCCGATATCGGCGCAAAGGAGCAGAAGCGCCGCGGGCTCGCCGGACATTTCCAGCCGCCGGACGCGGATGCCTATGCCAAGTTCCTGGCGACGGCCCCGGAGTACCGGGCGGCGTGACGAGGAGAATTGCGGCTGCTCGCGTCTGATGCTTACGATCTCGCTGGCCATCGAATCGACGGGAACCAGCCATGGGATCGAGACGACTTGCCGCCGCGGCCTTTGCGACCCTTGCCTTCCTGGTGACGACGCCCGCCGTCGCACAGGGCGGCGCGCCGACGCCGAAGCAATCCGAGGCGCTCGCCACCTACGAGCGCGCGCTCGGCGAGTTCAAGTCCGTGCTCGCCGAGCGGCGGCGCCAGATCGAGGCGAAGGAGCCGCTGCCGAACCTGCCGGGACAGGCGCTCTACCTCGCCCGCGTCGCCGTGATCAGCAGCTACAAGGATCTGACCGACGCCATGCCGTCGCGGATCGGCAAGCCCAACAAGTTCGAGATTCCCCCGGCCTATTTCGATGCCGCGATCGAGCCCCTGATCGACGAATATGCGCGGCTGTTCGATATCATGGAGGCGCCGCCGGCCAGCGCACAGGACTCGCCGACGCCGTTCAAGGACGTCGTCGATCTTGCATCCACGATCGCCCGCGCCAAGGGGCTCGGGCCTCAACACGCCGAAGCCGCCGGCCGCATCAGCCTCGGGCTGTTCTTCGCGGAGACCAACGGCAAGCAGAATGTCCGCAACGGGCGCTCGAATACCTATATGGGCAGCTTCCAGACCGGCCCCTCCGAGGACCGCAACGGCCGGCGGAAATGGGAGGCCATCAAGGGCGAGATCGCGGCGCTCGATCCGGAGCTGAACGCGCGCGACGACAAGGAAGAGGCGCGCGCCCGCGGCACCGACCACCGTTTCAATCACTGGACCAATGTGCGCGACGGACTGATGAACGCGCATGCGGATCTCTTCCGCGAAATCCCGGGGATCGTGAAGACGCTGCCCGACCCGATCGACCAGATGAAGCTGTTCGAGCTGATCCAGATCGTGCCGACCCCGACCCGGTCCGCACTCAAATCGGGCGATCTCCTGAACTACCGGGTGTCCAGCCCCACGGTCATGAAGCACCTGCGCAACAACAGCATCTTCGCGTTCGGGCAGGCCGACCGGGCGCGCACCTCGGCAAGCTTCCGCGAGATCCTGGCTGCGATGTGGCTGTTCAACCGGAAATTCGAGAAGGCGATGGCGAAGTACGCGGAGATCAAGCCGCGTTAGTTCTCCGGCCTATAGCCATCCGTCAGCGTCTTCAGGAAGGCGATGATGTCGGCCTCGTCCTGCTCCGTCATCGCCGGCTTGTCGCCGGGGTGGCGGTCGAACGGCGGATCGGTGACGTCGACATTGGCGTGATATTTTGCCGGCAGGTCGTCGTATTTCCGCACCGTGCCGTCGGCGGCGCGCGGAAACACCTTGTCCGGATTGGTGTCGCGGAAATTGTAGAAATCCATCACCTGCTGAAGCGTGCTGAAGACCCCGTTGTGGAAGAAGGCGTGGCGGGTTGCCGTGTTGCGCAGCGTCGGTGTCAGGAACATGCCGCAATATTGCGTCTGCTCGGCAATGTCGGTGCGCTGCGGGCCGCAGACGCCGAGATCGAAATAGCCGGGGTCCCGATTGCCGACGAGTGCGGCATTGCGCGGCGCGCCGAGCGCCTCGTACTGATGGTCCGTGAACAGCGGCAGCAGGCCGTCGCGCGTCGGCGCCGAGGTGTGGCATCCCGCGCAATTGGCCTTGTCAGGGTCGTTGAACGCCTGCAGGCCGCGCAGCTCGCTCTCGGAGAGGCGCGCCTTGCCTTCGAGCCAGTAATCGTACTTGCTGGTGTAGGGATGGAAGCTCGGCTCCTCGACCTGATAACGCGCGACCGCAAACATCGCCTCCGCAATCAGGAGCCGCTGATTCCTGAGCACACCGGCGCCGAACAGCTCGACGAAGCGGCCGGCATAGGGCGCGCGGCGCAGCTTGTCGGCGACGATCTCGGCGCTGCCGCCGTCCATCTCGTTGGGATCGAGCAGCGGAAACAACGCCTGGTCCTGCAGCGTGTCGGCGCGGCCATCCCAGAACAGGCCGCCCTGCGGCACGATGTTGGCCGAGGCGCCGGTGCCGCCCGCGGTCTTGGTCGTGCGCGCGGCCTGCTGGCCGATCGCGGCCATCTGCGCGAGATCGACGATGTTGTCGTCGTCGCCCTTGTCGGGACCGATGCTGAAATTCGGATGGCGGTCCAGATAGGTCAGCGACGGCACCGCACGTGCGCCTTGCCGCGACAGGTCGGCGCCGCCGAGCATGACCGGACCGTCATTGGGCGGGCCGTAAGCGTGGTCGGGGCTGTGGCAGGACGCGCATGACAGCGACCCCGAGGACGACAGCGAGGCGTCGTAAAAAATCTCCTTGCCGAGTTGCGCCATCGCCGACAGAGGGGCGACGGGCGGACGCCTGAGCTGAACCGGGTTCAGGTTCATGCCAGCCGGATTTGTCTCGGCCGCAAAGACGGCGCCGGCCAGACAAAGCAGGCCGGCGCCGAGAAGCCACATCGCGCGGCTGTTCATATGAACTGATGTCCTAGTGGTGGTGATGCTCGTCCGGCGGGCTGGTCATCACCGTGCCGGAGGTCGGATCGAGGAACAGCGCATCGGCCCGGAGGTCGTGGCTGTGGTCGTGATCGAAATCGAACAGGTCCATGATCGATCCGGCACCGGCATCGAACGCGCCACCACCCAGACGCTTGCCGTGCAGCCAGTTGTCCTCGATGAAGCGGACCACAGAAGCCTGCGTAGTGTAGGTGTGGCTGACATAGTTGGTCCTGGCGTAGGGCGAGACCACGATCAGCGGAACGCGCGTGCCCGGACCGCAGCGGCCGTTCACCGGCTGGCCGGAGAGGCCCTTCGGCGCAGGCTGCTTGTTGGGACCGAGGCCGCACAGGCCGGCGCCGTTGATCTGATCGGCGGTCGCATCATACGAGGCGTTCTTCGGCGCGACGTACTGGTGATCGTACCAGCCGTCGGAGTCGTCATAGGTGATGATGACGGCGGTCTCGCGCCATTCCGGCTGCTTCTGCAGGAAGTTGATCAGCTCGACATTGCCGGCCTGCTCGTCGAGCGGGTCGGAGTTGCCGGCATGACCGTCCTGGTAGGCCGGCATCTTGACGTAGGAGACGGCCGGAAAATTGCCGGCCTTGATCGCGGCATAGAGGTCTTCGAGGTCGTAATTGTGGTTGGCCGGGTCGACCTTGCCGTTGAGGTCATGAGTATGGCCGATCGCATGGACCGAGCTCGGCCGCGCATGGGTCGGGTTAGCCGTGGACGCGTGATACTGGAAGAAGGCGTGGTGCGGAATGTAATCGACGATGCTGCCGTTGACGTTGCTCGAGAACGTGCTGCGCGCGCAGCCGGTGGTGCCGTTGGCGTTCTTGAGCGTCAGGTCGAAGCCGCCCATGAAGCTGCCCCAGCTGATGTGCTCGTCGGTGAGCAAATTGCCGATGTTCTTGCCGCCCATCAGCATCGTGCTCGTGGTGCTCGAGCAGGCGTCGTGGCCGGGGTCAGTGTCGCCGATCAGCGTCAGGCCACCCTGGCCGTCGGCGATCGACGATGACGTACCGACGACGTTCTGCACGCCATTGGTCTGCGCGGCGACCACCTCGAGCACGCCGGGCGTCGAGGGACCGAACGTGTCCGTCCAGTTGTTGTCGCTCATGGCAAAGTGCTGGGCGTAGTTCCACAACGCCGTGACGGTGTTGCCGTCGAAATAGCCCATGACCTGGCCGTTGGTGCCGAACGCGCCGGCACCGCCGGCGGTGCCGCGCCCGGTGTACTTCGGAAACAGGTCGTCCTTGCCGTTGTCCACGGCCTGCTGCTCCGGCGTGTAGGAATGGTTTTGGGAGCGCGTGTTGGCCTGGGTGCGGTCGAGACGGAACGGGTCGGTCGCGCCGGTGCCGTTGGCCGGGTTGCTGTTCGGGTTGTTCACCAGCAGATTGGCATTGGCGAGGTTGTTGACCTTCGGCGTATGCGGCTTCGGCACGAAGGGGATCGAACCGGACGGGTTGGCCGCGTTCGGATAGGTCGCGAAATAATGGTCGAACGAGCGGTTCTCGTTGAAGATGACCACGAGATGCTTGATCGGCGTTTCCGTGTGCATGTCATGCGGATGACGGTGATGATCGTCCCGATCGTGGCCGTGATCGCGGTCCCGGCCGAAATCGTCCGCGAGGACGGGAAGAGTGCAGGCGAGCGCGCTCGCGGCCACGAAAATCGCAGCCGTCGTCAGTAGTTTCGATTTCATTTTTGTGACGCCCCGAAAAATGAGGAGGTTTACGATCAGAAATCTTCTAAACATCGCCAATGACAGGCCTGTGTCAGTTTGACGCAGGCAACGTTTTGCGCACTGGTCGAGAAAGGTTTTGCGAGCCGCCCGCTTCGCCGTGCCGGAGCCGTCGCACCGTATTATTCCCCGGGCGAAGGCAAAAAATGATCGCGCCTGGATTGTTGCCTGATGCGCCCGGTTGCATTTAGCTTGGCCCGACAAGAACAAAGCCTCAGGGGGAAAACATGGAAGCCGCTTTTCGCAGGCGCACGCGCCGTGCCGCGTCAGCTCTGGTCGCAACTTCGCTGGCCGGCCTCGCCGGCTTCGCCGCCCATGCCGAGATCGTCGTCACCGCCAATGACGGCAAGATGGCGCTGGAGAACGGCAATGCCGTGGTCCGCAAGCAGCCGCTGCCGGACACGGTCAGCGTCATCGATCTCACCGACGGCACGCTGAAACTGCTCGGAGAGGTGGCGGCGCCTGCCAGCGTCGTCGGCCCGCCGCCGAGCGTGGCGGTTGCGCCCGATGGTTCGTTCGCGCTGGTCACGGGCGCGATGAAAATCGATCCGGCGGATGCGACCAAGACGGTACCTGACGACAAGCTCTCGGTCATCGACCTCAAGTCCTCGCCGCCAAAAGTGCTCGCGACGCTGCAGGCCGGCGCGGGCGCGGCCGGTGTCTCGATCAACCGCGCGGGCACACTGGCGCTGGTCGCCAATCGCAGCGAGGGCACGGTCTCGGTCTTCACCATCAGCGGGACCACGCTGACGGCGGCCGGCAAGATCCAGCTCGGCGACGCCAAGTCCGGCCCGAGCCACGCCGTGTTCTCCCGCGATGGTGCGACCGCGCTGGTCACCCGCGACGGCGACAGCAAGATCTCGCTGCTCACCGTGGACGGAAGCAAGGTCGAATATGCCAAGCGCGATCTGACCGCGGGCATCCGCCCCTACGACATCGACCTCACAGGCAGCGCGGCGGCCGTCGTCGGCAATGTCGGCGCCGGGACGGGTGACAACGACACGATCAGCCTGATCGACATGACCGCAAAGCCGGTCCGCGTCGTTTCGACGGTGAGTGTCGGCCAGACGCCGGAGGCCGTGAAGATGTCGCCGGACGGCAGCCATGTCGCTGTCACCGTCATGAACGGCTCGAACAAGCCGTCGGCCTCACCGTTCTTCAACGATTTCGGCCTGCTCAAGGTCTACAGGATCTCGGGCACCGAGCTCGCGCCGGTGGCGGAAGCCAAGATCGGCCATTGGTGCCAGGGCATGGTGTGGTCGAAGGACTCCAAGCACGTCGTGGCGCAGTGCATGGTCGAGAACGAGCTGATCGCGTTCTCGTTCGACGGCAAGACGCTGAACAAGACCTCCACGCTCAAGCTGCAGGTCAGCCCCGCGGGAATCAGAACCGCGGAGCCGTAAGCCGGTCCTGAAAAGCAAGGCGAAGAGCTGGAGCGGCAGTCAAAGCCGCTTGGAGAAATGAAAGCGACGAATGCCGCCGCCCAGTGTCTTGTTGCTGGCGGCATCGGCGATCTCTTCGCGCACGCTCTCGTATCCCTCGTTTCGATACAGCGCCAGCGCATCCTGCTGAAGCTCGGACGTACTCAGTTGCAATTCCCGCCGATTGCGCCGTCGGCACTCCTCTTCCGCAAACGCCAGCATCTTTCGCGCGATACCCCGGCGCCGCGCGCCCGGAGCAACGTACATGCGCCGTAACTCCATCGCGTGATCGCCAACGGCCTCCAGCCCAAACATGCCGACAATTTCGTCGTCGTCGACAGCAACCCAGAAACCGCCGTTCCGGCCCGCGTAATAATCGGCGAGACGATCTATCTCCTCCACGAGAGAGCGGTCGATGTATCCTTCAAACGCCTCCGCCAAATGCGCCGGCGCCAACAGACGGTTGACCCGGATGAACAGCTCGCGCACAGCGGTCGCATCGGCGGGCAGGAAAGCGCGGATCTGAATCTCGCCGGCCATGGAGCTCTCTGCCCTACTCCGTCCGGATCGGCGTGTCCTTCAGGCCGTTGTTGTCATAGGCCTTGCGCAACGTGCCGTTGGTCACCGCCTCGTTCATGAATTTAGTGACGAAGGTCAGCGCCTGGTTGTGACCGAGTGGGACGGCGACGGCGGTCACCGTCTTCTTGAAGGTCTCGTCGAGCACTTTTGTCCCGGGGATCTTCTGCGCCATCTTGTTGAGCTGGTCGCGCGACAGCGCGAAGGCGTCGATCTCGCCATTCTTCAGCAGGCCGAAGATCTCGTCATAGGTCTGATAGCCCGTGACCTTCGCCTGCTTCAAATGCGCGATGGCACCGCGCATGGTGGTGGTGGCGTTGACGGCCGCGACCTTGACGTCGGGCTGGTCCAGCGTGGCGAAGTTGGTGACGGCCGAGCCGGGCTTGACGATGTAGGTGGCGTCCGCGACCTCGTAGATCGGGCCGAACAGCATCTTGGTCTCGCGCTCGGGATCCTTCGGCAGCCAGGTGACGTCCCAAGCACCTTTCTCAAGAGTGCCCTTGCCGGCGGCGTCGGTGATCTGACCGGAATTCTGGTGCACGACATATTCGACGGGCACGCCGAGCTGCGCGGCCATCTCCTTGCCGAGGTCGACCGGCACGCCGGCATAGCCCGCTTCCGTCTTGGTGGACCAGAACGCGCCGCCCGCGGGGCTGATCGCGATCGCGACCCGCAGCTTGCCGGTCGGTGCGATCTCGTCCTTGAGGCCATCGGCTAGCGCGGGCATGGCGAGCGCCGCTGCGAGAACGAGGCCGGCAAGGGCCGATTGGAGCAACGTTCGCATGTCATGTTCTCCTCGCTTTTCTTCTTGTGGTCTCGTCTGCCCGTCCCGGCCGTCTCACGCGCCGTCACATGGGAGTTGACACAATTCTGGTCGATCGTGCGCTCGGTGAAAAGCCATTTGTCATGACAAACCTGTCACAGGCCACAGCGCCGTTTGCAGTGCAAGGCCGGCGACCGCCAAGAGAGTGCCATGCCTATGGTGTTCCACGGCCGGGCGTTTGTTGGTAGCCTGCCGCACCGACAGCCAATCATCGGGGGCCTCCGAATGACCTCAGCGAATCCTGCATCTCCCGCACATCGCAATCGAGCGTGGAGGCATGCCGGACGGGCGCTCGCCGCCGCGGCCGCAGTGATGGCGCTTGCCGGTTGCGAGGACAAGAACGCCTTCGTGGCGCCGCCGCCGCCCAAGGTGGACGTGGCGCCCCCGGTGCAGCGGGCGGTGACGCGCTATGTCGAGGCCACCGGCAACACTGCGCCGACCAAGAATGTCGACCTCGTGGCGCGCGTGCAGGGCTTCCTGCAATCGATCGACTATCAGGACGGCACCTTCGTCAAGCAGGGCACTCAGCTCTTCACGATCGAGCCCGACACCTACAAGCTCAAGCTCGAGCAGGCCCAGGCGGCCGAGGCCGGCGCGCAGGCCACGGTCAAGCAGGCCGAAGCCGATTTCAAGCGGCAGGTCGAGCTGGTGCAGCGCCAGGCGGTCTCGCAGTCCACCCTGGACACCTCGACATCGACCCGCGACAACGCGCAGGCCAATCTCCTGCAGGCGCAGGTCAATACGAGGCTCGCCGAGGTCAATTACGGCTACACCAAGGTGGCCGCGCCGTTCGACGGGATCGTCAGCGCGCATCTGGTGTCGATCGGCGAGCTCGTCGGCGTCTCCTCCCCGACCCAGCTCGCGACCATCGTCGCGCTGGACCCGATCTGGGTGAACTTCACGGTCAACGAGCAGGACGTCCTTCGCATTCGCGCCGAGGCGGCCCGCCGCGGGATGACCGTCGCCGACCTCAAACAATTGCCGGTCCAGGTGGGCCTCCAGACCGAGACCGGATATCCGCATGAGGGCCACCTCGACTACGTCTCGCCGACCCTCAATACATCGACCGGCACGCTCGCGGTGCGCGGCGTCATCCCCAACGACAAGCGGGCGCTGCTGCCGGGTTATTTCGTCCGCGTGCGCGTGCCCTTCGACCAGGACAAGAGCGCCCTGCTCGTCCCCGACACCGCGCTCGGCAGCGACCAGGGCGGCCGCTATCTCCTCGTCGTCAATGCCGACAACGTCGTCGAGCAGCGCAAGGTGCAAATCGGTCCGACCGACAACGGCCTGCGCGTGATCGAAAGCGGCCTCAAGCCGGACGACCGCGTCGTGATCGCGGGGCTGCTGCGGGTGATCCCCGGGCAGAAGATCGACCCGCAGGTGACGAAGATCGAGCAGTCCCAGGCGTCTGCCAAGTAGGAGCCGCCGGCCATGATCTCAAAGTTCTTCATCGAGCGGCCGGTCCTCTCGAACGTCATCGCGCTGCTGATGATCCTGATCGGCGGCGTCGCGCTGTTCAACCTCGCGGTCGCGCAATACCCCGACGTGGTGCCGCCGACGGTGCAGGTCACCACGCGCTATCCGGGCGCCAGCGCCAAGACCGTGATCGACACGGTTGCCCTGCCGATCGAGCAGCAGGTCAACGGCGTCGAGGACATGCTCTACATGCAGTCCTACAGCGGCTCCGACGGCACCTACACGCTGACCGTCACCTTCAAGATCGGCACCGACCTCAACTTCGCGCAGGTGCTGGTGCAGAACCGCGTCTCCAGCGCGCTCTCGCAATTGCCGCAGTCGGTGCAGAACCAGGGCGTCACCGTCCAGAAGAAATCGACCTCGATCCTGCTGTTCGTGACGCTGACCTCGCCGGACAAGAAGTTCGACAGCCTTTACCTGAGCAACTACGCCACCATCAACATCCGCGACGAGCTCTCGCGCCTGCCCGGCGTCGGCAACGTCACGGTGTTCGGCGCCGGCCAGTATTCGATGCGGGTGTGGCTCGATCCGAGCAAGCTGCAGGCGCGTGGCCTCGTGCCGCAGGACGTCATCAACGCGATCCAGCAGCAGAGCCAGCAGGTCTCCGCCGGCCAGGTCGGCGCGCCGCCGACGCCGCCGGGCCAGGCGTTCCAGTACACGCTCAACGTCAACGGCCGGCTCGACGACNCCACNCAGTTCGAGAACATCATCGTCAANNCGGGCACCAGCGGCGACGTCACGCGNGTGCGCGACGTCGGCTNGGTCGANCTGGGCGCNCAGACCTACAGCCAGATCTTCTCGCTGAACAAGCAGCCGGCCACCGGCATCGGCGTATTCCAGTCGCCCGGCGCCAACGCGCTCCAGGTCGAGCAGGCCGTCGAGAAGAAGATGACGGAGCTCGCCAAGCGCTTCCCGCAAGGCATCAAGTACGATACGCCGTTCGACACCACCAAGTTCGTGGAGGCCTCGGTGCACGAGGTCTACATGACGCTGATCGAAGCCGGCCTGCTGGTGCTGGTCGTGATCCTGGTGTTCCTGCAGGACTGGCGCGCGATGCTGGTGCCGGCGACCACGGTGCCTGTGACCATCATCGGCGCGTTCGCGGCGATGGCGGCGCTCGGCTTCACCATCAACATGTCGACGCTGTTCGCGATCGTGCTCGCGATCGGCATTGTCGTCGACGACGCCATCGTCGTGGTCGAGGGCGCCGCGCACAATATCGAGCAGGGCATGAACG
>JGI25160J50197_1000699_pt1 | contig 18486 bp, 20 predicted proteins | sample AraplaMF_Cvi_mMS_FD_50197 | JGI IMG/M metagenome (IMG submission 50197)
CAGCGGGCAAGGCCGGCATCGTGACCATCGGCGTCCTCTCGGGCGGCTTTACCGAAGCTTCGCTGCGGGCAGCGGGCTGCGTCGAGCTGTATCCCGGTCCGGCTGCGTTGTTTGCCCGATTTGAAGCCTCCCCACTTGCGACGTAGCGATCACGGAATGATGCGCGATTCGCGCAACCGCGCAAACAGTTTGAAAAAGCTGTCGTCGGTCGCCTGATAGTCCAGGAAGCCAAGCTGCCGACTCTTGCTCATGTCGGTCACCACTTCGATCGGGCGCCCTAGATCGGCATCGGTGTGCCAGGCAGAGGCAAGCCTTCCGAGATCGGGCTCCGCCAGTCGATGCTTACGGGCGATTTCGCCCCAGACCGGACCGGCATCGGCTAATTGGCGTTCCAGCGGAATTCCTTCGCCGGCATACGGCGCGGGCGGTATTCCGAACCAATTGGCCAGCCGGGTCCACATCCAGCTCCAGCGGAACACATCGCCATTGACGATATTGAAGGCCTGGTTGCGCGCGGCCNTGGTCGTTGCGGCCCATTCGAGATGACGCGCCAGCAGTGTCGCATCGGTCATGTCGGTCAGGCCGTTCCACTGCGCAGCCGACCCCGGAAACGAAAACGGCCGCCCCGTTTCCCGGCAGATCGTCGCGTAGACCGCAAGCGTGACGCCCATGTTCATGGCGTTGCCGACGGCATAACCGATGATGGTGTGCGGCCGGTGCACGCTCCAGCCGAAGCCGTCGCGCTTCGACGCGGCGAACACTTCGTCTTCCTGTGCGTAATAAAGATTCTCGATATCGAGCCTCGGCTGATCCTCGCGGAACGGCGTCGCCGGCAATTTGCCCTTGCCGTAGGCTTCAAACGGACCGAGATAATGCTTCAGGCCGGTGACGAGTGCGACATGCCCGACCGAACCTGCCGCTGCGACCCCATCCAGCACGTTACGCACCATTGCGGAATTGACGCGAATGTTCTCCGCCTCGGTTTGCTGCCGAAGCCAGGTGCTGATGAATACAGCGGTCGGTCTCAATCCCTGCAGGGCGGAGCGAAGCGCAGCCGGATCGAGAAGGTCGGCGGCAACTGGGGTGAGGCCATCGATGTCAGCCGGCGGCCGCCGGGCCAGCCCGTGTACTTGCCATCCCTGCTCGAGGAGGTGCCGGGCGAGATTATTGCCTACGATGCCACTGGCGCCAACGACGAGTGCGGAGCCTGCCATGTTCCAACATTTCCCATTTTTTGATCAGTATCAGATAGGGACGAAGGGAGGATCAGCGAGATCTTTGTTGCAGCGGTCGATCACTGTTGCGACATCGCAGGCGCGTTCAATTGGATGAGAGATTGATGGCGTAGTCGGTGGCAGGGGCGGATAGCCAGTCTATTTGGATCGTACGGCTGATATCGCCTCATGCTCCCAATGTGCCGTGACGTCGGCACCTGTCCTGTTCAGGTGCACGTGCTGATCGACGCGACCGATCCAGCCCGTCGGGATGAAATGATGATGTTCGCCATCAGGTGAGCTTTGCCTGGTCAGCTTGATCTTCGACCCGTCGAGATGGTCGACCTTTCCCACCGTCTTGTGATCGGAGGAAATGACGTCCATGTGTTCTCTAACCTTGGAGACGTCTGACATTGAAGGCTCCATATTCGCTTCGACCAAAAACGCAGGGCGAGCCCCAGGGTTGCAAAGCCGGGGTCGAGGTCCGACGGATCCGTCGTCCTGCTCAGTCCTGCCAAGGGGGCCAAACGGAACTTCGGCAACACCGGTGGATTGCCGTGGGTCGCCCGACGTCGTGGACGCCGGCGAACCCTCTCGACATGCAGGAGCTGTCAATGATCCTCCCAACGGATACCATCGTGGCCGTCGCCGACGGAGAAAAGCTGAACCTTTTCCGCAACACCGGCACTGAGACGCAGCTCAGCCTGGTTGCCGCTCCACGAGAGGACGTTGAGGCCACCAGTGGCAGCGGTGGGCACAATAACAGTTCAGCCAACCCTGATCAGAGCCAGGCGGAGGAGGATGGTTTCGCCTCGGGCATCGTCGGCATGCTGAACTCCCAGGTGCTCACCAACAAATTCAGCGACATTGTCATCATCGCCGCGCCCAAGACGCTCGGTGAGATGCGCAAGCATTACCACAAGAAGCTGCACGAGGCTCTTGTCGGCGAAATCGCCAAGGACCTGACAGGTCATTCGATCGCAGACATCGAGAAGACGATTGTCGCGGCTTAGTAAGGTCACCGAAGCAAATGGCGATTGATGAGGCAGGAGCCGCGCCCGAATTGCCCGATCAGCTCGACGAGAGGAAATCGGAGGCGATTGCCGGGATCGGCCTCCCCGATCGTCACGCTGCGGGGGCGGTCCGCATCGTCAATTTCGATCTCGCCCGGCAATTGTTGCGCAGCGGCGGCGTGCGGCAGGCTGGTTTCAGGGCAGAGCTCTTGGAAAGATTTACGGGTCGCGCGCATGCTCCAGTCCTGTTTCAGGACGGTGAGGCGCATCAGAAGCAGCGCAGCGCCACCGCCCGCTTCTTTGCGCCAAAAGTCGTCGCGACCCGTTATCGCCAATTGATGGAGAGCCTGAGCGATCGGCTGGTAGAGCGTTTTCGATCGACCGGTCATGCCGAACTGGATGCCATGAGCCTCGAGATGGCGGTGGCCGTGGCCGCCGAGATCGTCGGGCTCACGGAAAGCGATCAACTGGGGATGTCGGGCCGGCTGAACAGCTTCTTCATGGTAAGCGGGTCGCAGCAGGGGTGGCTCTCGGCGTTGATGGGATTTGCGGCGGGCCAATACCGGATGTTCGCCTTCTACCTCTACGATGTACGGCCGGCAATTCGCGCTCGCCGCGCTGCGCGGAGGGAGGACGTGATCTCCCATCTGATCGACCAGGGCTATTCAAATCGCGAGATCCTGACCGAGTGCCTGACTTATGGCGCAGCCGGCATGGCGACGACGCGTGAATTCATCGTGATGGCTGCCTGGCACCTGTTCGAGCGCGAAGATATGCGGCGCAGATTCTTGGACGGCAATGAACCGGCCCAGGTGGCGATCCTGGAAGAGATCCTCAGGTTGGAGCCTGTGGTCGGCGCGCTCTATCGCCGCACGGAGCGCGATTTGAAGCTGGATGACGATGGCGCAACGACGCTCCCGGCCGGCACTCTGGTGAAGATCGACGTTCGCGCCATGAATTCGGATCCCGAGGCATCAGGCAGTTGCCCGTTCAAGCTCGACGCGGATCGCGATGTCAGGGCAAGCAAGGCATCTGCGAGTCTCATGAGTTTTGGCGATGGACCCCACAAATGTCCCGGCGCGTCGGTGGCGCTGCAGGAGACTGCAATCTTTCTGGACCGCCTGCTTCGCGTTCCGAACGTTCGCTTGACGCGCCCGCCAAAGGTCGGTTGGAATCCTCTGATTTCAAGCTACGAGCTACGCGATGCCCAAATCGCGAGCTAGGCCAATCTGCGGCTTATGACGGGCCGGTTGGACCCGACGAACAGGGCGGTGATTGAGGTCAACGTGCCGACAACGGGTGGTGCCCTCAAGAAGGGTTGATTGTCCGAATCATCCCCTGCCGACTTCCCCGGTCGTCGAACCAGGGGGGAACAAGTCGCGCCGTAATTGGTTGTTAGCGCTCCACCCCTGCACTCTAGCGCGAGATAATGGCCGTTCGGTTTCTGCCGCGCGGGCGTTCAATCTGGAGCCCAAAATGAACTTTGAACGTTTAGGTACTGCGCTCGCGATAATCGTGGCATGCGCCTGCGTCGGACCTGCATTAGCGCAGACTCCGAACCCCGAGTTGGAAACATGCCGAACAACCGGACTGATGGCTCTTCGGGAACGCAACCCGGCAATCAAAGACGTGACACTCGATGTTGACGGCATGACGGTTGCGAAGGCAAACACCAAGGTCGAGGACACTCCGATCAAGACAATCATTATCGGCGACGCCTATCTAGAAAAAGGGAAGAACGATACGCGCAGAACGTTTCTGTGCCTGATTGGCGAAAAGGGGAAAGTACTATTGACGTTCTTCACCGACAAATAGGCCGCCGCAGCGTGTTTCATGCTGAACGCGATCCTCTTTCACCCCACGTGTCACAAGTTGCGGCGAGGACGCGCCTTAGGTCCCGAAGAACGCATTCCCGGGTCTCTGCAGGCCGAGGTGATCGCGCAATGTTGTGCCTTCATACTGAGCTCGGAACAGGCCGCGCTCCTGCAGGATCGGCACGACAAGTTGGACGAAATCCTCGAAGCCTTGGTGGAAATAGGGTGGCATGACGTTGAAGCCGTCGGCGNCGTGTTCTTCGAACCANAGCTGGAGCGTGTCNGCGATGCGTTCGGCCGAGCCGNACAGCACCCAATGGCCCCGCGCAGCGGCGGTGAGATTGTAGAGATCGCGCAGAGTCATGTTCTCGCGACGGCCCTTGGCCAGCATGACGCTGGCGAAGCTGTGGTAGCTGTCAGACGGTGCGATCTCGGGGATCGGCCCGTCGAGATCGTAAGCCGACATGTCGCGCCCGAAGCGGTCCGATAGAATTGCGAGCGCGTTGCTGCCGCTGACGAAGCTCTGGAGCACGTTGAGCTTTTCGAACGCCTCCTTGTCGGTACGGCCGACCACGGGCATCACGCCCGGCAGCACCGTCACGTCTTCGGCCTTGCGGCCGAATGCCGGCAGCCGCGTCTTCAACGACGTGTAACCAGTCTTCGCCTCTTCGATGTCCTGCACCACCGAGAACACGATGTCTGCGGTCCGCGCGGCGAGCGCCTGGCCGGCCTCGGAGCCGCCGGCTTGGAGCACGACGGGGCGGCCCTGCGGGCTACGGCCGATGTTGAGCGGACCCTTCACCCTGAAGAACGCGCCGTCATGGTCGATCGGGCGCAGCTTTGCCGGATCGATGTAGAGGCCACTGGTGCGGTCGGCGACGATGGCGTCATCCGCCCAGCCGTCCCACAGGCCTTTGACCACGTCGAGGAATTCGCCGGCCATCTCGTAGCGACGGGCGTGGTCGGGGTGGGTGGTGCCGAAATTCGCGGCCGTAGCCGGATTGGCCGTCGTCACGGCGTTCCACGCCGCGCGGCCTTTCGAAATGTGGTCCAGCGAGGCGAACACGCGCGCGACCGAGAACGGATCGCTGTAAGTCGTTGAGACGGTGGCGCCCAGGCCGATATGGCTGGTCGAAGTCGCGAGCGCGGCCAGCATGGTCAGCGGCTCCAGCCGCAGCGTGTAGGAGGGGTGCGCGGCGGCGTCGGCATAGAGATTGTCGCCCATGAAGATCAGGTCGAACTTGCCGCGCTCGGCGGTGCGCCCGATCTCCTGGATCGCTGCAAAATCCTGAAAGCTGTCAACCGCGCCGGGATAGCGCCAGCCCGCGACATGGCTGCCGGTGCCCAGAATGAACAGGCCGAGATGCATCTGTCGTTTCATGGCGTCATGTCCAGAACAGGATCTTGCGTTCGAGCAAACCGATCAGGCCGAAGAAGGCGAGGCTGGCGGCGGAGGCGACAAAGATCGCCGCCCACACCTGCACGAAGTCGATCTGGAGCACGGCCTGGTAGATCACCCAGCCGAGCCCGCCCTGGGCGCCCAGCATTTCGGTGACGATCGCCACGATCACGCTGCGCACTGTGGAGACGCGCATGCCGGAGAGCAGCAGCGGCAGGGCGGTCGGCAGCCGCAATCGCCACAGCACGCCGAAGCGGCCGGCGCCAAAACTCTTCATGAGATCGACGGCGCGGCGATCGACCCGGTCGAGCCCGGCCAGCGTCGAGAGCAGGACGGTGAAACTCACCGCCATTGCCACCATCACGATCTTCGAGCTGACGCCGATGCCGAACCAGAGCAGGATCAGCGGCGAATAGCCGACCACGGGCACCGAATTGATCGCGGTGGCGAGCGGCAGGATCGCGCTGCGCAACGCCGGCAGAAGGGCGATGGTGACGGCAAGGCCGATCCCGATCAGGCAGCCCAGCCCGTATCCGAGCAGTGCTTCGAGCAGGGTGTACCCGGCAGCATCGAGGAGGATTGCGCGCTTGGACCAGAGGCCCACGAGGATGTCGCTGACGGCCGGGAGAACGTAGGCCGGCAGATGCAGCCCGCGCGCCGCGCCTTCCCAGCACGCGACTAGGAGCACGGCGCCCAGGATGCCGCGCTGGACTGCGAGCGAAGGGGAGGCAAGGACGCGGCTCATTGCTCGGCGTTCCAGAACACGAGCCTGCGCTCGACCGCGGCGACCGCCGCATAGAAGCCGGTGCCGAGCAAGGCGGCGGCAAGCAGGGCGGCCCAGATCGCAACGACATTCTCGGTGAACATGGCCTGGAGCAGCAGCACGCCGAGCCCGGTGGTGTCGCCGAACCATTCGCCGACGATGGCGCCGACCAGGCTCAGCGATGCCGCGAGCCGCAACGCCACGAAGATCTGCGGCAGCGCGGTCGGAAGCTGCAAGCNCAGCAGGAGTTGGCGGCTGGAGGCGCCGAAGCTGCGCATCAGGTCGACCTGCCTGGGATCGACCGTCTCGAGGCCCAGCAGCGTGTTCACCGTCACCGGAAAGAAGGTCAGGTAGAACGCGATGATCGCCTTGGCGAGCAGTGTATTGCCGAACCACAGCACCACCAGCGCGCCGAAGGCGATGACCGGGATGGTCTGCGACACCACGAAGATCGGAAACACCATTTCGCGCAGTGCGCGGAGGCGGAAGAACATGACGCCCATGAGCACGCCGAACGCGCCGCCGGACGCGAATCCGATCAGCGTCTCGGCCAAGGTGCGCAGGAAGCCGTCGATNTAGGCGCGGGGCGTCGCCGCCATCGCCATCAGGATCGTGCTNAGGCGCGGCAGATAATAGGGCCGGATGCCGAACAGCAGCACNGCGCCTTCCCAGATCGCCGCGGCAATCGCGAGGCCGAGCAGGAGCCGGATNAGCTTGCGCAGCGAAATTGGCATTGCCATCGACCGCGCGGCCGCGCGGCCGTCACCAAGCGACGTCGCCGCAGGGCTGCTCACGGCAGGCGGTCCGCCTGCGGGACGCTCTGGATGAAGCTCGCGTCATAGGCGGCGGCGAGATCGAGTGGCTTGGAGATCACGCCATACTTCAGGAAGAAGTCGTGGGCGGTCTTGACGGCGTCAACGTCGATCCAGAACAGGCCGTTCTTGCCCGCAGCGCCGGCTGTCATCAGGCGCTTCACCTCGGTGAGCATGAACTCCTGCTGCGCGCGGTCGAGCGTCGGGGCTGCGGCCATCACGGTGTCGACGGCGCCCTTGGGATCGGAGAAGGCGTCCTTCCAGCCCTTGAGCGAAGCCCGCAGGAACGCCTTGACCAGCTCCGGCTTTTCCTTGGCGGTCGCCTCGGCGACGATCAGCGTGTCGCGCGGAAAGGTGATTCCGTAGTCCTCGGCGACGAAGGTCTTCAGACTGTCCTTCGGCATGCGCGACTGGATGGTGTAGAACTCGTTGTAGTAGGTGGCGGTGACCACATCGACGCTGCCGTCCACGAACGGCGTCACCGAAACCTGCTGCGGCTGGATCTTCAGTTCGTCCGGCTTGATGCCTTCCTTGGCCAGCATGCCGTTCAGCACGTGATTGGCGCCGGTGAACCAGGTGGTGACGGTCTTGCCCTTGAAGTCCTGGATCGTCTTCACCGGCCCATCCTTGCGGGCGACGAAGATGAACGGCGTGATCTGGTGCGACACGCCGATGCAGACGATCGGCAGACCCTTGTCGCGCGCGGCGAACACGCTGTCGGTGCCGCCCGACAGGCCGAACGTGTCGGCGCCGGTCGCGACCAGGTTTTCCGTGAGCAGGTTGGGCCCGCCGGGATTGACGGTGAGGTCGATGCCCTCGGCCTTGTAGTAACCTTTGGCGGCCGCGACATAGAAGCCGGCGAATTGCGCCTGCGGCAGCCATTTCAGGCGCAGGCTCGCCTTCTGCAACTCGGCCGCGGGCGCGGCGGTGACGAGCGAGCCGGTCGCGAGTGCGATAGCGGAGAGGACGGAGAAAGCGTGGCGTCGGCTCAACATGGTCATACTCCAGGCGGTGAAAATCAATTGCGATAAGATGGATCGGTGCGATCGAGCTGGCGCATCAGCGCCGGCCATTCGCGTTCGCCGGGCACGAGGATGTCGCCCTGCAATTCCCAGAACTGGCGCGCGGCTTTCTCGCAGACCTCGTGTGGTGGCATCACCAGCTTGGCGCCGGCTGCGGCGGCGGCCTGCATCTGGAGCTGGATCCGCGCGGCGCGCTCGAAATAATAGAGCAGCATGAAAGCCTCGCCCGGCGTCCGGCCGACGGTGAGGATGCCGTGGTTGCGCATCAGCATGACCTTGTGCGGGCCAAGATCGCGCACCAGGCGAACCTGCTCGTCGAGGTCGATGGCGACGCCTTCGTAATCGTGAAAGGCCTGCCGGTCGTAGAAGCGCATCGCGAACTGGCTGAGCGGCAGCAGGCCTCTTTCCTGCCCGGAGACTGCGACGCTTGCGTCGGAATGNGTGTGCAGCACGCAGGCCGCGTCGTGGTTCGAGGTGTGGATCGCGGCGTGGATCACGAAGGCAGCGACGTTGACGGCATGCGCCGTCTCGTCGAGCTTGTTGCCCTCAGTATCGATCTTCACCAGGCTCGATGCCGTGATCTCGTCGAACAGCAGCCCATAGGGATTGATGAGGAACTGATCGTCGTGGCCGGGCACGCGCTGGGAGATGTGGTTGTAGATCAGGTCATCCATCCCGAGCCTGGCGACCATGCGATAGCAGGCCGCAAGCTTGATCCGCGCGTCCCATTCGGCCGGATCGATCCCGCGCGGCGCAGCTTGCGGCTCTCTCGCTGACATCGCGTTCATTGTGACTTCTCCTGCGCGATGGAGGACTGGAACGACTTCATGCTTTCCTCCTCGATCGCATCGAGCAGCGTTCGCTTGAGGCGCACGAATTCAGGGGAGGTGACGATCTCGGGCCGGCGCGGGCGCGGGAGATCGACAACCTGCTCGAGCTTCACCGAGCCGGGACGCGCGGTCATCACAAGCACGCGGTCGCCGAGGAAGATCGCCTCGTCGACGTCATGGGTGATGAAGAGGATGGTGCGGCGGTACTTCTGCCAGACATCGAGCAGCCAGCGCTGCATCATCGCCCGCGTCAGTGCGTCGAGCGCGCCGAACGGCTCGTCCAGCAGCATCAGGTCGCGCTCGAACAGGAAGGTACGCATCAAGGCGACGCGCTGGCGCATGCCGCCCGACAATTGATTGGGATATTGCTTCTCGAAGCCGGCGAGCCCGAACTCGGGCAGCATCTTCAGCGCTTTGGCGCGCGCCTGGTCGCGCGGCATGCCCTCGACCTCGAGCGCAAGAATGGCGTTGTCGACCACGTTGCGCCAGGGAAACAACAAATCGCGCTGCGGCATGAAGGAGACGCGGCCGAGCAGGTCGGTAGCGTGGCAACTGTTGCCCTCGAAGCGCAGGATGCCGCCAGCGTCGGGCTCTTCGAGGCCAGCGACGATGTTGAAGAGGGTGCTCTTGCCGCAGCCGCTGGGGCCGACGACGGTGACGAACTCGCCAGGGGCGACATTCGCCTGAAGTCCGGATAGCGCCGCGACGGACCCAAAGGTCTTGTTGATCGCGCGCAGTTCGAGCAGCGGCTCAGGCTTGGCCTGCTGGGTGTCGATGGTCGGTCCGGGGTCGGGAAGGCGGGCGGCCTGCACCAGCATGTCCTTGTATAATGGCGGCGGTCCTTCGCATACGAGGGCGGACCGTGTCGAAATCTCTTAGCAACTCGTGTGCCAGTGCAGTTTCCGGGCAAATCAGGCATAAGATTTGCGAGATCGGCAGCGAATACGTTCGGATGGCGCACGGTCCCGAAGTGGAATCGGTCGTTTTATTGAGAAATCGGGTGCCGTTATGTATACTTATGCCTGTATCGAAAGAACATGATGACGGATATCGGTGCGCAAATCGGAGGCAAGAGCGTGAAAAACGGGCAAGAGTCCTTGGCGACAGGCCCCGGCACGACTCTCGCCGAGAGCCTGCGCCAGAGACTTGAAGGCGCGATCGCAGCGGGGCATCTCGAGCCGGGCAGCCGGCTCGACGAGCAGGAGATCGCCCAGCGCTTTGGCGTCTCCCGGACACCGGTGCGGGAGGCATTCCGCCTGATGGCGGCCAACAACCTGGTTGAGCTGCGTGGTCGGCAAGGCGCGACGGTTCGCAGCATCAAGGCGCAGGCGTTGATCGAGATGTTTCAGGTCATGGCCGAACTCGAGGGCCTCTGCGCAAGGCTCGCCGCCCGGCGTGTCTCGCAGGCTTGGGGGGCTGAAATAGATGAGATTCATCAGCGGCTTGTAATGGCTGGCAGAACCAGTGACATCGACGTCTTCTATGACATCAACCAGGAATTTCACGAAGCGATCTACGAGGCCTCGCGCAACATTTTCCTGGCCGAGCAGACCCGCAAGCTGCGCAACCAGGTCGCCGCCTATCGACGGCGGGTGACGCGCATGCCGAACCGGATCGCAGATACTGTTCGCGAACACGAGGCGATCATGCAGGCGATCCTGGCCCATGATCCAGAGCGGGCGCACGCTGCCATGCGCGACCACGTCAACCTGCTTGGCGACAACCTGTTGGACTTCCTCGCTGCCTTCGAATGATTGCCTCCGCCTCTTGGTATGCAAATTGCTAGACCTTGTATATCTAGCTTGCATCCTGGAGACCCGGAGTGGATTTGAAGCTGACGAACAAGACCGCCCTGATTACCGGCGCGTCGAAAGGAATTGGACTTGCCGTGGCCGCGCTCTTCGCCGCGGAGGGGTGTCACCTGCATCTCGCCGCCCGCAACGGCGAGGCGATGCTCGAGGCCAAGAAGCAACTCGAAGCCCGCTTTGGCGTGAAGATCACCATCCACGCACTCGACCTGTCGAGCACGGCGGCGATGGAGAAGCTCGCGGCCGAGGTCGGCGACATCGACATCCTCGTCAACAATGCCGGCGACATCCCGGCCGGCTCGCTGGAAATCCTCGATGATGCCGCCTGGCGGCGCGGCTTCGATCTCAAGGTGTTCGGCTACATCACGCTGTCGCGTCTNTATTATCCGCGCATGAAGGGCAAGGACGGGGTCATCATCAACATCATCGGCAATTCCGGTGAGAACTGGGACGCGAGCTACATCGCAGGCTCCACCGGCAACGCGGCGCTGATGTCCTTCACCAAGGCGCTGGGCGGCCGCAGCCTCGACCACGGCGTCCGCGTCGTCGCTGTCAATCCGGGGCCGGTTGCCACCGACCGCATGCTCAAGATCATGAAGCGCAAGGCGATCGACATGCTCGGCGATGAGAGCCGCTGGGAGGAACTGTTCGACAAATACCCCGGCAAACGGCCGGCAACGTCGGAAGAGGTCGCCGATCTCGTCGCCTTCCTGTCCTCGCCCCGCTCCGGCTACATCACCGGCACGGTGGTGACGATCGATGGCGGCATCGCCGCGCGCGGCTCGGTGATCTGAGGCGTCGATGTCGAAGCCTCAATCCGCGGCGCTGGTCCGCAACCGCTATTTCGACGAGCTCTCGGCGACGCCGGGACTCTACTGGCTTGGCCAGAACACCAACCACATCGAGAGCCATCCCGCCGTACGCGAGGCGATGCTGCGCTCGATCGAGGCTGGCGAGTTCAATGCCTATGCCCCGCCGCTCGGCTTCGAGGCGCTGCGCGAGGCGATCGTCGCGGACCTCGGCGTGCCCGGCGCAGAAGCGCTGGTGACCGAGGGCGGCGTCAACGCGCTGGCGATGATCTGCCGCGCGCGCTGCAAGCCTGGCACGACGCTGGTGACGACCGATCCGACCTGGAAATGGCCGTGCCTGTTCGCGCGCCAGCAGGGCGCCGAGGTGATCGAAATTCCGATCTACGATTCCGCCTGCAACTTCCGCCTGACGCCGGAGGCATTGAAGGCGCATGTCGATGAGCGCACCGCAATCGTCTATCTGGTCGATCCCAACAATCCGCTCGGCATCCGCTATACCCGCGAGGAGATCGAGAGCTTTGCCGCTATCGCGCGCGATTGCGGCGCGCTGCTGGTGCACGACTGCACCTACCGCGATTTCGCCGATGGTCACACCCCGGCGCTGCTCGTGGCTCCGCAAGGCTCGGTGGTCTCGACCAGCTTTTCGAAATGGCTGGGGCTTGCCGGTCTGCGCATCGGCGCGCTCGTCGCTGCGCCTGATTTGTTCGAAGAACTGGCGCAGACCTCCACCAGCGTGCTCGGTGCCAGCGTCATCGCCCAGCGCGCGGCGCAGGCAGGGTTGTCGGTCAAGGCCGAATGGATGAAGAAGGTCCGCATCACCGATCGCGCCAACAAGGCAATGATCCAGGAGGCGGCGACCGCGATCGAGGGACTGGCGCTGCCGATCATGCCCTCGCACGGAAATTTCCTGGTGCTGGAGACTATCGCGGCGGGGATCCGGCCGGAGGCGCTGGTCGAGTGCTATCGCCGCCAAGGCATCATGATCCGCCAGGGCACCTATCACACCCAGCGCTTCGGCGACCGCTTCGTTAAGATCAGCACCTCAGTGCCGCAGGCGTGGGTCGAAAAGTTCTGCACGCTGCTGCCGGAAATGGTTGCACAGGCGCGCACGCTCAATGACCTGCCACCGCAATTCTAGGAACGATGCCGATGACGATGATCACAGCGAAGGACGGCGTGAAGCTGTACGTGGAAGAAGCGGGTGAGGGGACGCCGATCCTCTTCATTCACGAGTTCGGAGGTAATCACGCAAGCTGGGAGCCGCAGATGCGCTATTTCAGCCGGCGGCACCGCTGCATCAGCTACGCCGCGCGCGGATATCCGCCGTCGGACGTGCCTGACAGCGTGGAGGCCTATTCGCAGGCGATCGCCGCGGACGATGCGGTCGCCGTGCTCGACGCGCTCGGAATCGACAAGGCGCACATCGTCGGCCTCTCCATGGGCGGCTTCTGCACGGTGCATTTCGGCCTGCGCACGCCGGAGCGCGCGATCTCGTTGACCGTGGCCGGTGCCGGCTATGGCTGCGAGAAGGAGTTCGAGGAATACTTCCGCGGCGTCTCGCTCGAAGTCGCCGACAATTTCGAGAAGCGGGGCGCCAAGGAGTTTTCCAAGATCTATGCGCTCGGCGCGAGCCGGGTGCAGTTCCAGAACAAGGATCCGCGCGGCTGGCAGGAATTCGCCGATCGTCTCGCTACCCATTCCGATCGGGGCGCCGCCAACACCATGCGCGGCGTTCAGGCGCGGCGGCCGTCCTTCTACGACCTCGAAGACGGTCTGAAAAAGATGATGGTGCCGACACTGGTCGTCGTCGGCGACGAGGACGACCACTGCCTCCAGCCCGGCATCTTCCTGAAGAAGACGATTCCGGCCTGTGGTCTCTCGGTCTTCCCCAAGACCGGTCATACGCTCAATCTCGAAGAACCAGCGGCGTTCAACGCGCTGCTCGCCGAGTTCATTGCCCAGGTCGAGGCCGGACGCTGGCTGCCGCGCGATCCGCGCGCGCTGCCGGGCCAGATCATGCGTACGAACTAAGCGATGGCGAGCCAGCCCCTGATCAATGCCGACCGGCTCTGGACGCGGCTGATGGCACTCGCCGAGATTGGCGCGACGCCGGCCGGAGGGGTCAACCGCCAGGCGCTGAGCGACGGCGAGATCGCCGCCTGGCGCCGCGTCATCGGCTGGGCATGCGAGGCTGGCCTGACGCCGTCGACGGATGCCGCGGGAAACCTGTTCCTGACGTTGGCCGGCGGGAATCGCGCAGTGCCGCCACTGCTCCTCGGCAGTCATCTCGATAGCCAGCCGACCGGCGGGAAATTCGACGGCGCGGCCGGGGTGATGGCCGCGCTTGAAGCGGTCGTCTCCCTGGCCGAGCAAGATGGCAGACACGCACGCGACATCATCGTCGTCGCCTGGATGAACGAGGAAGGGTCGCGCTTCGCTCCTGGCATGATGGGTTCGGAGGCCTTTACCGGGGAACGCGACATGGACGCGATCCGCGCCGCGCGCGATGCCGACGGCNTCAGCGTCGGCGAGGCGCTCGATCGCCTCCATCAGGCTTTCCCCGATATGCCGCACAGGCCGCTCGGCTTNGCCGCCGGAGCCTATCTCGAATTGCACATCGAGCAGGGACCGCTGCTGGAGGCGGCCGCCTGTACGATCGGGGTCGTCACCGGCATCCAGGGCAAGAAGACCTTTCAGGTGGTGGTCGAGGGCGCCGAAGGACATGCCGGCACGCTGGCGCAGCGGGAGAGGCGGGACGCACTCGCGGCCTTTGCGCGGATGGCGTCGGCGCTTCATGCCGAGATCGGCACGGTCGATGCCGACATCAAGTTCACCATCGGCCGAGTCACGGTCTTGCCGAATGCGCCGTCGGTGGTGCCGTCGCGCATCGGCTTCAGCATCGATCTGCGCCATCCTGACAATGCCGTGCTCGATGCGGCCGGTGCGCGCATCAAAACTATTTGCGAGGCGAATGCCCCACCGTGCACGGTGACGATGCTGCCGCTTGTCGACGCACCGTCGAACGCGTTCGATCCGGATCTGCGGGCGAGCATTGCGGAGGCGGCGCGGGAGCAGGGGCATCCGGCCATGGCGATTCTCTCTGCTGCTGGTCACGATGCCCGTCATCTGGCAAAAATCTGCCCGGCCGCGATGATCTTCATCCCGTGCCGCGACGGCGCGAGCCATGTCGAGCACGAATGGGCCGAGCCGGATCATGTCGTGGCCGGAGCGTCCGTGCTTGCGCAGGTCCTGCGCGGGTTGGCGTTTGAGCTTTCGGTCGAGGCCTGAGCACGTCGATGCCGGACGTGGTCCCACAGAATTACCGCGACGCGATGGCCTGTCTCGGCGCGGCCGTCAACTCGTCACGACCGACGGTGGCGCCGACCGCGCCGGCTTCACGGCATCAACGATCTGCAGCGTCACCGACGATCTGCCGACGCTTCTTGTCTGCATCACCGCGTCTCCTCCGCCTATCCGGACGTGACAGGCAACAAGGTAGTGTGCGTCAACGTGCTCTCGGCTCGGCACGAGCAATTGTCGCGGCTGTTCGGAGGCAAGGTGCCCGCCGATGAACGGTTTGCCGCCGCAGTGTGGTCGACGCTCGAAATCGGTGCGCCGTTGCCGGCCCACTGCGCCGCCGCTTTCGACATCTTTCGAAAGGTCTCGTCGAGGCGAAAACGGCGGCTGGAAGATCACCGTCAGCGGACGGACAGTGCTGGAGTTCATGGAGGCGCGCCCTGCCGTCGAACCTCCGACAGAGACAACGCCAGCTGAGAGCAGGGATGCGCCCATACCGCCGCTCCCGTAACTGGCGGAGCGCGCTAGACGGCGATGCGAACTTCGCGCGCGGCATCGTAAAGCTCGAGAACGAGCGCGGGCTAACGCTTCCTAATCTTGCCGACGCGGGCCTTCAGCACCGCGGCTTCAGCGAGCTGAAAGTCAGGACCGAGGTAGTGCACATCGAGAATAGCCTCGACGTCCTTCAGGGAGCGACCGATGACGGCGGCGATCGGGGGCACGCTGGCGAAGCGTCAGGCCGTCAATCCCGGCGCGCTCGCAGGCTTTGCCCCACGACGTACAAAAGCCATCGGATGTCCAGGGCGCGGCGCTGACGCGCGCGATGGCGATCGATCACGCTGCCGCGCAGATCCGGGTCGATAGCATCGCGCCGGGTCCGACCCGATCGACCTATTTCGACCGCATGATCGCGGCCCATGACGATCCCGATCGCTTCGTGGCGGGCCTGTCGGCGCGGTCGCCGATGAACCGGATGGGCACGCCGGCCGAGATTGCCAATGTGATCCTGTGGCTGGCGTCCGACGAGGCGTCCTTCGTCACCGGCGCGATGTACGTCGTCGATGGCGGTGCGATCGCCTGGTAGACCGTCAGCTCCGTGGAGCTTTAGGGATTTCTCTCGGCGCCAGAGCCCGGCGGAGATTAGACGTATTGAGGCGATTATTGCGGTTCATCACCGCAAAATTGTCTATGATGGTTCAATATGGTTCAATCGAAACGATCGTGGCTTCAGGGAAAGCCTTCGCAAAAGCAAGCGCTGCGGTCCCGATGTAGCCTCCTGCATCGACGATGAAATTATACTTCAGGGGGCGAGCCGCTTCGATGGCAGCATCAAACTCTCCGGTCAGGCATGACTTGGCAACGGCGATATCCGGAGTGCCAGGTCGGACATAGACCGGCTCTCCCGCCAGATTCAGCCTTATTGGGGCGGTATCTTTCCAAAGGCTCTGGCCGAGGAATTTAACGGCGCCGGTAAGATCACCTGCATCGAATGAAATTCGCGTCGGAAACAAGATTTCTTAAATTGCTCATAGTCCTACCACTACCCCACGTTGCCCCTCCCGCCTAGGTTCTGTACCCATAAACTGTTGAGCGTTTGCAGCGGTCGTGATTCAAGGTCCTGGGAGGACCTTGCTGATGGCCCGGTATGATGTTTCGGAAGCCGAATGGCGTTTGATTGCGCCGCTGCTGCCCAACAAGCCACGAGGCGTAGCGCGGGTGGACGATCGGCGCATCATCAATGCGATCTTTTATGTGTTGCGGACGGGCTCGCCCTGGCGCGATCTGCCGAGCCGTTACGGCCCCTATACGACGGCTTATAATCGCTACAACCGTTGGTCCAAGGCCAGGATCTGGCTGCGGATTTTCGAGACGCTTGCGGCGAAATCGCCCCAATCCTTGCACCTGATCGACTCCTCGATCATTCGCGCTCACCAGCACGCCGCCGGCGGAAGAAAGGGGGCCCGGATCGCGCCATCGGCCGTTCTCGTGGAGGACTGAGCACCAAGATCAACGCCGTCGTGGACGAGAACGGCCTGCCCTTTCGGGTCGTGCTCTCAGCCGGCCAAGCCTCAGACAAAACCGCCGTCGCGGCCCTGTTGGAAGGACTACCTCCCACCCGTGCCCTTATTGCCGATCGCGGCTACGACGCCCAAGCCATTGTCGAACTGGTCCGCCAGCACGGCGGCCAAGCGCACATCCCGACCCAGCGCGATCGCAAAGTTCAGCGCTCGGTCGATCCGAGGCTCTATCGCCAACGCAACCTGATCGAGCGCTTCTTCTGTAAGCTCAAACACTTCCGCTGCGTCGCCACGCGCTTCTACAAGCTCGCCAGAAATTTCCTCGCCGCTGTCCTGCTGGCTTCAACAAGAATTTGGCTCAGAGCTTATGAGTCCACAACCTAGGCCCTAAGAGGGTTAACGGTGGTGTCTCAGGGAGAGCGGCGCGCAAACAAAAAAGCCACCCGGAGAGGTGACCTTCTTGCGGGGCTGATCGGCTGGATATCAAGCCACGGTAATTGCTGTTCCTTTGTTGCGACGGCGGTAAGTCATGAAGCCTAGGCCCGCGAAGCCTAGCATCATCATCGCCCAGGTCGAAGGTTCGGGGACGGCGGGCGCGATGGACGATGTGAAGTCAGCCGTGTGGCTGAGACCTCGGCCCCCGGTTCGACCTGCACCCTGCGTATAAGTAAGATCGAGGTCATCGCCCGACAGGTTGTAGAAGTATGCCACCAGCACGCCCCCACCAGTCTTCAGCAGAAAATAGTCGGCACTTTCGGTCCAAGTGACGAGCGGGCCCGTATGGGTCGTGTCATTGGCGCTTGTCGAATAGGTCGTAGAGCCAAGGATGGTTTGAAGGGCCGTTGTTTCGGCTGCGGGAGAGGAACTGCCAAGAGTGAAGGCGGTGGCCGAACTTGGGTTCAAGGTCGCTGTGGCGAGCGTGCTTCCGAAGAAGGCTTCGAAAGTGATCGCAGCGCTCCCGTCCGACACGGTGCCGAGCACACTTGCGCCATCGTAAATAGTGATCGTGTTTGCGCTGGCCGGGCCGATCAGAGCTAGAGCGACGGCGGCTGCGAAGAGCTTCTTCAAAGTGTCCTCCAAGAATTAATTGCAATTATATCCCGAAGGTTATCTGCAAACATCCTGAGAGTCAAAGTATCTTAAAATGTTAATGCGTTAAAATATCTTATTTGAGTCAAGGAGATGGAGGATGCAGCGCTGCGCAGAAGGAGTTAAAATGCAAGAGCGGCAACCTGTACTTGCTCAATATTCCCGCCGTCTTTTACGGCGCACTCCCATCAGGATTTCGGCTGCTGCCGCTCGAGCGCGCGCTCGACCTCATCCGCGAGCTTGGTCAAGTGTTCGGCGATGGTGGTGTACAGCGCGCGCTTCTTGGGATCGGTGGCCAGGTCCCGAATGATCGCCGCTTCGGCAGCATCTGTGCGCAGCTTCTCTAGGCTGGCTTCAATGTCTTTCATCAACGATTGCCTGCTGGGTAAGCAAACAATCTCTAACATCTGAGCGTCCGAGTTCACTCGCTTCAAGCTCGCGAGCAAGATTGGTCTTTGGCCGCGGCGCGGGCGCCTCGCTGCCTTAGCTCAACGGCTCATGAGATCGAGTGCGGGGTAGAGGATGTACCCGACAGCGCAGCCTATCCAAACGATGACGAGCGCAAGGACCCAGTCTCTCGGTGAGCGCATTGGTCGCC
>JGI25160J50197_1000707_pt1 | contig 18346 bp, 18 predicted proteins | sample AraplaMF_Cvi_mMS_FD_50197 | JGI IMG/M metagenome (IMG submission 50197)
AAGATCTACAAGTAAAAGTGTCCCGCTACTTATCATTTAAAATCTTGTCCAAGGCAGGTATCATTTCATTAAACACATATCCTTTTTGCAGAAGGTAGTTGATAGTTTTTTGCTTTCTTATCATGCGATTACCTTTCAATGTGTTCCATTTCCTTTCAATCAAATCAGCAAGCTTGTGCTGATATTCCACCTCATCAATTTTTGAAAGCGCTGTCTTAACACAGTAATCACTGATGCCTCTTTGCTTCATTGAAAAGATAATCTTTTTGCGTCCCCATCCATTTAATTTGCTTCGATCATGGGCAAAAGACTTTGCAAACTGTTCTTCTGACAACAGGCCTTCGGTAATCATATCTGTCAACAAACCTTCGACTTCCCAGTTCCGCAAACCAAAACCTTCGTATAGTTTGCGACGCACATCCTGGTGCGTTCGTGGCTGATACCGGCACCACTCTTTGAGCTTTTCTTTTAATTTGTGTTCCATTTTAGCGGTCAAGATTGGTTAAAGAGATCGCTTTTATATGTGCACCGAATTTTTTCTTGCCATCTTTGCCGGTATAGGTTTCATAAACAATAGCACCTTCCACCATGATCTTGCTTCCTTTGACAAAGTTCCTGTTCGCAAAGTCTGCTGCCTGTTCCCAGGCAACCACGTTATGCCAGGTCGTTTGATTGATGCTTTCGCCAGCTTTGTTCTTAACAAAATGATGCGTTGCCATTCTTAATGCGACCCTTGAAAGCCCGTCATGCGTTGTAGATTTTAAATCCCTGCCTACGTAACCGATAAGTGTTACTGCGTTTTTGCCATTCATATCCTGTCGATTTTGTTTCGTCAAAATTGAATGCTGGAGATGTTACGGAGATGAATTTATGCGCGTAAATGCGGATATATGCACATTGCTGATGGCATGGGCATAAATAAATCCAACAAAAAACGCATTCTTAGCTTTACAAAATCTTAATGTTTTTGGCCAGTGTAAACATAAATTTAATTGTGCTGATCGTAATCCTGTACAAAAAATATCTATCCAGGCCAAAGGATCGGGTCACATATCATGTGTTTTTGGGGAGATCTATAACCTGAATTCTCCCAAACTATGATTTTGCTTTCGCCTTAAATTATCCTCTTTCAACATTTTAAAATGATCAATCCCTTTACACATAACATCTTTAGTTACCTTACTTTCCGTGGACTTGATAACATTTGTAAACAACTCAATTCTTTGATCATACAATTCTTCGGGATCCCCACTCCAACCATAACTGGTGAGAGCATTAAGTGATTCCCTAACTACATCTTCATCATTTTGATATTCTTTAAGGATCAAGTCGACCAAAGGAGGAAGCGAATTTCCGTAAAACCCGTGTAATAAAATTCTGACAAAAACTAAGACAGAATTTTTATTAGAATAAACGAATTCTAAAAGTTCTTTTTCATTCCATTGAGTAAATCCTTCGAATAATGATTGTAGGGTGTAGAATTCAGCACTGCCTTCTTGGATAAATTTTGCAACAACAGGCCATGCAGAAGACCAGTTAGTTGATAGCAAAAATCTAAAAATTCTTCCTGAATTGGAATCACTCAAAAAAATTAGCTCTTGCGATCGTAAGATTTTTTCAACCAATTCAGGCACTAATGGTTGCAGCAGGTGAAAATCATCTAAACTTTTAATAATGGTCTCATATTGAATGGAGGACATCACATCTATTTCACCTTCTTCAAAATTATATACAGCGAACAAAACATTTTTGATTGTTTCAAAATGTTCTCTGTAAAACACTTCTTTATCCTTATCTGGTACCCATGCTACAAGTTCTAATGCCCTTAATGCACCCTCATTTGACATTTTTAATAATGTATTTATCAACAGTTCAGCGGCTGTTGAACTCATTCTGGTTACGCGATAATTTGAAAAATGATATATTGGTAAATCATTTTCTGTTATAATGCCAATAGCAAAAATTAAATCATCGTCAGTAACTAAATTTAACGAAGCAATTAATCCAATAACATAATCTTTTAGCTCGTTATGCCCTTTCACAATTTCAATTAATTGCCTTTTCTTTTCATCTGAATTTAGGCCCATTATCAATCCCTGCAATGCTGCAGGATTCCTTTGTGCCGGATTAGTTGCAACAAGACCATCAACGATCTCATTAAATAATGCCGTAAGCTCCACTTCGTTGTCAGCAATTCTTTCTACCAAACGTTTTACATATTCATGCGTAAGCTTTTGCTCGCCAGACACCAAATGATTTATAGTTACTAGCCATTTATTATCTCCTTCCTCATACCATTTATCTGCTAACGCTATTGCTTTCTCCATTGCCCGATCAATAAATTGACCGTCTACCTTTGCTACTTCACGCACAGGATTTGATACTGTAATTTTTAAAAGCTGAATATTATCCTTCGGTTCATATTCTTTCAGAATACTTTCAATTCGCCTAGACACTTCTCCAGACTTATTGAGCTTTGCACGAGTAAGAAAACCTCTTGTAAGCATATCAATTTCATTTCCATTCTCAATTATCTTCAAAATGCCATCCAGAATTATTCCTGGATTTCCCAATATTATATGATTATGTGCCACTAGCGCTGTTAGCAATGTTTCCTTAGCCTTATCAGATTGCTCATTATGTGCAAGTATGGTCTGCAAAAGCTTATCAATAATGAAAGACCAGTATTCCTTTATTTCATCGCTTTTTGGTCGGTAGTCAACAAATGTCTTCCCGTTTTGGGTTTCTGCGCCAATCATTCGGTACAAGCTCTCAAGCTTTAAAGCTCTCCTAAAAATATCTGACATCAATGATGTGTATTCAGGTTTTGCAGAAAACCTCTCCAATATCTTGATACGATCAGACAATGACACCTCAGTTCCGGCCATCATGAATTGAAAAACTTGCTTTAGATAATATGAAGAATCGTTACCGATATCTCCTTTTTCAGTTTCAGCTAACTTAAACAAACATTCAACAGCATACTCAAAAGTTTCCTTTCTGAATAATAGTCGTTCGAGTGCCCAAATCAAATTTAACCGGCGTCTGCCAATCTTATTAATTTTTTCTTCATCAGCAGACATAATTATTGAATGAAGAACCTTTGCTATCTCTTCTGGAAAGATTTCCACCAGTAGTAGTATTAGTTTTGAACCCAATGTAGTATTAAGGAAATCAAAATTTTGTAATCCTTTACTGCTATATAGAAGATCATTTATGAAAGGTTTAATATCTTCAAAAGCCAAAAGTGATTTAAATTGATTGATAAATGCCTTTTCTATGTCAAGTTGTTCAATTAATCGAATTATACTTGACATATCTTTTTTGCCATTTTTATGCCACCATGATTTTGATAGCTCAAGTTGGCGTAAATTCACCGTTATAAAGTCGCCAATAACCTTTATAATATCTTTTTTTATCAAAGTTTCTATAACGAATGTAATTTCTTCTTCAGACAGACCTAAAATCTCTTGAAATACAGTAAACACTTGAGTTTTGACTTTACCAAGATACCCGATGTGACTAAAGATACTCAACAGTTCCAGAATTTCTAGACCGCGCCTAGCAACCAAATTTTCACCTAATACCCTACGCCAAAAAGATTCCACTTTTAATGGATCATCCTCTTCTGGCAAATATCCATTATTAATAAGAGAAGCAACAGTTGTTAAATCAGCTCCAGCGAAGGCTTGCAATTGCTCCAACTGTGAACTACTTACTCTTTTTTTGTAGGTCTTTTCAAGAATAGCGACTCCAATGCTAATTGAATCAGTCGGAGTAATAATAAAAGCAGGGTCTAAGTCGGTTTCATATAATCCACTGATAGTTAAGCAAGAAAGCTTTGTTCCAGCGAATTCATTCATTAACTTATTATGAACGTCGCGTGGACAATTATCAATAATGATAACCTTTCTTTGGTTTGATCTAATAAGAAACAAAATAGCCTGCTCAATTGATGCATAATTAGTCATTAGCATGTCGTAAAACAGCAAGTTTGGAAATAGATCATCTTCTTCAAAATGGCTTCCAACTTCTTTGAACATTTCATAAGCAACTCTGCTCTTTCCGGAACCAGGAACTCCTGTTAACCTAATAACATTGCCTTCATTTTTCAAAGACTTTCTTAAATCTTCGATGAGTTTCTTCAACTTTTCAGTGCACTGAAAAGGAATATTTGTACCAAGCAATCTCCACTCTTGGTAGAGAAGAATTGGGCTAATCTTAGTTTTCAAATACTTAGCTACTTCGGCTATCAAATCTTTAATCGCTGCTCTTAAATCGTTGGTTAATTCTTTAATAATATGTTCACGTTCATTCTCAAGCCCTACATAATTATATTTTATTGGGTGCCGCAGACCTTTAAAATCTACAGATAGGTTATCTGCAGGTCCAAACGCCTCATTCATAATTAAAATGGTTCTGTTGTAAGTTTTAGCATAAACTGAATTGCCTGCTTCGAACAGAACATTAGGATTAGCTGAATGCTTTTCCGTAAAAATTTTTAATCCGGAATAAAATACTCTCTTTCGCCAGGAAAACAATCTTGTAAGGGGAGGATCAATACGGGACGAAGTGAGAGTAAAATCACATAATACCATATCACATTCATCGATTTTGTCTAACATTGTCTGCAACAATGGAGCATTACCACCAGTTTTTCTAAATCCGTAATCCAGTTGAACTTCTAATTTATCTTTCTTTTTGAGTATAGAAATAGCTTTATTTAGGGCTTCCTTGATAAAGTCGCTATTTAATTTTGGATCAATGTCAGACTGATAGGAGTAGAATAATTTATACGCCACTGATGAATGGATTTATTAAAATTAAAAGATGAAGCAATGCTCAGGTTGAATATCCAAAATAAATTTGATTTTTGAAAGCACATAATTTAGCTACGGTTTAAATTTTATAAAATCAGGTTTCGATGCTATTCGGGTATTTAAGTCTTATCTTATAAACACAATTAGTCCAGGACTAACATAATACGGAATTTATCTCTCATTTTGAGGCGAAATAGCATTCTAACTTTGAAAAAAAATTTAGAAAGTTGTTTCAGGCATATTTGCGGTCGTTCCAGGCATATCCTTTTGACAGGCGATTATTGAGCTTTGGGTTCAACCAACACGCTCACCAATGCACCAGAGAAATTTTATCTACCTGCTCAACCAGTTGGAGAAGACCGGGTTTGGCAGGGGGCTTGAGTCCGCGCTCAAAGGCGCAATGCAGGCGTCCACTCCTGGATTTGAACTTGCCTGCCAGTACCAATACGGCAAACACAGGAACCGGATCGATGTCTGTCTTTATTTCCGGCGCTCAGTTGAGGGCGATTACTCGTTTACCCGTTACCATGTGATCCTTTCTGATGACTACGACAGGCCACTAAGGAAACAAACTTTTTACGTAGACCGGCCGAATACAGTTACGGCAAAAGAAGCCTTTAATTTATTGGAGGGGCGTCCTGTGTATAAAGCGATTTATATCAAGGGGGAGCTTGTGGATCACCAGTGGCTGCAACTGGATTTTAATCAACAGGAACCGGGCGGCAACTATGCTTTTAAGGCATGGAGTAAAGAACTTCAATTTGACCTGGAATCAGTATTGCAAAAGCTTGGGAGTTGGGAACTGGGTCACGCAAAGCCGAGGGAGTTTCTACTGCAAAGCCTTAAGAAAGGTAACCTGACAGATGCGACATTCATTGAAGATGGTCTTGAGGTCAAACGGTGGCTGCATGTAAAGCCATGGGCAGGTGTTATTGAACCTGGGGATATCGTTGGGAGCAGCCATCAATTGGTAATGAATCTTCCGCCGGTACAGGAATCCAAGCCTGCTAAAAAGCGTAAGAAAAAGCCTTTGTCTAATCCTTTAAAAAATACCAATGCGTAGTATCTTCTTAACACTACTGGTTTTTCTTTATACGTTGATTCCATGCGGTTTGATTACTGGTTATTTGTGGCTTGCGTGGAACTGTCCGTATCCGGTTCTTACGATGCTCGTCTGCGTTGCTGTCTATAACATTATCTGTCTTGAGATGGTGCCCTACTACATAAATAAGCGTTATAAAAAAACAAGAAGGCCCAAGGATCACGAATGCGATCGCATTTTACCGCTTGTTGAAGAGATTCTTCAGCAAGCTAAAGTGAAGATGAAGATCAGGGTCCTGATGGCAGATAAAAAAGAAGCGTGGAATTACAGTGGAGGGCAAAGAACGATCGTCATCTATACAGGTTTGTTGAAGAAGTCAACCGACGACCAGATAAAGTTCGCTATTGCCAATACCATCGGCAGCCTTATCAGCGGCGATTCGAAGTCTCCTTGTCGTATGATCAGCTCCGGACCTAGGTAACGCGCCTGCTTTACCGGCATGGCAGCATGCACACCAAATTTCCGCGCTTCATAGGAACAGGACGCGATCACACCCCGATCCGAACTCCCGCCCACCGCTACCGGTTTTCCTTCCAAGCGTGATCTTTCAGCACTTCTACTGACACAAAGAAGGTATCAAGATCAAAATGGGCGATATGACGGTTGGGGTCTTGTTGCATGACAGGAAGTATGCATTTAATAAACAAAGCTAAATTTATTAGTCTAAATGTGCTATATTATTTAGTTTATTCAGGTAAGATTGTCATTCTTATTTGTATACAATCGCATCCCCAATCACGCAGAAGTAAGGTTAAACATGGAGTGAAAAAGCTACACTTTCAAAAAAGGTACATGTTGAAATCCCAGTATTCAGAAAACTAGAAAAAGCATCTACCGGCAAACTAACATTGTAGAATTGATTTGTTGCAATTGTGAGTAGTGCACTATAATATCAATTAATCATTGCCCTATCCAGCTATTGAACAAATACGTATAGGTCTGTTCCACAGCTATTTTAACAGCTTATAAAATCGTTGTAACGAAGAAATGTAATGCCAGATCTGAACAGAAGATGTAGAACAACGTTGGCTTCAATGTGATTCCCGTGAGCGAATTAGAACATTAATTATTGTCGGAGGTTTTTATTTATCACGTAGTTTCCCAACTGAAATGTCTTTTGATTGCTGATTAACAACAACTTTGTAAGAACCTATATCAATTCCCAAAAACTTTCTCATGTCTTCTGGAATAGATAAAGTGTTTGTGGAACTAAATCTTGCAAATTGACCTTCCATTTTTTTACCTTTTGCTTTTGCAAAAGTGACCTTGTCTCCGAACTTGATTTTTGGAAATTGATTTTCTAACTGCTTTGGCAATACAACAGGAATTAAATTCCTAATGTCATTGCTCTTTTTATATGCATCCAATACAGAGGAAGGGATTTGATTTGCCAAAAAATTTGAAATGCTTTTATATCCTTGAATTTTAAAGTTATAGGAAATGTTATCTTCAGTAAATGTTTCAATTGTGTTCTTAGACAGTAGCGTGTTTTTGTCTACCTCTTTGAGTTCAAGTTCTCTTCGTTTAATTACTGTCACAAGTCGGTTTAGGCACCGGTAATAAGTTTCGCCGAAGATTTCAAGTTCTCCATGTCTTAGATAAACTGTCTCATGTGATAAATCAATATTCAAAATATTTTTAAGAGCTTCGGGCATTTCACAATGTCTGTAATAAATTGGGATTATTTTGTCCACAACCTCTTCTTCAATATACTTCAAAGCGTTTTCTAATTCGTATTTCACCCAATCAGAGGATGTAGAATTTGGTGACAGAACAATTAGAAAATGCGATGATTTACTTAAGGCAGTAGTTAATTTTTCAAGTAAGCTATCACCATACTCAAGTTCATCCTCGTCAAACCATGTATCAATATAGTTTAACTTAAGATCATTCTTAAGTTTTCTCACAAATGCTTTGTCTTTACTGCTATGGGAAATAAATGTCTTCATAAAAATTACAGCCTGCATGTAAATTTATATTATAACGCCCATTTTACGAAGGAAGCTATTCCTTAATTCTTATCTATCCTTCTAAATACTTATTGGAATGCAGTAGGGACAATCCGTTACTTTTTAGGTGTTACAAATTCGCATACTTCCTTTGTTTATACCCCATCTTCTGATGATAGTGCACTTCAACGCTGTAGACGCCAAAGTCTTCTACGACCTTGCCGGTGAAGAGGTAGAAGCCGCGTCCGCGTAAGGGATAGCGTTGCAGGCTTTCGGGAAAGTGGACGGTATCGACCCAGGTCATTTCCGCATCCAGGAAGGTACCGAGGGACATGCTGGCGAGGTGTTTGGTGACGACGGCCTTGTAGTCAATGTAATAAAAGCAGCATTTTGACCTGTTTGCCGAGGTTGGGGCATAGATCTTTTGCCAACTGGTATTTGAAAGGATCCTGATCGCAGAGCTCAAACGGATTGCGGAAGGGGAAGCCCAGGATCTCCATCTCATCATAACAGTCATCGAGCGGGTCGTCGTGGAGTTCCGGCAGTTCCATCTGCACCGGTTCTTCTTTGAAGAGCGTGTTTTCCGCACGATGGTTTTTGATATTTGACTGCAGGAAGTTCGCTTCCCAAAGAAGGCGCTTCTTGCTTTTACCGGTAAAGCGAAGTGCACCCGCGGAGATCAGGTTGTTAAGCGCGGCTGCCGTGATACCGGTTGTATCCAGCAGGTCCTGAAGGTGGTTGTAGGGTCCTCCATGTTCCCTGTTCTGGACAATCAGGAGTTTTAAGTCGTTGGGTACTTCGCCGATCAGTTCGATACCCGCATAGACCTCTTTGCCCTCTATGCGGGTAAAATAATCGCTTTGGTTAACGCAGGGTAAGTGAAGAGTTACACCGGTTTTTCGTGGTTCAATAAAATAAAGTTCGGTAGAATAAAAGCCGCCATGGTTATTTGATCACGGAGACCATAAACTCTGCCGGGTAATAGGTTTTGAGGTAGAGGTCTTTCATCGACAGCCGGGCAAAGCTGGCAGAGTGCGCTTTACAAAAGCTATAGCCCGCAAAGGATTCAATCTGCCGCCAGAGGAATAGGGAAACGGCTTATTCAATTGATGCCGTAGCCGGTAACATAGACGTTCATTATGGCAGAGAGAACTTAAAAGGGACTTCTACTGAAGTGACTCCAAATCCTCACATATATAACTACATTTTCTGCATTCAATGTGAGGATTTCTTGTCACGCCTTGAATCAGTAATAATACCAACGATGAATAATAAGTTAGATGAAAAAAGGGTTGCTGTAGATTTTCCAGAACAGCAGATTTCAAATGACAATTAGTAAAGTTGTGCAGGCGAGTAAACGCGAGCATCTTCAATCTTTTTGTCTACTCACTAGTCTGGCGCATTTGTTTACAGCAAAGAATCTTTACTGGTTAAACAGTCGTTTCAGCGGAATTTGATGAAAATCTGCGCAAGATATTGGTCGCAAGTTTAAATATAAGGATCAAAGAACTTGAAGGTAAGGAGATAGATTTTACTTATAGTTACCTTTTCGTAGCAGGATATTCGGCAGATGAAAGTGATGCAACATTCGCAAATCCATCCGCTGAATCTACAAATCCTCAATTGTTTTATATTGGTAGATTTTGGGTTTTAGCTTTCGAAGAAAATCTAGCAGTTAGCTCCAATATAGGAACTCTTCCCAAAGAGTTGATCGATTTAAAGTTTGCGAACCCCGCTAAAGAGCCATTGGTAGCAATGCTCGGCAAAGGATGAGCATATAAAAATTAACCGCTATTTTGTAGAACAGCAAGCACATCAATTTATGCAGAATATGGTAAGAGAATATTCAAAGAGAGAAAAAATTAGTGAAAGAAAGGCGCATCTTTTTTTAGTGAGAAGGGGAAAAGAAATATCTGATTTAATTGGTGTTGATTTTCCTTCAGCTATTATCAATGCCGCGAAAGAAAAAGTTTTCGAATAACATTTGACGATACTATCTACACGCACAATGTGATGTCATCGCTAACTTAAATTTTTTTCTTTAGTAGCGTTTCAGATAGATAAACAAGCCTTTTCAGATCATTCATTCAATAAGAAAATGATTATTGAAAAATAACCGTAAAACGCTGTATTTATTAAGCGATGAGCATCCTGTCATGAAATTCTTGCTATACCGCTTCTGCTAAATTAATAAGAGTTTTACGGTCTATCCAATTCTAATATGCTTCATTCATCAGGATTCAGTTCCTTTAACAGATCACGCTTCTTTTTCTCATTTTCAAGCCTTTTTACTTCTTTATCAAGTTTTGTGTCATCATCATCACCTTTAATGGTTTTTATTCCATTAACAAGCAAATCGCTCGCGCTTCCCACTTGATCAGTTGTGATTGCATTTGTAGTAATAGTAAGCTTTTTTAATTCACCTGTTAAGGGATCCAGCTGGAACACAAGTTTAGCTTTTTTGGCTATCACATATCCTACTTTTCCAAATTGGGGAATTTTATATACTTCCTGCAATAACTCTTCAGAGGAAGGAGTAACTATTGATACAATCATTTTCGCTGGAATGTTGTACCCAAAAGCACTTAAGGCTGGTGAGGCAGAAGTGAATTGATTTGATGGTTGCCATTTTGATTTTAAAAAACTGAGTTTCATTTTATATGGCTTAGAGACATTTCCGGCAATGGCATTTTTTGCATACATTATGTCTGGCTCTAAAGTAGACTTGTATACGAACTTGTTTTCGTCTGGATGTAATTCAAATAGGTCAAGTATGGAGGTACCGTCTGGAGGTGGTGGTGTTGAAGGGCAATAAAGTATTTTAGATGCAAACGCTGTGGACTTGGAAGAATAGAAATATTCAGCAAATACCTTAGTGTATTTTTTTTCTAAGGTGGCCTTAATATCTTTATAGATATCAAAACTGATTTGGGTATTCAATGTTGAATATGCTTGAAGGATATCATCAAGATCTTTTATAGTTGTCTTGTTATCATCTATTCCAGCAATTCCCTTAAATGCGGCTGCTGCTGAAACTAGACCGGAAAGTCCCTTGACAATGATATCGAACGTCTTATTCTCATAGCTTGTTTCGGCGTCGGTTAGAATTCCATCAGAGCCATAAGTCAGAGCGTCAGACTGGTTAACGAAGGTCTTCTTTTGAGGCATCCTGTAAAAAAGTTTGCTGTCATCAGCGACACTGGTTATGCTAACTTTTAATGAATCTTCTGAGACCGATCGTTCCGTAAATTCTTTTATTTGAAGTTTTTTAAAGATGCCAATGTCAACACCGTACTTTCGGGCAAGTACTGCTAGTTCTATATCTGTATATACTGGATCTCCAAATCTGGCTCCTTTTTTAAATTCTTTTTTTACGCCAGTCATTTCAATGAGAAAGGCTGCCTTAGGCAGATAGTAGAATTGCGCTCCCACTGGAAGCGTATTGCCGGGATTTAGCCTTTCATAGCTTTGGGAAAAGCTTGAAAACCATATGCATATGTTTAATGCAAATGGGAATAAGCATTTGAAATTTTTCATGGTTGTATTATTTTTTAAATGGAACTGAAGTTGAATATTTTCCAACATCATCACCTAACTCTACATAAACCAGGTTTTGCTGCCGTGATTGCATAATTGTTGCTAATCTGCAAGCGAAAGATCGGTAAGTCATCTGATTCCATTGACCAGTCGCCAGGGCCTGTCGTCTGACCGATTCCAATGCGGAAGTAAGAAGGCTTCCAAACAGTCCACCAATTGCAGATTTATCATCTGGTGTGGCACCCAGATAAATGAGATTGTAGGAGGATTTTGTTGGAATGGGCTTGAAATCACAGACTGAAAGGTTTTGATGAAACGTGGCTTTCGTATTATTGGAAAGAAAATTTTCAGATAATCTTGTCTGTAAAAAATCCATTGTAAGAAAAATCTTGTAAGTTGAACCAGAGTGACACGCGTCGACAATCATTAAGTTTTTAGACTTCGTATAATATAGCTTAAGCATTGAGTCAATTTGGTCATCGATGACGTAGTTGTCATAAGCAACAAGCACTTGGTCTATAGGTTCATCATGGTTCCTGTCTTTGATCGTGTCCCCATGACCGGAATAGTAAAAGGTGAAAAATGCATTTTCACCCGAAGCCTTGATAATCTTTCCGATACTGTCTAAATTTTTAAGGATATTTGACGCTGTTGCTTTTTCATCCCTCAGCGTAACAATTTCATCATTTGATGAAGAAGCAATTGTGTTCATAACATTGCAATCATTGTCTGCTCCAGACAATCCATCCTTGTCATATGATTTTCCATACAACTTTTTATACGCTTTCTCATCGATTTTTTTTAAACCGACAATGAGCGTAACGGACTTTTTAGTTTGAGCGTTTGCGTTGAACAATGTAAATGAAAAGAAAATGCTTAAAATATAAATACATTTGTACATGGTGATTACTAGGGGCATATTTGTTGTTTAATAAGGGACCAGAATCAATGTCTAGAACAAAATACATTGACTGTTTGATTTTTGCAATAGATGCGGTAAAATTCACTTTTCTTTAGTTCCTGTAATATCATTTGACACTACCTTATCTTGGAATGGATTGTAAAATCAATAGTATAAGCAGGGATTTTTCGTTTGAGTTTGCATTTTATTTTTTGCATTGCTTCCGCCACCTTGTCGGACATAACCCAAACCTGCGTGTGAAATTGTAGCTAAAGGTGCTGGCTTGCGCGTAGCCGCATTCCAGCGCGATTTCATTGATGTTGTGGTGGGTCGTTGCCAATAAGTGCTGTCCCTCCTGCATCCGGCGCTCGTGTAAGTAGTTGCGCGGAGTGCATCCGAAGATTTCCATGAATAGTTCCAGAAAGCGGTAGCGGTTGAGACCGGAGGCCTTGCTTAATTTTAATAGGTCAAAGGCTTCTACAAGAGAATGGTTATCCAGGGTTTTACCGGCTGCGATGATGGCAGCCATCTCTCTTTCTGAAAAAGCCGGGTGCTGGTTCTGGGATGTGTTCTCTTCTGTTGTGTACAGAAGGAGGGACATCATTTCATCCTGTATCGCCTGGCGTACGATGCCTTTGAATGGATTGTAGACGATCCGATAAGATGCTTCTGCCATTCGTGGCAGGCACGGTTTGGTTTCCTGGTCTGAAAAACCTTCCGGCAATTGTTTACAAAAGATAATCAGCGTCCGTTGAGAAAGATTGGGCGCTAGTTGCAATTCAACATTGTCAGCTTCAAAGCGGGCAAAACAAGGGGAGGATTTGAAATAAACCACCTCGACGCAAACGGCATTCTGCAATTTTGCAACAATAGTCACCGGCTCATCCCCGTTGTCAATATCAATAAATACTGCCCAATAGGATTTACCAGCAAAAGTACTATGTGGTATAACTCTTTTGCCTTCTGAGTTACGAATAATAATTTCCTCCTGTATTTCCATCTCATTTGCTTTTTAGTTGTTAAAGAATTGCCTGACTGTAAAAACAGCCAGGCTTTGAATTGTGACTTGAACAGAGGCTCTTAATTGAAGCCTAAAGGTTTTATGAACAGCGTCTTTTGGCCGCCTGAAAGATTGCCCACTACCGTAATCGCTGCGCCGGAAAAGCCCTTTGTGAATACCGCATTTATCCGGATGCTGTCGTCTGGGCCAATCAACTTCTTGTCAAACGTTACCCTTGTACAGGTACAAGAAGGCACCACGGTTGCTACCTGTAAAGGCATGTTGCTTTTGTTGAAGCCGGTAAGGATAGCGCAAGTACCGCTGACGGTGATTGTGTCTGCTCCAAAGTCCAGTAAAGAAACCTGGTCAGCAGGTAGCGACTTGTAAGCGCGGAGCAATTCAACGGAACTCGGCTGCTGCTCATGGCAACCGGATAATAGGATTGCCACAGCCAGTACGCTACTCCATCTCATTTTTCGGAGGGCATTGGTATTGACAATTTCCTGTTCCGATCAGTTCCTGTTCATAACCGCTGCCGGTATTAATCCAGAAGAACTGTGTCTGGTAGTAATGAAAAACATACAGGCTGTTCCCGACACAGCATGAATAGTCATGGCTGCTGTCATAGCTCTTACCAAACATTTTTGCACTCACTACCATGGAAGTGCTTCCCACGAGAAGGAGGCTGGCCAGTGTGACCAGCATGCGCTTTTTGCTTTTGTTCATATGATTGTCTGATTAAATGGCTGGCATTACCCATAGCCCGCCTGCACCCTGTCATGAACCAACACATCCAGGGCTACAGGCTAAGGCATACAGGTGTTGTAACCGGTTCCTCCTCCAAGACCGGCAACTGCTGGAGCTCCGCCCCGCTACTCCTTTGTTCCACGCACTTTTGTTTCCTGCACTTCACGGGAGCGGAGCAATTTGTTCTGGCCTTAAGTCCCCTACTGCGTGGGGGATTTAGGGGGTCCATAACTGCACAAGCTCTTCCGCGTTAAAGTGTATCCCGCACTCATTTTCCGACTCCATGCGTACGAAGTGGAGGATGTCTTGTTTAAATTTGGAGGTATATAGAATAGGATATTTACTAAGCAATCCTTTGAGTGCAACCGTGAGCCGTTCTTTGTCAAAGCCTTCCAGGTTTGCCTGTGAGAGCAGTGCCTTGAGTTCATCTACCAGCTCATGCACCATCGTTTGCGGATCAGGATGCGTTTCCTTAATTGGAGGAGAAGAAGGAGAGGGGTAAGCTGGCCGCTCTTCCGGAACCTGTCTCCTGCGTTGCGGATGCAAAAGCTCGCTTCTGTAATACCTGAACGCAACATACCCGTAATAGATCACGGACAATCCTGCTACACCTGAACCATACGCACTCCATGAGAGATCTATTTTCATCTTCAATGATTAACGAATCAAAGATGATATCTTCAATAAAGAAGCACTTGCAACTAAGAGTAAGTTGATTTGTAAAATCAGGTATTTTATTGGCCAACAATAACGGAATGGGCAACGCGTTTTAGCATGTCGGCATAAGCTGGAATAAAAGCTTTGCGAATAGCATGTAAAGCCCTCGCGTGGTGAAGCCTGGCAGTCGTAACACTACAGCTCAATCTTTTGGAAATAGTTGGGAAGTTATTCATTTCATCATACCGAAGAAAAAGCACTTGTTGCTGTGCCAAGGGAAGTTGTTTTACAAAGTCGTTGATTTGTGGTAGTAGATCACGAGAAGTGTCTACATTTTCGGGAACTTTGAGCAGGTCATCAATTAAGCTGGAGGAAGGTTTGGAAGACATAGGCTTTGCTTGCATAAGCAATATTATCAAAGCACCTATCAAACACGCTCTTCTAAAATAATGTTTCTTACTGGTATTTTACGGGTAATAATTAAATTTGATTTTAAACAAGAAAACTATGACTAAGGTGATTCATGAAGGAAAGAATGTAAAGAGAATGCGAGAGCTTTTGGGAATAAAGCAGGACCGCTTGGCAATAGACGTGCATGTAAGCCAACAGAAGATGAGTGAGTATGAACAAAGAGAACTGATTGATCCTGAAGTTTTGGAAAAAATAGCTACAGCGTTACATGTTTCTGTTGAAGCAATTAAGAATTTTGACGATGAAGCGGTAAATAATTTTATAAATACATTTAATGACCAAAGTGGATTTAATTATCAGTGTACAATTAACCCAATTGAAAAATGGGTTGAAGCGTTGAAAAAAAATGAAGATTTGTATGAAAGGCTATTGGAATCAGAAAAAGATAAAAATAGGATTTTACAGGAAATGATTCAGTTAAAGAAATAAACAATAGTAGCCTCGAAAGAGGCTCTTTGAATGTTTGTAATCTTACAAACAATGTTATCTTTTGTTGCAATGATACTGGACGCAACAAAAATAATTTGCTTCAAAAAATAAAATGAAGCAAATAACGGAAACATGGATTCCATGTAAACCTACCGACTCCCGAATGTTAATCACCAGGTACATACCTGAATATGAAAACTCTATCCAATTCAGGTCACTGAATTTGAAAACGGATCTTCCCGCAATACATGACTGGTTGCAACAGGATTACACGCAAGCATACTGGCAAATGAAAGGAAGTCTCCATATGCTTGCTTCTTGTTATCAATGTATTTTAACCAACCCGAATGCGCATTCTTTTGTCGGATTTCTTGGGAACGAATTAATATGTCAATTAGATGTTTATCGATCGTCAGCTGATGAGTTGAACCAATTCTATTCCTTTAACAATAATGACTGTGGTTTTCATCTACTTATGGCACCAAACAAAATGAGGTTGCCTGGACTGACGACAAACGCAGTTAAAACCTTCCTTGAATATTATTTTTCCTTTGAAGAAACGGACTCCTTGTATGGCGAACCAGACAAGACCAACGAACGTTCCATTTTGCTTTTAGAAAGGTTAGGGTTTGAAAGGATTTGTGAAATCAGGCTATCCTATAAAGATGCTTATTTGTACCATCTGCCTAAGGTTTCATCTTAGCGTCATTTTGGTTTTGCGGTATTCAGTCGGACTAACTCCAAAACGTTTTGTAAAGGCATGCGTGAATGCGGAATTGTTCCCAAGTCCGCTGGCAATGGCGATGTCTGCAATCCGCATGCTCGTGTCTGCCAATAACTTTTTGGAATGCTGTAATCTCAATTCATTTAGGTAGCTGAAAATGGGCAGGCCGAATTTTTGTTTGAAAGCCCTTTGAAGGTAGCTTTTGTTCATCCCGACAATTTTTGAAAGAGTTACAAGAGAATGCTCCTGATCCAGCTGTTCTCTTAACATAAACGCTACATGTTCTGCCTTATCTAAGTTGGACGGCGTGATGATGTTAGTTACGGATGGAGCACCTGCGTGTAACTGATTCATGATCCGGATCAGTATCTCCTCGCATTTAAATGCAACATACCGCTCCTTCCCATACCTTCCGGCAATTGGAAATCTTATTTCATTGTGTATTCTTGCGATATCTTCTGTTACAGAGAAGTTGGGCATGGATGCATTGGAGAAGTTTTGCACTGACCGGTTAACGAAGTCGTATAGTTTAGGGTAGTCTTCTACATACTGTTCCAAAACCCATCTTTCAAAATGAAAATCCACGCTTCTGCACGGCACTCCACCATGGTAATAGGATTTACTATGAATATGATCCGAGTATAGAATACCGCCCTCTTTAGTTTTATGAGAATGAGCGCCGATTCCTTCTAAATCACACTTGAAATGGTTTACGACCGAACTGTAAAACTCGTAGGTGGTCATGTTGATGCCGCCTTCTATAACGGTTCCGACCTTAAAGTTGTATTGGTTATCCCACGCACTAACGCCAATTCCTTGAATTCCCTGGATGACGAAATGACCAAAGTCGCCTCGCGCAAAATACAGGTGATCATGGTTGATTTTTTCATACGTGAAATTAGATGGCACCTCATTGCTTAAAGTCACATCGCCACCTAAGGAGGATCGAATTTTGAGTACGTCCATTACTTAATATTTAAAGTTACAAAATGAAAATCCTGATGTTGCAAAAGCCTGGACTCAGGGAAGAATAGTTTGCATTCAAATAATGAGACATGAAAGCAAAGACGTTCTTCAAGCCTGACAGGCTGGCTTGTAACCAAATTTTATATGCGCAAGCCGATCAGGAATTAGATGGGCTGATAAGCATCAGGGGATTTGATATTGACGCTGACACTCAGATTATTTATGGGTGGTCAAGTCAGGCATATGCAACTAAATTCTGGTCTACCAGACAATCGTTGCAGGAAATGCGAAAAGAATATGAAATAGTAATCGAAGATGTCCATCGGCATTCATTTGCAGTATCATTTAATGATGCTTTGGTTGCCGAAATAGAATTGTATGATGTTGCTCACGAAGAGATTGGAACACACTTGAAAAGCCCTGAATTTGGTGACGCTGGGCTACATTTCCTGGGCCAGCCACCCAAACAATCCAGGAAAGGCTTATCAAAATTTGTCCTGCAGCACTTCACTCATTATTATTTCTCGTTTAAAGAGGCCAAAAGGTTGTACGGGGAACCAGACAAGGAAAATCTGCACGCAAACAAGCTGGCGTTGAATGCTGGGTTTCAATTTATTGACACACTCACTTTAAAAGAAAAGGTGGCAAACCTCTACTGTATTACAAGAGAAAGATATCAAACCATTATAACTAACGCACATGCTTAATAACCGTTACTCTTCCCTCGATCACGCTCGCGGCTTTACAGTTTTAATGATTGCTCCCGTTCATACCGTCCTCATTTTTGCTAATCCAGAAGTATATGACTCCATCCTTGTCAAATTCCTCACCTTCATCGCAGAAGGTCCCGGAGCACAACTCTTTATGATGCTCATGGGATTATACATGGCATTTTCAACTAGGCTTACATGGAGGAAAATACTGATCCGCTGTAGCATCCTTTTCGGAACCGGTATTGCACTTAACATCGCAAAGTTTGTATTACCCTCTGTATTACATTTATTTCCTTTAAATATTTATTCCGTTTTGCAGGTATCGCCAAA
>JGI25160J50197_1000726_pt1 | contig 18068 bp, 16 predicted proteins | sample AraplaMF_Cvi_mMS_FD_50197 | JGI IMG/M metagenome (IMG submission 50197)
CCCGGCGGACAGGACGCAGATGTCGCGAGCTACATCTTCACCCAGGCCTTCAAGCGGCTCGATTTCGGCTATGCTTCGGCGATTGCGCTGGTGTTGCTGGTCCTGCTTCTTGCCTATTCCATGCTGATCATCCTGCTGCGGCAGAGCCTGCTGGCCAAGGATTGAGCCATGAGACGATCTATTCTCCCCATTATCGCGCACGTCTGGCGATCCTCGTCTATGTCATCTTCGCGCTTTTCCCGCTCTTCTGGCTTTTGAAGGTCTCGGTAACGCCGAATGACCTGCTTTATACCGAAGGCGTGCGCATGTGGCCGTCGCGGACCACTTGGGAACACTATAGTTTCGTGCTGCAGCACAGCGCCTTCCCAACCTTCTTCAAGAACAGCGTTATCGTCTCGGCTTCGACGGCGATCACGGTGACGATCTGTGCCTCGCTGTCCGGCTATGCTTTGTCGCGCTTCACCTTCCGGGCGAAGTACTGGATCGTGGCGCTGATGCTGCTGACACAGATGTTCCCGCTCGTCATGCTGGTGGCGCCGATCTTCAAGATTCTGTCGCCCTTGCACCTGACGAACAGCCTGACCGGTCTCGTCATCGTCTACACCGCCTTCAATGTGCCCTTTGCGACCTTCCTGATGCAGTCCTTCTTCGATGGCATTCCGAAGGACCTCGAAGAGGCGGCGATGATCGATGGGGCCACCCAGTTCATGGCCTTCCGTCAGATCATCCTGCCGCTGACGCTGCCCGGAATTGCGGCAACTCTCGGCTTCGTCTTCACGGCGGCGTGGAGCGAGCTGCTCTTTGCATTGATGCTGATCAACGGCAATGACGCGGCGACCTTCCCGGTTGGCCTTCTTACCTTCGTTTCGAAATTCTCCGTGGATTTCGGGCAGATGATGGCGGCAGGCGTCATGGCGCTTATTCCGGCCGGCCTCTTCTTCCTGCTCATCCAGCGTTATCTCGTCCAGGGCCTGACGGCCGGCGCGGTCAAGGGTTAGTCACATGGCATCGATCGACATCAAGAATATCAAGAAATCCTACGGCCATTTCCCGGTGCTGCATGGCGTCGATCTGGAAATCAAGGATGGGGAATTCGTCGTCCTCGTCGGCCCGTCCGGCTGCGGCAAGTCAACACTGCTGCGNATGATCGCCGGCCTCGAAGAGGTGACTGATGGTGAAATCNGCATTGCCGGCAATCGTGTCAACGAGCTGCATCCGAAAGACCGCGACATCGCCATGGTGTTCCAGTCCTACGCNCTCTATCCGCACATGAATGTTGCCGGCAANATGAGCTACAGCCTGAAGCTNAGGAAGACGGCGAAGGAGAAGATCGCGAGTGCCGTTGCCGGNGCGGCTTCCAAGCTCGGCCTCGACCCGCTGCTCGAACGGCGCCCGAANGCGCTCTCCGGCGGCCAGCGCCAGCGTGTCGCCATGGGCCGCGCCATCGTGCGCCAGCCGAAGGCATTTCTCTTCGACGAGCCGCTGTCGAACCTCGATGCGCGCCTGCGCGAACAGATGCGCGCCGAAATCAAGAAATTGCATGGCGACCTCAAGGCAACCTCGATCTACGTGACCCACGACCAGATCGAGGCGATGACGCTGGCGGACCGGATCGTCGCCATGCATGGTGGGGTCGTGCAGCAGGTCGGCAGCCCCTTGGAGCTTTACGACCGCCCCGCCAATCTCTTCGTCGCGGGCTTCATCGGTTCGCCGGGCATGAATTTCCTCGATGCGAGTTATGAGGCAGGCGGAGCGAAGCTGAAGGACGGTACGATCGTACCGCTCAACACGTCGCTTGGCCTGCCGAACGGCGAAAAGGTGACGATCGGCATTCGGCCGGAACACGTCACCATGACGAATGACGGGTCAGGTATTAGCGCCGACGTCGAGCTCGTCGAGCCGACCGGCTTCGGCATCATCCTGCATCTTTCGCTGCACGGCCTGCCATTCAAGATCTTCACTCTTGATCGTGATGCGCTGAGTGCGGGACCGAAGGTCAATGTCACTTTCCCGGCCAAGCATCTGCATGTGTTCAACAGTGAGGGCAACCGGGTCGATTGAACCGANGGAGAGCAATTGCCTGTCTTCAGGCAACGGAAGGAGCGGTGATGCGGCCTTGCCGATAGCGGAAAAGAGCTTTCATCACAGGCCCTTCGGTGGCTATATGACCGGGTGATGATCATGCTGGACTGGATATTATGACAGACACTGTTCTCGACCGTTTTCTTCGCTATGTCGTCATCGACACGCAATCTGATCCCGCCTCGTCCGCGCAGCCGACGACCGAAAAACAGAAGGATCTCGGCCGGGTTCTCGTCGAGGAGCTCCTGGAGATCGGCCTTTCGGATGCACATCTCGATGAGTACGGCTATGTCTATGCGACTATTCCGGCCAATACGGACAAGAGCGTGCCAGTCATCTGCTTCTGCTCGCATATGGACACCGCGCCTGACTTCACCGGCAAGAACGTGAAGCCGCAGATGGTGAAGGCCTATGCCGGTGGGGATATTCAGCTTCCCGGTGATCCAAACCGGGTGATCCGTGTTTCAGAACATCCCGAGCTGAAAAACCAGATCGGCAACGATATCATCACGACCGATGGAACGACTTTGCTCGGCGCAGACGACAAGGCGGGCCTGGCGGAAATCATGGCTGCGGCTCAAGTCCTCGTCGACAATCCGGGGATCAAGCATGGGACGATCAAGATCCTCTTCACGCCGGATGAAGAGGTTGGTCGCGGCGTCAACAAGGTCGATCTGAAGAAGCTCGGCGCGGAATTTGCCTATACGATGGATGGCGAGACCGCCGGCCATATCGAGGATGAAACCTTTTCGGCAGATAGCGTCGATATTGTTATCGCCGGCGTGGCAATCCATCCGGGTTTTGCCAAGGATCGGATGGAAAATGCCATCAAGATCGCAGGCGCGATTATCGACCGGCTGCCGAAAGAGATCGCCCCGGAAACGACCGAGGGAAAGCAGGGCTTCATCCATCCGACAGGGGTGGCAGGCTCGATGGAAAAGGCTGCAATCAGCCTCATCATTCGCGATTTCACCGATGTGGGTCTGGTCGAAAAGGAGACCATGCTCGAAGCGATCATCAAGGATGTGATGAAGGCTTACCCGGGGTCGACCTATCGTTTCGACGTGAAGGAACAGTATCGCAACATGAAGACGGTGCTCGACCGCCATCCCGAGATCGTCGCGAATGCCGTCGAAGCGGTTCGCCGGGCGGACATGACGCCGGTGCGCGGCAGCATCCGCGGCGGCACTGACGGTTCGCGTCTTTCCTTCATGGGCCTGCCGTGCCCCAACATCTTCGCTGGCGGTCACTCCTTCCACTCGCCGCTCGAATGGATCAGCCGCCAGGATATGGAAAAAGCTGTCAGGACGATCGTGGAGCTTGCCAGGGTTTGGGAAGAGCGCGCCTAGCGCTCTTCATCCTTCTGAATTCAGGTGCCGTTCGCCGAAATGCTTGGACGCAGCATCACGCTGTCATAAGCGGGGCGGGGTGTTGGAATGGCGATGGGCGTACCGGGTTGGGGCTCGATCGCAGTCGCTGCTGCGGGCATCGGCAAAGGAGTGACGCTTGCCGTCGCTGCGGGATCGGGAGACGGGATCGGGACGGGAACGTCCGACGGGATCAGTATCTCGAACTGCGGCGGCAGCATGCTCTCGCCCGGGACGTAGTTCATCGCGACTTCATAGGAAGGCAGCGGTGGCGGCGTTTCAAGCGTGCCGTCTTCGTCACGCTTCTCGTAGAAGGCATTGCCGCCTGCGACCGTCACATAATGCATGTTGTTGTAGGGGAATTTCAACCCTGCCGTGTGGAAGAACATCGCGTCCTTCACCGCCGGATGGCGCTCGCCGCTGAGGATCGCGTCAGCCGCTGTCGTAAGCTCCGGCTCGGCCTGAGATTTGACCTCGCGCGTCATGACACCGGGCGCAAACTGCTTCTTCTGGGCGACGACACCACAGATGGAGCCGGCATAGGCGCCGGAAGTGAGTCGGTTCATGACGACACTGCCGACGGCCATATAACCAGCCTCATCCGAATGCTGCGATTCGAAGTACATCGCGCGCTTCAGGCAGTCGCGATCCTTGGTGGTGTAATTGAAAGTGACTTTTGCNGATTGAGCCTGTTTTGTTTTGGCTTTTGCCGGCGATGCCGCCGGTTTCGGTGTTGTCGTGCAGCTCGCAGCTGCAAGTCCTACGAATAAAATCCCAACCAGGGATTTTCCAAAGGAAATCTCCGCCCTCAACGCTAGGTGCCTCCTATTGGAATTAGTCCAGCCCTTTTCGATCTTAGCGAAAACGTTTTACCCGGCATGTGACAAAAATACAAACAACCGCAGATAACAAAAATAACAAGGGGTTCCCGCCAAAATACGATTCTGGCGGGAGCCGGTATTGCAACGGTGTCAGCTTCGGAAAAGCTTCCAGCGCGTGGGCTTGAAGGCGACGCGTGACCGGTCGAGCCTGTCGGCCTCGCTCGGNGGAAGCTCGATCTCGATATGCGGGCGGTCCTTGCCGATGTCGAGTTCGATATGGCGGGTNCCGGCGACGCGCCGNCTTGCAACCGGTTGGCCGGCAATACAGTTTTCGGCCGATTCGCAGAGCCGGACATCGTGCGGGCGGAAATAGAGCTGCGCAGCGCCATCAGCTTCACCATCGGCGTTGAGACCCAGCGAGCGCCCTTCGAAGCGGATATCGCCGCCGGCAACTTCCACCTGCAGGCAGTTCGACTGGCCGACGAAGCCGAAGACGAAGGGCGAATTGGGGCTGTCATAGACCTGGTCCGGCGTACCGACCTGTTCGATCGCACCCTGGCTCATGACGACGACTCGGTCGGCAAGCTCCATCGCTTCGTCCTGATCGTGGGTGACGAAGACGGTGGTGTGGCCGGTGCGGTCATGGATTTCGCGCAGCCATTTGCGCAGGTCCTTGCGCACCTGCGCATCGAGCGCCCCGAAGGGTTCGTCAAGCANCAGNACGTTCGGNTCGACCGCCATGGCGCGGGCAAGGGCTACGCGCTGGCGCTGGCCGCCGGAAAGCTGTGCCGGGTAGCGCTTTTCAAGNCCTGAAAGCTGTACGAGATCGAGCAGTTCCAGCGCCCGNTTGCGAATCTCTGCCTTNGGCGGACGGCGCGATGAATTGCGNACCTTCAGGCCGAAGGAGACGTTGTCGAGCACCGTCATATGGCGGAAAAGCGCATAGTGCTGGAACACGAAGCCGATATTGCGTTGCTGGACCGTCTTTCTCGATGCATCTTCGTCGCCGAAGAAAATCAGGCCATCGGTCGGGCTTTCGAGGCCGGCGATGAGGCGCAGCAGCGTGGTCTTGCCGGAGCCCGACGGGCCGAGCAGTGCGATCANTTCTCCAGAGCGGATATCGAGCGAGACATCGTGCAGCGCCGGAAAGCGATCGAATTCCTTGCGTAGGTTTTGGACGCGTACTTCCATTCTAATTCCTTCAGTGCCGCCGGCTGGCGGCGATTTCCGCGCTATAGCGCATTTCCAGCAGCGTCTTCAAAACAAGCGTGACGAGGGCAAGCAAGGCCAGAAGCGAAGCGACCGCAAAGGCTCCGGTGAAGTTATATTCGTTGTAGAGGATTTCTACCTGCAACGGCATCGTGTTGGTTTGCCCGCGAATATGGCCTGACACGACCGAAACGGCNCCGAANTCNCCCATGGCGCGGGCATTGCAGAGAAGGACGCCGTANAGCAGGCCCCATTTGATGTTCGGCANNGTGACGTGCCAGAAGGCCTGCCAGCCGCTCGCGCCGAGCGAAAGAGCTGCCTCCTCNTCCTGCGTTCCCTGTTCCTGCATGAGCGGGATAAGCTCNCGCGCAACGAAGGGGAAGGTGACGAACATGGTGGCGAGGATCAGCCCCGGNGCCGCNAACAGGATCTTNATGTCATTGGCGCTCAGCCACTGGCCGAGCCAGGTGTTGGCGCCGAAGAGCAGCACGAAGACNAGACCCGANATAACAGGNGAGACCGAAAANGGCAGATCGATCAGTGTCGTCAGGAACGCCTTGCCCTTGAATTCGAANTTGGCGATCGCCCAGGCAGCGGCGATGCCGAAGACGAGGTTNAGCGGCACGCTGACGCCGGCAACGATCAGCGTCAGGCGGATCGCCGAGAANGTTTCGGCATCNTGGAGTGCNGTGAAGAAAGCGCCGGCACCCTTGCGAAANGCTTCGACGAAGACGGCTGCAAGCGGCAGGAACAGGATCAAGAGCAGAAAGACGAGCGCAATGACGACCAGCGTGATNCGGGCGACCTTGCTCTCTGTGACAGCCGAATGAACCTTGTGCGGCTCTGCGGTNGAAACGGTTGNGGTAGCATTAGACGCCATAACCGTACCTCCGCCTGCTCCAGCTCTGGATGAGATTGATGACAAGCAGCATCGTGAAGGAGATGATCAGCATGATCGCCGCGATGCCGGTCGCTGCTGCATAGTTNTATTCTTCNAGCTTGATGACGATCAGCAGTGGGGCGATTTCCGATTTGAANGGCAGGTTGCCGGCAATGAAGATGACCGAGCCGTATTCGCCGACCGCGCGGGCGAAGGCGAGGGCGAAACCCGTCAGGACCGCGGGCGCAAGGCCNGGCAGCAGCACGCGTGCGATTGTCTGGAAGCGATTGGCGCCGAGCGTGGCGGCAGCCTCCTCCACTTCCTTGTCGATCTCTTCCATGACCGGCTGGACCGTCCGCACGATGAAGGGCAGGCCGACGAAGATGAGGGCGACGACAATACCGGCCGGCGTGAAGGCGATCTTGATGCCGAGTGGCGTCAGGAACTGCCCGACCCAGCCGTTCGGAGCATAGAGGGTGGTCAGCGCGATGCCGGCGACGGCCGTCGGCAGGGCAAAGGGCAGGTCTACCATGGCGTCGATAATGCGCTTTCCGGGAAACCGGTAGCGTACCAGCACCCAGGCAAGGATGACGCCGAAGACGACATTGAGGCAGGCGGCAATGAAGGCGCTGCCGAAGCTGATCCGCAGGGCGCTCAGCGTTCGCTGGTCGAATGCAATGCCGAAGAACTTCTCCCAGCCGAGTGCGCTCGACCGCCAGGCAAGGCCAGACAGCGGAATAAGGACGATGAGGGTAAGCCAGATCAAGGTAAGGCCGAGCGCCAGTCCGAAACCCGGAATGACGCTCGGCCGCTTGAACCGCCACCGTGTGGGGTTATGTGCGCTCATAAGACCTATTATTGGGCCGGCTTGTAGATCTGGTCAAATACGCCGCCATCGCCGAAGAATTTCGGCTGTGCATCCTTCCAGCCNCCGAAGTCGTCAATCGTGGCGAGCGTCAGCTTCGGGAAGCGGGCAATATCAGCCGCATCGGCTGCTTCCGGCTTGATCGGCCGGTAATAATGCTTTGCCGCGATCTTCTGGCCTTCGTCCGAATAAAGGTAGTTCAGGTAAGCTTCCGCGACCTTGCGGGTGCCCTTCTTATCGACGTTGCCGTCAACGATTGCGACCGGCGGGTCGGCGCGGATCGAGAAGGTGGGGGTCACGATCTCGAACTGGTCGGGACCGAGTTCTTCAAGCGAGAGATAGGCTTCGTTTTCCCAGGCAAGCAGGACATCGCCGAGGCCGCGCTGGACGAATGTGGTCGTCGCGCCACGTGCGCCGCTGTCGAGAACCGGAACGTGCTGGAGGAGCTTGGTCACATAATCCTGCGCCTTGGCCTCGTCACCGCCGTTCGCCTGCTTTGCCCATGCCCAGGCGGCAAGGAAATTCCAGCGGGCGCCGCCGGAAGTCTTCGGGTTCGGCGTGATGACCTGCACATCGTCCTTGATCAGATCGCTCCAATCCTTGATGCCCTTCGGGTTGCCCTTGCGGACGAGGAAGACGATCGTCGATGTATAGGGGGTCGAATTGTTCGGGAATTTGGTCTTCCAGTCGGCCGGGATCTTGCCCGTGGCCTTTGCGATCGCGTTGATGTCGCCTTCGAGGGCGAGGGTTACCACGTCGGCATCAAGGCCGTCGATGACCGACCGCGCCTGTGCGCCGGAACCACCATGAGAGGCTTGGATCGTCACGGCTTCACCGGTGTCAGCCTTCCACTTCGCAGCAAAGGCGGCGTTGAAATCCTTATACAATTCGCGTGTCGGGTCATAGGACACGTTCAGAAGCGTCTGGTCGGCGAATGCCGGTGCGACACTGCCGATGGCAAAGCTGCCTGCCATGACCGCGGCCGCGACGAGCCGGGTGAACCTTAAAGTCTGCATGGGAACCCTCCGTGGTTATACGCTAAACTCTATCAACTAGGTCGTATAATGAAACGAAGATTGTTCCGGTTCCGGGGACCAACCTTAGAAAGCCATCCCATTTTCAGTGCGAGATTGCGAATGGGACGTGCTGCCAAGTTGGCCNCGGCCAATTAAGGCACCGTGCCACAGTCGTGATTTTTCTGCCACAGTTCGAGCCGGAAAGTGACATTCGTGTGTCGATTTTTAGTCTTGTTTTGCAGCGGTGNCGCTTTCGAGTGCCTACATGGCCTTCCGGTCGTTGGGATTCGGCGACCGATGGTGGGGGTGTCCTTGAAACACTGCTTGCCTCTTTCAAACCGTAAAAGGTCTTTCTGATGTCTATTAAAACTATCCTTCTTGGCTCTGTTGCCGCCCTTGCAGCGGTTTCCGGAGCACATGCAGCCGACGCTATCGTCGCCGCCGAGCCGGAGCCCGTAGAATATGTTCGCGTTTGCGACGCCTACGGGACTGGCTACTTCTACATCCCGGGCACCGAAACCTGCCTTCAGATCAGCGGTTACATCCGTACTGAAGTTCGTTTTGGCCAGAACGTCTCGGGTGATTCCGATGTGAACTTCTGGACTCGCGGTCAGGTTACCTTCCAGACCAAGAACGACACCGAGTACGGCACGCTCACGGGCGTTATCACGCTGCGTACCAACGCTGACAACGCCACCGATCAGGAAACCCTGCTCGATGAAGGCTATATCGACATCGCCGGCTTCCGCGCTGGTAAGCTGTACAGCTGGTGGGACGACGATCTGAGCGGCGAGACGGACACGCTCTCGAGCAACGAGACGACCCACAACTCGATCCGTTATCAGTACGAGACCGACAGCTTCGCAGCCGGTGTCTCGGTCGACGAACTTGAAGAAGACTATGTCGAGAAGCCGGGTGAAGGCCCGAACAACTTCGGCGTTGCAGCCCAGGTCTCGTTCAAGAGTGGCGCATTCAGCGGCTACCTGCTTGGTGGTTACGATACGGATAACGAAGAAGGCGCCATCCGCGCTATCGTTTATGCCGATATCGGTCCAGGCACTCTCGGCCTCGCTGGCATCTGGGCCAGTGGCGCTAACTACTACTACGAAGCGTCCGAATGGACGGTCGCAGCCGAGTACAAGATCAAGCTGACCGACAAGTGGGCCGTCACCCCGGCCTTCCAGTACTTCGACAAGATCGATATCGATGCTGACGGCGACTTCAGCGGCGGCAGCGCTTATACGACCGGCGTCACCATCGACTACCGGATTGCTGACAATCTGCGCAGCAAGCTCAGCGTCCAGTATCACGACGAAGAAGACGGCGACGACGAAACCTTCGGTTTCCTCCGTTTCCAGCGCGACTTCTAATAAAAAGGGGCCGGAGCGGCCCCTTGTCCTCGATTTGCCTTCCCCCCGCCATGGCGGGGAGAAGGTCGGAAGCGCGAAGCGAATTTCTCTTCAGACGCGTGAATCCGCGATGAAATCCGAATAGAATTCATCTGTGCTTTTCGCCTTGCGCATGGCCGCCAGGACGCCATCCGACTGAAGCCTGCGGGCGATGGCGGCGAGCACGTTCAGATATTCCCCACGATTGTTTTCCCCGAAGAGCAGCACGAAGGCGATGTCCGTCGNGATATCGTCGATCGCATCGAAGTCCAGCGGCTGGGCGAAGCGGATCAAGAGACCGCGCGGGCTCGTCATGCCGTCGATGGCTGCATGAGGAACAGCGATGCCGTTGCCGATGCCGGTGGAGCCGAGCTTCTCCCGGGATTCGAGCGCTTTCAGCACGCTCTGGCCGTCAATGCCGAAGGCCTTGCCGGCTTTTTCGGAAATCGNCTGCAGCGCGCGCCACTTGGTNGTCACCGACAGGCCNATGAAGGTGTGCTCCGGCCGGATNATATTGGAGAGGTTCATTACATTCTCGATGCTGTTTTCGGCAGGTATCAGTCAGGCTCACGGAGCCGGTAGCCGACGCCGGTCTCTGTGGTGATATAGTGTGGCTGGTCGGGAATCTGCTCGACCTTTTGCCGCAGCTGGCGCACATAGACGCGCAGATACTGCACGTCCGCGGCCGGACCCCATACCTGCTTCAGAAGAAATTGATGTGTCAGCACCTTGCCGGCNTGCTGGGCGAGNACGCGCAGGATGTCGTATTCCTTCGGCGACAGCTTGATCTCCNTGCCGTCGACCTTGACGATGCGCTTGACGAGATCGATCGACAGNCCGCCGGTCTGAAAGATCGCCTTTTCGCCCTGCTGCTGCAGCCGGTGGCGGAGCGCGACGCGGATACGGGCACCGAGTTCGTTGACGCCGAAGGGCTTCGTCACATAGTCGTCGGCACCACTNTCCAGCGCCTTCACGATGCCGGCCTCGTCGGTACGGCTCGAGAGAATGACGACAGGCATGGTGAGCCCNTCTTCGCGCCATTCCTGCAAGAGGTCGTGGCCNGATATGTCGGGAAGGCCAAGATCGAGCACNATGAGATCGGGCTGATCATCCTTGACGGACTGGCGGGCGGCACCGGCATTCGGGGCCTCCTGGACTTCGTAGCCTTGTGCGGTGAGGCCGACGCGCAGAAGCTTGCGGATTGGCGGCTCGTCATCGACGACGAGGATCTTGACGGCTGAACCGGTCATTTGAGTTCATCCAATTTTGGAATGTCGTTCGGTTTTGGAAGGCGGATGGTGAAGACGGCGCCGGACCTGTTTGTCCGGTTGCCGGCTGTGATCGTCCCACCCATCGCCTCGATGAAGCCGCGGCATATGGAGAGGCCGAGGCCGGTGCCGGCGCGCACCTGATCGCCCTTGCGCACGCGGTAGAACGTGTCGAAGACACGGTTGAGGTCTGCAGNAGGAATGCCCGGGCCTTGGTCGGAGACCTGTACGACGACATTATCGGCATCCGCCCAACCTTCGATGCGGATGACNGAGCCNTCGGGCGCGTATTTGGCGGCATTGTCGAGAAGGTTGAAGAGGACCTGCTCGAAGAGAACGGGATCGACGCGGACCATGGGNAGGTCGGCNGGGATTGTCATTTCCGTCCTGTGATGATCGAGAATTTTTGCAGCCCGGCGCAACGCGCTGCCTGCGATATCTCCTGCATAGTGCAGCGCATAGTTCGGCTCCATGGCGCCGGACTCGATCTTCGTCATGTCGAGCAGATTGGCGATGAAGCGGTTGAGACGTTCGGATTCATCGACGACCGTCGACAGAAGATCTGTCCGGTCATCCGCCGACATGGAATCAAAGTAATCGCGCAGTGTGCCGGACGCGCCGAGGATTGCCGCAAGTGGCGTCTTGAGATCGTGGGAGATCGACGTCAGCAGAGCAGAGCGCAGGCGGTCCGCTTCGGCCGCAAGCTTGGCCCGATCGACGTCAGCAACGAGTTGCACGCGTTCGATGGCGAGTGCCGCCTGATCGGCAAGCGCATCGAGAAGCCGCTGCTGTTCCGGCGTCAGCAGCGGGCCGTCCCGGCGGTCACTGTCGAGGCCGATGACGCCAACGGCCGTTCGACCGGTACGCAATGGTACATAGAGGCGCTTGGCCCCGGGCAGGGTATCAGCGCCGCGACCGGCGGCATGATTATGTTCCCAGGCCCAGCGGGCGGCGGCGATATCGGCATCGTCGAGCGTATCGTCAGGCGGATAGCCGGCCTTGACGGCAATGGAATTATCTTCCGGCAGGAGGAGAACGACGCGCACCTTGAGCATTGAGGCGATCTGGAAGGCAGTCGCCCAGAGGACGTCATCGAGCGTACCGGTGCCGGCAAGCTTCTTGGAAAAGAGATAGAGGTCTTCCGTCGTGCGCGCTCTTTGCCGGGCCGCAGCCGCCTGCCGCTGGACGGTTGCCGTCAGGTTGGAGGCGATGACGGCGACACCAAGGAAGAAGAAGAGCGCGAGCACGCTTTCCGGATCGCTGATCGTCAACGTATAGCGCGGCGGCAGGAAGAAGAAGTTGAAGGAGAGGGCACTGACGATGCAGGTATAGAGCGCCGGTCTGAGGCCATGGATGACGGCTGATGTCAGCACCGCCATCAGGAAGACGAGCGCCAGATTGCGAACGTCGAGCACCTGATCGAGCACCACGCCGGCAACAAGCGCAATGGCGACGTAGAGCGTTGAAAGTGCGTAAGCCCGGAAGTCCAGCGCAGCCGTGCTCGGCGCCGCCTTTACGCCACGCTGCGCGGTCGGATCTTTCTCGTTGCCGGAAATCACATGGACGCTGATATCGCCCGCGCACCGGATCAGCTCGTCGGTGATGGAGGGGCTCCACCACCATTCGCGCCATGTTGGCTTTTTCGGCGCGCCGATGACGATGTGGGTCACGTTGTTCGCGGTGGCGTGACGCACCAGCTCCTCAGTCACCTCGCGGCCGGGAATGGTGATCGCTTCGCCGCCAAGCTGTTCGGCAAGCCGGAGCGTGGCGGCAATCGTATCACGCTGCGTTTCCGAGAGATTGATGGAGCGGTTGGTCTCGATATAGACGGCCGCCCAGGGGGCACGCAGACGCGCAGCCATGCGTGAGGCGTAGCGGACCAGCGAAGCAGAGCGTGGATGATCGTCGATCGACACCAGCACACGGTCGCCGGCAGCCCAGGGGCCGGAAATAGCATGCGCCTGCATATGGCTCAGCAGCTGGTCATCGACGCGCTGGGCGGTCTTGCGCAGTGCGAGTTCGCGGAGCGCCGTCAGGTTGCCGGGCGTGAAATAATTGGTCAGCGCGCGNTCGGCNGTCTTTGCCACATAGACCTTGCCATCGTGAAGGCGTTTGATGAGGTCGTCGGGTGTCAGGTCGATGATCTCGATGTCGTCAGCCACGTCGATCACGGAGTCCGGCACTGTCTCGCGCACCCGGATGCGGGTGATCTGCGAAACGACGTCGTTCAGGCTCTCCACATGCTGGATGTTCAGCGTCGAATAGACATCGATGCCACGGTCGAGCAATTCCTTGACGTCGAGATAGCGCTTNGGATGGCGACTGCCCTCGGCATTGGTATGNGCAAGTTCGTCGACGAGAACAAGATCGGGCTTGCGCGCGAGAATGGCATCGAGATCCATCTCTTCGAGCGACTGGCCGCGATAGGCGATCTCCACACGCGGAATGATTTCGAAACCGGCAAGCAGTGCCTCGGTCTCTTTGCGGCCATGGGTTTCGACGACGCCGATCACCACGTCGAGGCCGTCGGCGATCTTGGCGTGGCCGGAGACCAGCATTTCATAGGTCTTGCCGACGCCGGGTGCCGCGCCCAGGAAGATTTTCAGGCGTCCGCGCGACTCCGCCCGGGCCTTTTCGAGAAGCGCATCGGGCGAGGGCCTGCCGGCCTGGTCGCGGTTGTCGTCTGGCATGCGTTCGGTCTTTCTTCACGAGCAAGCCCCGGCGCGCGTTGCAGCGTTCCGGGGCTCTCAACCTTCACTGAGTCATAGAAGCATCAAGGCTCTGGTTCAACGCCAGAACATTGACGGTCGGTTCGCCGAGCAGGCCGAGTTCGCGGCCCGTAACGGCTGCATCGACCAGCGCCTTGACCTTGGCTTCATCGACACCGCGGGCCTTGGCGACGCGCGGTACCTGGAAGTATGCGGCATCGGGCGAAATATGCGGGTCGAGGCCGCTACCCGAAGCGGTGACGAGGTCGACGGGAACCTCGGCATTCGGGTTGCTCGCCTTGGCAGCCTCATAGTCACCCTTCACGCGGTCGATCAGCTTCTGGCTGGTCGGGCCGAGGTTGGAGCCCGAGGACGCCGCTGCATTGTAGCCATCGCCAGCAGCGGACGGACGCCATGGAAATACTTGTCGCTGGTAAAGGCCTGGCCGATCAGCGTGGAGCCGATAACCTGCCCGTTCTTTTCAATGAGGCTCCCATTAGCCTGGTAGGGGAAGATGGCTTGTGCGGCACCTGTCATGGCTAGCGGGTAGAGGAGGCCGGTGATGGCCGTGGTGGCAACGATCATGACGATTGCCGGACGAAGTTCTCTAAGCATTGTTTTAACTCCTTAGGCGAGGCCGAGGGATGCGACGACCATGTCGATCGCCTTGATGCCGATGAAGGGGACGATGATGCCGCCGAGACCGTAGATCAGCAGGTTGCGGGAAAGCAGCGCACCGGCGCCGATCGGGCGGTAGCGCACACCCTTCAGGGACAGCGGGATCAGGGCGATGATGATGAGCGCATTGAAGATGATCGCCGACAGGATGGCGCTCTGCGGCGTGGCGAGGCCCATGATGTTGAGTACGCCAAGCTGCGGGTAAAAAGTCAGGAACATCGCCGGGATGATGGCGAAGTACTTGGCGATGTCGTTGGCGATCGAGAAGGTCGTCAGCGCGCCGCGGGTCATCAGGAGCTGTTTGCCGATTTCGACGATCTCGATGAGTTTTGTCGGGTCGCTGTCGAGATCGACCATGTTGCCGGCTTCGCGGGCTGCGACCGTGCCGGTGTTCATGGCCACGCCAACGTCGGCCTGGGCCAGAGCAGGAGCGTCGTTCGTGCCGTCGCCGCACATGGCGACAAGTTTGCCCTTGGCCTGTTCTTCGCGGATCAGCTGCAGCTTGTTTTCAGGCGTTGCCTGGGCGAGGAAGTCGTCGACACCGGCTTCGGCAGCGATGGCGGCGGCTGTCATCGGGTTGTCACCCGTAATCATGACGGTGCGGATGCCCATGCGGCGCAGCTCGTTGAAGCGCTCGCGGATGCCGCCCTTGACGATATCCTTGAGCTGGATGACGCCGAGCAGCTTGCCGTCGCGGGCAACGGCGAGCGGCGTGCCGCCGGCCTTGGCGATCTCGTCCGATATCGACTGCAGTTCACGCACGACTTCGGCTCCGTTCTTGGAGGAAGCATCGCCGTTGACGTAGTTGAGCACAGCATCGACGGCACCCTTGCGGATCGCCGAGCCTTCGAGATCGACACCGCTCATGCGGGTCTGGGCTGTGAAGGGTACGAATGTGGCCTTCAGGCTTGCCATGTCGCGGCCGCGGATTGCGTATTTTTCCTTGGCGAGCACGACGATGGAGCGGCCCTCGGGCGTCTCATCGGCGAGCGAGGCAAGCTGCGCCGCATCGGCGAGATCCTGTTCGGCGACACCGCGTACCGGCCGGAAGCTGGTGGCCTGGCGGTTGCCCAGGGTGATCGTGCCGGTCTTGTCGAGCAGCAGCGTGTCGACGTCACCGGCAGCTTCTACGGCGCGGCCGGACATGGCGAGCACGTTGAAGCGGACGAGACGATCCATGCCGGCAATACCGATCGCCGAAAGCAGGGCGCCGATCGTGGTCGGGATCAGCGTGACGAAGAGGGCAACGAGCACGATGATCGGGATCGAGCCGCCGGCATAGGCCGCAAAGCTCGGGATCGTCGCCGTGGCGAGAACGAAGATCAGCGTCATCCCGGCAAGCAGGATGTTGAGCGCGATTTCGTTCGGCGTCTTCTGACGTTCGGCGCCCTCGACGAGCGAGATCATNCGATCGAGGAACGTCGAACCTGCCGCCGCCGTGATGCGCACGCGGATCCAGTCGGAGAGAACTTGCGTGCCGCCAGTTACGGCCGAGCGGTCGCCGCCGGATTCACGGATGACAGGGGCGGATTCGCCGGTGATGGCCGCTTCATTGACGGAGGCAACACCCTCGACGACTTCGCCGTCGGAGGGAATGATGTCGCCGGCTTCGACGAGAACGAGATCGCCGACCTTCAGGCTGGTGCCAGGTACCATGCGGTAGCCGGTGCCGTTGTTGGCGGTCAGGAGCTTGGCCTGGGTCTCGGTGCGCGCCTTGCGCAGCGAGTCTGCCTGCGCCTTGCCGCGGCCTTCGGCGACGGCTTCGGCGAAGTTGGCAAAGAGCACCGTGAACCAGAGCCAGAGGTTGATCTGGAAGGAGAAGGCGAGATTGCCGTTGCCTGAAACGAGATCGCGCAGGAACAGGACNGTGGTCAGCGCCGAGACNGTNGCCACGACGAACATGACCGGGTTCTTGGAAAGGGTGCGCGGGTTGAGCTTGGTGAAAGCAGCGCCCACGGCCGGAATGAGGATGCGAGAATCNAGGATGCTCGCGGATTTTGCCTGGCTCATAAGAGACTCCAGCTTTGAAACGAGGATGGCGAACCGGATTGCCGGTCAGCCCTGTAAAATTCTGAGAACGCAGACGACGACGAGCAGGCCTGCCATCATCACCAGGATGATGTCGGAGGCGCGCGGCATCCGCTGGGCTCCACGCCCCGGCAGACCGGGACGTGGATGGAAGGCTTTTCGGAGCCTGTGACGGATAATCATGGTCAACCTCTAAAGGTTTGGCTCAGAAGGTCTGGCCGGCGATCATGACCAGGTGCTCGACAACAGGACCNAGGGCCAATGCCGGGAAGAAGGTGAGACCNCCGACGATCANGATCGTGCCGATGAGCAGGCCGACGAAGAGCGGCCCATCCGTCGGGAAGGTGCCTGCCGAGGCGGGAACCGTCTTCTTCGTCACCAGCGAACCGGCAATGGCGAGCGCCGGGATGATGACGAGGAAACGGCCCATCAGCATGCCTAGACCAAGCGTGATGTTGTACCAGGGCGTATTGCCCGTCAGGCCGCCGAAAGCCGAGCCGTTGTTGGCCGCAGCCGACGTATAGGCATAGAGGATTTCGGAGAANCCGTGCGGGCCGGCCGTGCCGACCGANGCGACTGCCGAAGGCAGGACGCTGGCGATCGCGGTGAANACCAGCATGGCGAGCGGCAGGCAAAGGATGGCAAGAACGGCCATCTTCATTTCCTTCGCCTCGATCTTCTTGCCGAGATATTCCGGCGTGCGGCCGACCATCAGGCCTGCNACGAAGACAGCGACGATGATGAAGAGAACGATGCCGTAGAAACCCGCACCAACGCCGCCGACGNTGACTTCGCCGAGCTGCATGTTGATCAGCGGGATCAGGCCGCCGAGCGCGGTGAAGGAGCCATGCATGGCATTGACCGCACCGCAGGAGGCAGCCGTGGTAACGACCGCAAACAGCGAGGACATGGCGACGCCGAAGCGGACTTCCTTGCCTTCCATGTTGCCGCCAGCCAAGCCGAATGCGTGCATTAGCGGATTGCCGGCAGCTTCAGCCCAATAGGTGATGCCGACGCCGACGATGAAGAGGACGCCCATCGCCGTCAGGATCGCCCAGCCCTGGCGCTGGTTACCGACCATGCGGCCGAAAACGTTGGTGAAGGCTGCGCCAATCGCAAAGATCGAGACCATCTGAATGAGGTTTGAGATTGCGTCCGGGTTTTCGAAGGGATGGGCCGAGTTGGCGTTGAAGAAGCCGCCGCCATTCGTCCCGAGCATCTTGATGGCGAGCTGCGAGGCAACGGGGCCGAGGGCGATCGTCTGCTTGGCGCCTTCGAGCGTGGTCGCATCGACATACGGACCAAGCGTCTGCGGTACGCCGAGCCAGACATAGGCGAGCGTCAGCACGATGCAGATCGGCAGCAGGATATAGAGTGTGGCTCTGACCATATCGACCCAGAAATTGCCGATCGCCTTNCCCGAGGCACGCGAGAAGGCGCGGATCAGGCCGATGGCGATGGCCATGCCGGTCGCAGCCGACACGAAGTTCTGAACCGTCAGGCCCATCATCTGCGTCAGGTACGACATGGTGCTTTCGCCGCCATAATTCTGCCAGTTGGTATTGGAGACGAAACTGGTGGCGGTGTTGAAGGCGAGTTCCGGCCCGACCGCGGCCATGCCGGCCGGGTTATAGGGCAGTACGTTCTGGAACCGCATCAGAAGGTAGAGAACGATGACGCCCATCAGGTTGAACATCAGCATGGCGAAGGCATAGGAGGTCCAGTGCTGGTCTTCGCGCTCGCTGGTGCCGGCGACGG
>JGI25160J50197_1000736_pt1 | contig 17870 bp, 8 predicted proteins | sample AraplaMF_Cvi_mMS_FD_50197 | JGI IMG/M metagenome (IMG submission 50197)
GAATGACCACCGGCCATTCGAGGCCCTTGGCCGCATGCATCGTGAAAAGCGCGACAGCTTCTTCCTGCGCATCGGGTCGACCTTCGACCGCGCGGGCTTCATCGGTCCATGCCGCCGTCATCGTCTCGGAGAAGGCCCGCAGGCCACGCACGGCGTAGCTGGTCGAAAGGCTGAGATAGAGGTCGACATTGGCGAGCGCGCGCTCGGCCTGACCGCGATGACGGTCGCGCAGAATGGGTCGCAGCCGCAAGACATCCACGGCTTGCGAAAGCAGCTCGTGCGGCGTCGTGCTGTTGCGGCGTCGATAGAGCGCTTGCAGCTTTTCGACCACATCGCGCGCCAACGGATGAGCGATCGTCGCCGGATCGATCCCAAGGTCGAGGCGGGGAATGCGGTCAGGTTCGTCCTCGGACCGCGGAAGCGCCCAGACGACGTCCAACAATTCCTCTTCGCTAAGCCCGACCAGCGGGCCGCGCAGCAGCGCGCCAAATGCCAAGGTGTCGCGGCGATCCGCCAGCACGCGCGTCAGCGCGATGAGGTCCTGCACCTCCTGTCGGCGGAATAGACCCTTGCCTGCTTGGGTTGCCACGGGAATGCCGCGCCGTTCGAGGGCTTCTTCGTAGCGCCACAGATCCGCACCGGTCGGCGCAAGAAGGGCGATGTCGCCTGGCTGACACGGACGTTCCGTGCCGGCTTTGCGATCCAGAACCGGATGGCTGCCGATCAATCGGGCACACAAATCCGCAACGGCATCGGCTTCGGCGTCGCGTTGCTGCTCGGCGTTGGCCTTGCCGTTCTCGTCGGCAGCGGCGACGTCGAGTGCGGCGACGCGGACGCCATCACCCCGATCGTCATGGAAGGGATCGAGTGCAGTGAAGCCAGGCTGACCGTCCGCTGACAGGATCGCTTTGAAGCGATCGTTGACGAACGAGAGGATTGAAGCGCAGGAACGGAAATTGGTCGAGATCGACACGACGCCCTCTGCGTAGCGATCCGCGAAGGCCGTTCGCGCCTGGACATAGGCTGCGACGTCCGCGCCGCGAAAGCGATAGATCGCCTGCTTCGAATCGCCCACGAGGAAAAGCGCGCCAGGCCGAATCCTGAAGCCGGTCCAATCCTGCGGATTATCTCCGGGGTCACCGCACAGGCGCCAGAAGGTTTCCGATTGGAGCGGATCAGTATCCTGAAACTCGTCGACGAGGACCTTTGCGTACCGTTCCCCGAGCGCGAGCCGCACCGACTCATGGTCGCGCAGTAGATCGCGGGCGGCATAGATCAGATCTTCGAAATCAAGCTGGGCGCTGGCGCGCTTATGCTCGTGATAACGCTGAAGGATCAGTTGGGCTTCGCCGATCAGCGCGGCGAGAACCTGACCGGAAGCTGCCTGAAGAAGGGCGTCCCAGGCCGAACTGCAAGTCTCGAAGAATGCCTGGGCAGCATCGTTCAGCCGGTCGCCGTCCGCCTTGGAAAGACCCGCCTGCTTGGCCGCGGCCGCCCATTTACCCTTCTTGCGATAGCAGGAAAAGGCGCCGGCCTTGGTGCACAGGTTGGGATGCGGTCGCGAGACCAGCAGCCCGACCAGGCCTGCGGGCGTGGCGACTTCCGCATGGGTCGGGAGAGCAGCCGCCATTTCGGAAAAGCGCTCCGCGTAGACCTCCGTCTCCGGCTCGCTGACCCCGTTAGACCGCATGAAGGCGGAGAGATCGTCTGCCGCTTGCCGGAATGCCTGCAGATGATCGGCCAGCGGCATCACCGCATGCGCCGCGAGACTTCTTCGCCGGCGCAGCGCTTCGGCGATCTTGTGCATCAGCGCCACGGTCTCGCCGGGACTGTGCAGCACCATCTCGGCCAGGATGCCGCCATGGGCGCCTGACAGGCGCTCGCGCAGCCAACTATCGACAATTTCGATGAAGGCGAGATCGGCCTGACTCCGATCCATGACGGCAGCACCGGGATCGATATCCGCTTCAGCCGGATAGGGTTTGATGAGGCGCTGACAGAAACCGTGGATGGTCGTACATGTGATCTCGTCGATGGAGGCGGTCGCCGCGATCAGATTGTCCCGCTGCGCCTGCGACAGGCCGTCGGGCAGCCCGACAGCGAGCTCGGGTGCGATGTGGCCAGCGGTGAGATCGGCGACGAAATCCCGGACGCGCGCAACGAGTTCGCTTGCCGCCAGTTCCGTGAAAGTGACCGCGGCGATGGCCCGCGGTGCGACGCCCTGCGTCAGCATGACGGCGATGCGGCCCGCCATCAACGCGGTCTTGCCAGATCCCGCGCCGGCCTCGACGAGGACGGATCGGTCATGACGGCAGATCGCGTCACGTCGGGCGCCGTCATCCTTGAGGGTCTTCACGCTGCTCATCATTCAGCCTCCCAGACCTGAGCGAAATCACCGAGCCGTTCGGTCGCGGCTGATCTCTTGCGTTTGCAGTAAGTTGCTTCAGCATTGGCCGGCAGAGCGAAGGCGAGATCGTCATAGTCGCCGCCCGTATCCGGACCCGGCAATGCCGCGCCGCTCGTAAGTGCCGTGCGTGCGGCCAGGAGATGGCCCGTGATATCCGCAAGCACGGCTTCCGGATCTTCAAGTTGAAGATCGAGCGGTTCGCGCGGATAGAGCAACGACGCGCTGATCGCGACATGGTCGCCCAAGAGCGCCTTGACCGCGAAGGCATAAAGACAACGCTGGAGCTCGCGTCCGCCGTTCAGACGAATCTCGCCCTTCGGTGGTCTGCCGGTCTTGTAATCGCGCACAAGCGCGCGGCCTCCTTCACCTGCGATGTCGAGCCGGTCGATATAGCCAGAGATCCGAAAGCCCGTATTTGGGATCGTGACCGGCAAGCTTGGATCCCACGGAAGTTCCGCCGTCGATTTGGGTTTGGACCCTCCGAAAGGCACTTCGCCATAGGAGCGGCTGCCCGGCAGATGTTCGTCGCGATAGGTGAGCGCCCGACCGGCCAGGCTGCGTGCATCGCGGAGCGCCCGGCCCCAGATGACATCGGGTGGAATGGGGCGCTCACTTTCCCACTCGGCCGCCACTGCGGCCGAAGCCTCGGCCACCGCGGTTTCGATGGCAGAGGGATCGGCCGCTGCTAGACCTCCGGCCGCTTCGAGATTTCGCAGCGCGCGATCCAGGACCAGATGGATGAGGTCGCCCGTCGCGAGCGCATCGAGCATGAGTGGCTCGGCGCTGCTTTGGGGGGCCTTCCATCCGAAGGCATAGCGCCAGACAAAACCGAGCGGACTGCGCAGCAACATCTTGAGGGAGCTGGCCGACTGGGTCCGTGCAAGGATAACAACAATGAGCGGATGGTCAGACCGCACAAGGCCGTCATGGCACGTGACTTCAGCAACACGCCAATCGTTCCAGCAGCCGTGCGCGCCGATCGCCTGGGGATCGGCGGCGAATTCGCGAGGCCGGGCCATGAGCCGGTCGGTTTCACCGAAAGCATGCGGCGGCACTGCGTTACGGCGTAAGTAGGTTTCGTGGCCATAGGGAGCGAGCAAGGGGCTGCGGCCGAGCAACCGGCCGTCGCTGTCACGTCGGGCGCGTGAAAGGACCACCTGGTCGGAGGAGGTCGCGAGGATAGTCTCGAAGTCGCGACGGTCGGCGAGCCCGATGGGGAGCGGGTCGAGCTCGGCCGTCGGAATGATGTGATCCGGGATCAGCCGATCTTCAACGATGCCACGCGGCCAGCGCGAGGAGTTCAGGCCGATCAGCCTCACGAAACGGCGAGGCGATGCAGCCAGCGCACTGGCCGGCATCCAGGCGACCGACACGCAGGCTTCCAGCCCGTCGTCCTGTTTCAGCGATTCGAGCGTGACATCGATCGAAGCAGCAGGGCCGGCAAGCAGCGCCTTATGCCAGATCGACAAGGCCCGACCTTTGAGGAAGGCCTCGCCGATCTCTTGCGCAGCGTCTGGCCCCTTTGCCAGCAAATCGACTGCAGCGCCCAGCGTCTGGGCATGGTCCATACCGTCGGGCCAATCGTCCGGCTTGAGGCGCGTCAGCAGACGGGTCCAGGCCGTCGATGTGGACAATGGCGCATCGCTGGGCAGAAGCCGCATCCAGCCTTCGGGGAGCGAAGCCAATCGTGCGGAGTCGCGGCACAATGCGACAAGGCGGCGTAGTCGCGACTGCGAGAGCCCGCGGACAACGATGTCCGCCAGCGCCGCAGCCGCCTGTCCTTCCCGCGTCGTTGTGGTCTGAACGCCGTGAACGAAGTGCAGGTCGATATTGGCATCGGCTCGCAGCGCCAGGAAATGGTCATCGTAGTCCGCCGGCGAGGCCGTGGCGATGGCGATATCGGAGGGTGAGACGCCGGACGCGAGCAACGCGCGCGTCCAGCGCATGGCCTCGATGGCCTCGTGATACGCTGTCGCGGCACTTACCGATCCAACCGTCGGCGCTTCGGCTTCGCGTTGCACGATAAGGACGCCGCAATCGTCGAGCCATGACGGAACAGAGCGGGGACCCGCCGTCCACTGGACCGGAATGCTCGCCGCGAGCGCCTTCAGCAGGGGACGCCAGCACGGAGACAGTTCGGTCAGGCCGATGATCTCGATCGCGCCGAGAACGGCTGGCGCGTGGACGATGCGGTCGCTGGCTGCGGCGACGATATCGCCCGGCCGCATCATCCCGTTCGGAAGCTGGGCAAGAACGGCTGCCTCCAGTCGTGCAATCGCGTCGAGGCGGGGATGATCTGCCGCCCGGGCCGCGAGATCGATGCCGGCGCGCCAAACCTTGTGTAGCGTGTCAGTGGCCGCGCGGATCATGCCCGGCAGCATCTTGATGCTCTCCAGTTCACCCATCGGCGTCGTTGGGAGAATCGTCTGAATCGCCGCACGCAAGCTTTCGTCGTCGATCGGTTTGGCGAAACCGCCGGCGAGCCGGGCCGCCGCTTGCTCGAACGTCATGATCTGGACGCCGTGACGACGCTCTCGGGCGGCGCACAGACGGCTTTCACGCATGGCCAAGCGGCCATGCACGACCAGAGTTGAACGACACGCGACAGGCATGGCCCCTTCCCGTGCCTACTTCTTGTTCGGACGTTGGGTGAGGGCCGAGGCCGCCGCGGTCTTCGCCGCCTTGCTGCTCTTGGGATCCCGGAGAACCTTGGAGGCGGCGCTTGCTGCCTTTTTACCGGTGACTTCTTTGTTAGATCCGCGCTTCGCCACTGATTTTCCTCGTGTTTGACGGCTGACAAGACGATTGTGCCGCTCATAAGAATACTTTATATACCGATCTATTTTCAATGTCCATATATTTTTTATTCCTATCGACTTTTGACGTCCATATACTTTTGATGCACACCGGTATCGAGAGGGTCGATTGATGAAAGAAGGGGCTGGAGCACTGAATTGGGGGGTGGAGCGACGGCTCGAATTCATCGAGTTTCGGCTGTTTTGGGAGGGCGGGGTAAATCGCTCGGACATCATCGATACGTTCGATGTGTCAGTCCCGCAGGCGTCGAAGGATCTGACGCTCTATCAGGAGCGAGCTCCTCAGAACGCGATCTATGACAAGAGCGCCAAACGTTACGTGGCGAGCGAGCATTTCTCGCCGATTTTCCTCAAGCCTGATCCCGACACCTATCTCTCGCGCATGCGAGCGATCGCCGAGGGGATCACGGAACCAGATACTTCTTGGATCGCCAAACCGCCCGAGATGGATATCGCTCTAACTCCGCGGCGATCTGTCGATCCAATCGTGCTGCGGACGATCATTAGGGGGATTCGCGAGACACGGTCCATCGAGATCAGCTATCAATCGATGAATCGAGAGCGGGCCGATCCGATGTGGCGGCGGATGACGCCTCATGCATTTGGCTATGACGGCTTTCGTTGGCACGCTCGCGCCTATTGCCATCTCGACCATAAATTTAAGGACTTCTTGTTGCCGCGCATTCTCGAGGTGGGTGACATGGGCGCGCCGGGGTTAGGCGGCGAGCACGATGCTTTGTGGCAGGAAACCTTCGACATAAAAATCGGCCCCCATCCCCGTCTGACACCGAGCCAGCGCTCCGTGGTGGCGAAGGACTATGGGATGATCAACGAGCGCGTCGTTCTCAGAGTACGCTACGCCATGCTGTTTTACGTCCTAAAGCGTCTCGGCCTTCTCGGCGACGCAAGTCAATTGGACCCCCGTAGCCAACATATCGTCGCGCTAAATGCAGAGGAGACTTCGCGCGCGCTAAAGCGGGCCGAGATCGAGTTTGATGAAATCGACAGGGTGCCAAAGATCGCGGGCGCGCCTGATGCTTCGAGAGCCGGATCGCTCAAGAAGCCGGGTGATCGCTCGAAGTGATTGATCATATTCATTCTTTTTGCTTTCGGCCTTGACGGCAAGCCCAGGTTGCAATGATATCGGTCCACCGAGTGCTCTGGCAGTATGGGCGCGTCGAGGTGTGAGCCGGTTCTTTTCGTCGAAGGCGCCTTAGAGCCCTTTGATTTTTTAATTTGAGTTCCCCGGCTGCCAAGGCCGTCGAGGGTTGAACTGAAGTCCAGTTTGTCTATCGAAAATGGAAATGTAGTTTCGGCGATCATCATTTGGGGGCGGGGTTGAGTTTTTTAGGTTCATCGTTGCTTTGGCGCAGCTGGTTCCGTATTGCGCTCTTCTGGGGCACCTTCGCAGCCGCTTTGTTGGTATCGGCCCGAGTTGCGCCTTTCTCGGCGTGGAACCACGTCATTGAGGTATTCCGCGAAGTCGCCGATGGCGACATCGACCACGTCGCGGAGCGGAGCTTCGCGTTCGCGCTGTCTTCGGGAATAGCTCAAATCGCCGTCGCGTTGGCCGTTGCCTTCTTCGTCTCTCACGTACTTCTGCTGCGCGCGACTCTGAGAGGTGCAAGAGGCTTTCTCGGACGCCCCGGTGATTTTGCGGGCTTCGCACAGGCATTCGACAAGATATCTGGTCGGCTGGAGCGCAACGCCGTAGTGGGTCATGGATGGCGCCAATTCGCGGCGACCGTCATCCGCGGAGACAACGTCGTACGATATACCGTGCGTCCTCAGACTTACATCAACCTGTCCGATGCCCGAGGTGAGCTTTTCGGACTCAAGATGATGGGCTCAATTCCGGGATACTTCGTCGGGCTCGGATTGTTGCTGACGTTCATCGGGCTCGTCCTGGCGTTGAATCTCGCCGCAGGCAGCACGGCGGCCGGCTCGGCAGAGGCGATGACGGCTTCTCTGAACGAGTTGCTTGCCGCGGCCACGTTCAAGTTTTCGACCTCGATCGCAGGCTTGGGTGCATCGCTAGGACTAGCCTTGGCGTTCCGGACTTATCAGATCTGGATCGAAGGTGCCTTCGAAGGGCTCGCCCGCTCCATCGAGCAACGAATGCTCTATTCTCCGCCCCAGCGCATCGCAGAGGAATCCCGTCAGATACTCGCCGCCCAACGGGATCAATTGAAGGAGATAAACAGCGAGCGATTCTTCACTCGTCTGGGCGAAACGGTGGCCCCGGCGCTAGGAAACGCGATAACTAAGGCCGTAGGCCCGCTCTCCGACAGTCTCGAACGTACGACTGAAGAACTCGCGCGAACTTCTCGGACGGGTGCGGATGCCTTGGTCCAGAACTTCGTCGAGCGACTCGACCAAGGCGCCAGCCGGGAGATGCATGAGATCGTCGGCGCGCTCAAGAGCCTGCGCGACTCGCTGGACAGAACTCAAAACAACTTGTCTGGCTCGGGAGAGGACTTCTCGAACAAGCTGGCGCAAGCAGCGGAAGCAATCGGCAGCGTGCTTGGGCAGGCCAGTCAGAACCTCAGCGGCTCCGCGGCCGATGTCGCAAAGTCGGTCCAGACCGGCTTGGCTCAGGTCATTGGAAGCCTCGAAACTCAATCACAGGGCTTCGGAAATACGCTTACGGAGCTGCAGAAACGGCTTGCCGAGCAGCTAGAAGAAAGTACCCGGCGATCTGTAACGGCGGGCCAAGACGCAGCCGCGGCCGTACACGCGGGAGTAGATGAAGTCGTTAGAGTGCTGCGAGCCGAAATTGCAGCTCTTTCCGAAACCTTGAGATCGGTGTCCTCGGCGCTATCAGGACAGACCACGCAAATCGAATCGATCAGCGATCGTTCGAGAGACACTGCTGATGCCTTTACACGGGTGGCGAACGAAGTACGGTCGGCAAGCCAGCCGCTGTTGACGAGTTCGGCCCGGGTCGCCGATTCGACCGAGCGGATGAGCGTGTCCATGGCGGAATCGGTGCAGGCACTTTCGACTTCCCAAAATTCTGCCGACAAGCTTGCGGAGAGGCTGTCGGAGCATCTCGATCAGATTGCGCGGGTTTGGGACCAGTACGAAGCGCGATTCAAGTCGGTCGATGAAGACCTGGGAAATGCCGCGGACCGCTTCCACGTGGAAGTATCTAGGCACCAGGAAGCGATGCGCGACTTCGTCAAGCAGATCGACGATCACACTGGAGCCATTTTGGGCAAGATCAACGCCGCGGTGGGCAATTTGTCGGAAAGCGTCGAGACGCTCAACGAGACGCTCGATGGTTTTGTGCACGCAATGACGCCCCGTGAAGCTGCCGAGTAAGGCGACATGACCTATCACGACGCAACAGGCGAATTCGTTTCCGAGAGGACTTCCAACGCGAATGGGGACGATGAGAACTACTTCATATCGATGACGGACATGATGGTCGGGATGCTGTTCATCTTCATCATCATGCTGATGAGTTTCGCTCTCCTGTTTCGTCAGCAGACCGACGTGCAAGTGGCGAAGACGAAGGTGCAGGCGACGAAGATCGAGGTCGCGGAATCGGTAGGGCGAGAGCTCGACGAAACTGAGTCGCGTATCCGGAAGCGGCTTGACGAAATCCGCGAAGCGAGTGCGTTGCGCTTGCGACTTCTTACCGAAGTCCGGGATCAATTGAGCAGAGAAGGGCTCACCGTCGAGATATCGCCGTCTGGCGACGTCCTCCGCCTGACGGAGGCTGCGGTCCAATTCCCAATCAATAATTTCGCCCTTCTGGGAGACGCGAAGAGGAACGTCGGAAAAATCGCCAGGGTATTGGCTCGAGTTCTGCCCGCCTATTCGATTTGCCCTCGCTCACGCGCCAAGTCAGCATGCAGGTCGTCGGATCAAGCCTCGGTCGAAACCGTCTTCATCGAGGGCCACACGGACGAGACGGGGAATGACGATCAGAATTGGTCGTTGTCCGCTCAGCGTGCTGCCAGCACCTATCGTGAACTCACCGCGGTCGCCCCAGAACTTCGTAAGTTGATCAATCGGCGCGACGAAGAGATCCTTTCGATTTCGGGTTATTCGTCGACCCGCCCGATCGATCCTTCCGGTACGGCCGCTGCCTGGGGGAGGAATCGAAGAATCGACCTGCGGTTCGTCATGGATACCGATCCCAGCTCCGGGTTGGAAGATGTGCGAGCTCTTCTTCAAAAGATGAGGATCGCAATTCAGGAGCTGAAAGGGCGGTCCGAATGAGCTTTCGTGCCGCTTTGACGACGAAGATTAGGTCCCTCCCGCTCCCGACCGAGCCGACCGCGGTGTCGCGGCTTCTTTCGGAGCTATCGTTGATGCCGACAGGCGAGTCCGCGAAGCCGGCCGTCGATCTGAACACGGTGGCGGACAGGTTCATGCACCAACTCTCCCGAGGCCGAGAGCCGACGGTCGGAGATTGGAACAAGATCATGTGGTGTATTTGGAGTACCGAGCCGGCCATAGCCGAGAATGATGAGGCACTCGACAGCGTGCTTGCGCGAGTAGCGGAGATGCGACGCAAGCGACCCTATCGCCAACTTGCCTCGGTCTACCTGTCCGAGTTCGCGCCAGATCGCCCGCGGCTCGATCGCATATCGTACGTTCTCAGCAGCTTCGCGCCTGTCGCGGGTGAACCATGGACAGGTCTCAATGCCCGATATGACGTATTCAACGGACCCGCGCCGATCGTCCAGATGGCGCGCCTCGCGCTCGGCAGGCTGATGAGCGTGCAGACGTTTCTGCAGGCGATAGGGCTCTCGAATTCGTTCGCCGGGAGCGGCTTCGCGGGATTCATGCACGGCGCCGGGCTGACCGTATTGCGCGGCACTCCCATCACGGCGGCCTCGGAACGGCTCGATACCATCCGGCGGTGGTGCCTGGGACCGGATGACAAGCTTCTCTTCCCGGTATGGGGAAAGGAAATGGCGCGAGCGCTGACGTTGCCATTCGGCAACATGATTCCGGCCCAGGCCGACCGTGATCTGATTTCTGGTTTCCTCACCGCGCGTTTCGGCGATCCTCGGATCAATCGGGCGTCCTGGATCGGCTTGGACGACGTCTCGGATATTTTGAAACGGTGGTTGACCGAGCAGTCGTTGCGACAGTTCTTCGATGTCGTCGACAGGATCGCGCCGGACGGTGCCTGGAAGTACAGACGAAAATTCTGGCTGGCGTTTCACAACCACGGCCTCATCAGGAACGCGTGGGTCGTCTTCGGCGATGACGGTGCACTGGAGGCACGAAGGGCATTCGGACGCGAGGCACTCTTCGGGGTGTTCGATAGAAGCGGTCGGAAGAGCGTCCAACAGGGGCATGCCGTGCTCCTGCTGGACTTCGGACAATGCATCGTCGCGGATTGGAGCTACAATGGATACTGCAATATTTGGCCCAACAGCGGCGCCACCAAGAAGCCCAGCTTGAATCTTTCGTCGTATAGCTCTGACGACGTGAGGCGCCACTTGCCGGCCGATCGCACCGAACAGAATCTGAGACAACACGACATCTTCGGCCATGGTGGTTCGGAGAACTACGTTTGGCAAAATCGCGTGGCTCGCAGATTGCAAGAGTTGACGGGCGTCCGCATTCAAGAAACCGAGTATATGGTCCGCTGAGATGACGGCGTTCTTCAAAGCGATATTCGAAACGGATCTGGTCCGGGTTCGGGCGCTCGAAAAGCGTAGCTTCGGCCGGTTGAACGACATTCCACGTTCGAATTGGTCCGCGGCTGGCTTAAATCGGGAAGCCCTTCTGGAATTGGAGTCTCTGGTTGACAGCGGAGCGGCCGAATCGACGGACCTGGATATCTCGATATCTTGTACGGACGCGGCGTCCTTCACAGACCGAGTCTCTGTCGAGCTCGGATTTCCGCCTCCCGCTGCGCTCGGGCTATCGATAGCTTTGGATGGAAGAATCGAAGACGCACGCGGCTTGCTGAAGCTGCGTTGGACCGACAAGCGGGGAAGCGAGGTTCGGCCGACGAGGACGGGCTTGCTTTTACAGTGGGGGGAGCAGGTTGGCCGCCTCTCCTCGACCCTGTTAGCTTTGGTCGCAGCGGTCGACGCATACAACGAGACCGTCGGACGCGGTGTCGAGCAGAGGGTGTCTGCCTGGCTCCCGGTTCAAGGCGCGCTAAGGAGGATCACGGGAGCGGAAGTGCAGCGCGACGGCTTCCTTGAGACGTTTACGCTATTTCAGGCGGGTGCCTTCGCCCTCGATGTCCGCGAGACACCGAATGGAGTGGATTTCGCTCCCGTACTGATGAGCCGAAATCGGGCCTTCGCTGTACAAGACGACGAACCGAACGACGCCGACGAAAGCGTGACCTCCGGGTCAGCGGGGTGGAATGAGGCCTTGCTATCCGCAGAAGATCAGCGCTCGTTCGTCGAGCAGGCGATCGATAGGACGGGCGCGGCGAGGGATGCCTATCAGGTAGGTAGAAATCGCTTCGTCCTCGTCGATCCGCCGCTGAAGCTCGCGCTGAACGTACTGAAGGAAAAGCGGAAGGGGTCCGAACAGGAGCGCCGCGAATTCGTTCGCAATCCCCGCGCCGCCATCGCTCACGCACTGGAGAGTGCCGACGAAAAGGCCGTGCCTGGACAATTGTTCGTCGAGACCAAGCACTATTCCGACCGCGTGGAAGGGCTCGGGCTGTGGGAGCGCCCTCAACTTCCCTGGTTGACGCGGCGGCCCAATGCTTGGCTGCCCGAAGCAGGCTGGATCGTAGATGGCCCGGTCGGTGAACTCGCGCCACTGAGCGTGGAGGAATTGGAGCAGGTCGAAAAGGATATTCGATCGGCCGAGATTCGCGGCGACGCGCACATCGTCATTCGCGGCTGTCCCATTCCAATCGACTTTGCTCCGGAAGTTCTCGCGGATGAACGCCGCCGAGCGGCGGCCAAACCGCGGGACGATGACTCGCCTCCCACGGAAGCCTTCGGCGGGGAGCCCAAACAGCGACTGGTCCTCCTGATCAAGAAGACCAACTTCGACGGTGTCGACTATGAACTCGAACGGAGGCAACGGACGGCGCTGATTGGCACCGATGCGCCGCCCGCAGCACGGATGGGGTCGACACCTCTCAAACCTCATCAATCCGAGGGCTTCCAGTGGCTGATCCAGGCTTGGAAAGCTGGTTGGCCCGGCGTCCTCCTTGCCGATGATATGGGTTTGGGCAAGACATACCAGGCGCTCGCGTTTCTCGCCTGGCTCAAAGCCAACGCGGCAGCATCGCGTTCTCGGGTCGCGACGGATGGACCCTGCCTCATCGTGGCGCCGACGGCTCTGCTCAGAAATTGGGAGAAAGAGAGCCTCGACCGACTTTCCGACCTCGGTTTAGGACAGCGGATCGATGCATATGGCAGCGCGCTCAAGCAGCTCAAGCTACCGCGTTCCGGTGAGGGAAGGGATCAGGACACGCTCGACGTCACTCGGTTGCGCGAAGCCGACTGGATTTTGACAACCTATGAGACTCTCACCGATCATGAAAGATCGTTTGCTCGGATTACCTATCCGGTCGTGCTTTTCGACGAAATGCAGAAGATAAAGTCGCCGGATACTCTCAACACGAAGGCCGCAAAAGCGCTGAATGCTGATTTCGTCATCGGCTTGACCGGTACCCCGATCGAAAATCGAATGGAGGATCTCTGGTGCTTGTTCGACCGGCTGATCCCGGGATTCTTGGGTGACCTGAAAAGCTTCTCGAAAGCATTTCAGAAGGAGAATCGGGAGAAGATGAGCGAATTGAAGCGGTCGCTTGATTCCCCCCAGCAGGCCGCGCCCCCCGTCATGAAGCGTCGGATGAAAGCCGATATCCTGGAAGGGCTTCCAGCGAAGCGAGAAAAAAAGTATCTGACGGCGATGCCTCCGGCACAAGCTCAGGCCTATCGAGAGTTGATCCAGGAAGCCCGCGGCAGCCGAGATCGTTCCCCGGGGTTCATGCTCAAGGTGTTGCATGGAATGCGAGGCATTTCGCTGCACCCGGATGATCCCGCTTCGATCGATGTGACCGACAACGCACGCTTCGACAAGTTTGTGCGTGGATCTGCTCGCCTGTCGACGACGGTCAGGCTGCTGGAGGAGATCGCCAGCCGAAAAGAGAAGGCTCTTCTTTTCATAGAGAACCTCGCCATGCAGGAAGTGCTCGCGCGGGGATTGGCCATTTCACTCGGTCTGGGCAGACGGCCCGCTATCATCAACGGCGCCACGCCCGGTGAGCGCCGCTTGGCGATAGTCGAGAACTTCGAGCGGTCGGGAAACGGATTTGGAGTGCTGATCCTCTCGCCCAAGGCCGCTGGCGTTGGATTGAATATCGTCGCGGCCAATCACGTCATACACCTGAGCAGATGGTGGAATCCGGCCGTCGAAGATCAATGCAACGATCGCGCCTATCGGATAGGGCAGACCAAACCGGTCAACATCCACATCCCGATGGCCACTCATCCGGATTTCCCCAACGAGTCGTTCGACGAGGTCTTAGACAGACTGCTTGAGACCAAGCGCACCTTGTCGCGAGACATGCTCGCGCCGCCGACTAGCGATGGCGATATTGACAGCCTGTTCGGCGAGACCGTGAAGTACTGATCGCCTTCCTATTTCCTGGGATCGAGAAAACTCGACCGGTTGCCGGACCACGTTATCAGTAGCTGGTCCCGCGCTCTCGTGCAGCCGACATATAAGAGGCTCAGCTCCCGTTCGCGCGTCAAGCGCTTCTCGTCCGGCTCGCTCGCCAAGTCCAAGGCAGCCTGAAGAGGTACATGAGAGTCGTCGCAAGCGACGATCGCGACCGCCCGAAACTCGAGACCCTTGGCGGAATGAAGAGTGCCCAAGATGACCTTGCTGGCTTCATGGGCCTTGTCCGGACCGAGCCCAGTGCCGCCAATGCCGGCCCTCTCTAAAGCGGGTCCGGCTCGTTCTTGAAGCGCTCGCCGTGTGCGCGCAAAGATGGCGATCTCACCGGGGGCGAACCCGCGCTCCCTAAGCCCGATCAACCATTCGCACAGGATGTCCGCTTCTCCTGTGAGGCCGTTCGCGCTTTTCAAGTCAGGCTTGGGGCCGTGCAACAAGGATACGGCCGCGCGCTCTTCCGGCTCTCCATCCACCTCGTTCAGACGAGCCGGCAGCAGATGGTCCGAGAACAGTCGTATTTCTGCGGTCGTTCGATAGTTGACCTTGAGACGGTGAGATCGTCCGCGGACGTCGATTCCTGCGCTGAGCCAGGAGAAAGGCCAGCGGAAAATCCGCTGACCAACGTCGCCGGCAAAGGTCAGCGGGCGAGAGCCGGTCGGCGCAAGCGCGGCGATCAATCTCAATTCGCGCGGTCCGAGATCTTGAGCTTCGTCAACTACGACGTGTGCGAAGGGCCGCGTCCCGTCCTGTTCGATCCTTTGTCGCAAGAGATCGCAGACTTCGCCGAACGTATGTAATTTGTTCGCCGCCAGCTGTCGCTGCACACTCTCGAAGACGTCCCACAATTTTCGACGAAGAGCAGCGCTTAAAGCCATGCCTCGGCCGTTGCGAGCGATTACCTTGTATTCGTCGAACGTTCTAATGCCCCAATAGTCGACGACGGCATCCCATTCGGCCCTCAAAAAGCTGCTCGTGATAGTCGGATCCAGATCGCCTCGAGCTTGTTCGATGAAATCGTCGATCGTCCGATCGTCGGCGATGGTCAGCGGCCTCAGCCTCGAGACGTGACTGTGGGCATACGCGTGAAGATGGACTACCTCTACCCTTTGGCGGGCCTCGGATGAAGATCCCAACAGGGTATCCATTCCTTCGGATAATCTCTCCGAGAGGATCTTCGAGAAGGTCGTCAGCAGGATTCTTCCGGAATGGAGTTGGCGTGCGAGGTAAGCGGCGCGATGCATGGCGACGACGCTTTTTCCCGTTCCGGCTGATCCGGATATCCGCGCCGGTCCATTGACATTCCTTTCCACGGCGGCTCGTTGAGACGGATGGAGAAAAACAAGCCATTCCGCCCACGGCTTCTCGAGCGCCTGAGCGATCATCTGCTCGTCGCTGGCAACCCAGAAACGTCGTTGAGCGTCGGGATGAGTGAAGGGGTCGGCCTTGTTGTCGATTTGCATGACCGGACGAGGTTCCGGTCGCTCACCGGTCGCGATCGCCACTAAAGCTTCCTGCGCTTCTTCCGGTAGTCGCGGGAGCAGTTCGAACAATCCGTCTTCGTCGACCCCGAGCAACAGCTCGAGATAGGTTGCAGGCACTCCAAGTGAAAGGAGGTAATCTCGGTCTTCGTTCGCGAAGATGCCGGGCCTCTCTGGTGCGCGAATTTCGGTCCTAATTTCCTCGCGCACGACCTCGATGAATTCGACTATCTGTGCGGCCCCGGTGACAGGATGAACCTCGAACCGTCTCCGTTCCGCCCAAGCATAGGCCTCATCGTGATGGGCGACATAACAAAAGACCGACTTTTGGCTGTGTTTGTATACGACGATGCGCAGGTCGCGGTTGACCCTGATAGTCCAGAAACCCTTTTCCCGCGCCTTGTCTACGCGATGCAACGACAGGCCGGGCCGCGATGGATCCGACATATAGTCGAAGATTATGGTCTTGGTGGCCGTTTGCTCGGCGTTGGTAAGCCGATTTAGACTGCGGTGAAACGTGTTCGCGAGCTCAAGCACTGTCGGCGCTTCCACTTCGTTAGTCGCTTCGCTACCAATACGCCCGGCAAAGGTTTCGCTCGAGCGAATAATATTAGCAGGATTTCAGACCGCCGATAGAGCAAGTGTACCGGCGACGAGTAGCCAGCGAGGAAAGCGCCTCGGCTAGACCGGCAGTCGTGCTAACGGTCGAATAGGGACCGTGAGCTAGGTCATTTGGATGGCGCGTCGGCTCCTCATGGACTGACATCACCAAACATTGGACCGAAGGTGCTATCGGACAGCGGCTCGCGAACTGTGGGCTCCAGGCGAATTTGCAGGTCGTTCAGCAGGTCGACGTCTATTCCGTCTCCGGCAATCCTGGCAAGATACTCCAATAAATCGTCCTGTCGTGGCTGACCGAATGCGAGCCGGTAGACTGTCAGACTCTGCTTAAGCCACTCAAGCCGAGTGACTTCGCGGCTGAAGGGCAGCATCGGGACTCGCCGTTCGATACGAACCGCACCCTCGTAGATCCAATATGGGACGATATCGGCATGAGCGTCGGACTCCGATCTTGCCCGCTCAAACATTTGGCTCCATGGATCGGATGGAGTCGCACCGTTTGCTCTCAAGGCGCAAGCCTGGCGTTCAGCCAGGTTCAGTCGGACGGCATGGTTCTTGAACCTATGGATGCGTCCCTCACGCTGCTCCAGGTCGACCGGATTGCTCGGCAAATTCCAGTGGTAGATGCGGTAGCAGTATGGATGGAAATCCAGTCCTTCCTGTCCGACTGAAGTCGTAGCCAGAACAAAGGGCTTGAATGGCGAATTGAAAGCCTCTCGTACCCCGCTAAGTCGAGCCACGGTGCCTTCCTCGTCGCGATAGTCGGCGAGGCGCATTGCGAACCGGCCGCGCATCTGAAACTTTGTCAGCTTGATCGATTGGCCCTCGAGCTGAACATCATCCACGTCGATCTGCGAGGGCCGCACCGAGAGTGCCGACGCCATGGCGCGGGAAACGCCGAGCGCCCGTTCCTCCGGCCCGAACGAGCTCAATCCTTCCGCGTCGATCAGATAATGAGCGTACTCGTCGAGAACCGCTTGGAGATTTTGATCCAATCCGTAGGTCAGCACACGATGCCAATACCGATCTTCCGAGCCTCGGCGAAGCAGGGCGATGGCATCCGGCTGATTGAACAATGAGCGGAATGCCCACGCGATCTCTGCGGCTGCCCGCAATAGAGTGGGATGGTCCCAAGGGAGTTCGGGCGCGATCCTTCGCAAGGAGCGTAAGCCGCAAATAGCAGGGCTTCCCAGCGCCAGGTCGACCAACAAATCGAGCTGATCGCTCGCCAGGCCGGTGAAATCGCTTCTAATTGACGTTGCTGCGAGTTCGGCAACATGCTCTTGGAAACCTTCCTCGCTTGCTAGTGCGACGAAACCATCCGCTGCTGAGAGCCATGCGTCGACCGAAGAGCCGAGCAGACGATCGATCATCGCAGGAGCAGCCCATTCGGGGGCGGGGATCCCACCCGCATCTTTATCGGCCGCCCGTTCGAGCGCGCAAAGGGCGGGCCGAAGCCGTTCCGCAATTGCCTCTCGCATCGCTTCTTTGGATAATTGCTCCTGTCCTTCGGCGAAGACCAAGAGCGGATCGGCCAACTCGGCGAGCTGCGGACTGGGATAGATCAATAGCAGAGCACGAAGACCAGAAAGTCTGCCTTGATCCTGCCGAAACTGCAGCGGCCGCAATCTGTTTTGCTCGAAATATCGTCTGCCGGATTCTCCGACGCCCATTCGCCGCTCGGCTTCATAGGAAAGGAGTGCGGCTACCGCATCCGGAACCATCGACCAAGAAGAGAAAACGAGCGATTTCGTCGGCGGCGGAGACGACCGCGCCGGCCCATAATAGGGCATGGAGGGGGGTATCCAGAGATGCTCCTCGAGCTTCGAGCTGAAAACGTCTTCAATGAGGGCCCTCATCCGCCCGTTGGCGGGATCCAGCGGCTCGTAGGCATCGAGAAGCTCGCGTCTCAGCATG
>JGI25160J50197_1000761_pt1 | contig 17408 bp, 18 predicted proteins | sample AraplaMF_Cvi_mMS_FD_50197 | JGI IMG/M metagenome (IMG submission 50197)
CAGCTGGATGTGTTCCTGGGGCCGCAGATCTATCTCGGTGCTTCCGGCGTGATCACGGGCAAACCGACGGCCGACAACATTCTGGCGCTGATCCAGGCGCACAAGATCACGTCATTCTTCGCGCCGCCGACGATCTGGATCGCGATGCTGCGCTCGCCGAATTTCGACAGGACCGACCTGTCGACCCTGCAGAAGGGCTATTACGGCGCCTCGATCATGCCGGTGGAGGTGCTGCTCGAACTGCAGCGGCGCCTGCCCGCCGTCAAGTTCTGGAACTTCTACGGCCAGACCGAGATCGCNCCGCTCGCCACCGTGCTGCGGCCGGAAGACCANCTGCGCAAGGCNGGGTCCGCGGGCAAGCCTGTGCTCAATGTCGAGACGCGCGTGGTCAATACGGCGATGGAAGACGTGAAAGTCGGCGAGGTCGGTGAAATCGTGCACCGCTCGCCGCATCTGCTCTCCGGCTATTACAATGACCCCGTGAAGACCGCCGCGGCGTTTAGCGGCGGCTGGTTTCATTCGGGCGATCTCGCCACGGTCGACGAGGAGGGGCACATCACCGTGGTCGACCGCGTCAAGGACATGATCAAGACCGGCGGCGAGAATGTCGCGAGCCGCGAGGTCGAGGAGATGGTCTATCGCATCCCCGCGGTGTCCGAGGTCGCCGTGGTCGGCCTGCCCGATCCGCGCTGGATCGAGGCGGTGACCGCCATCGTCGTGGTCAAGAGCGGTGAAAAGCTCGACGAAGAATCCGTCATCAAGCACTGCGCCGGCCAGATGGCGCATTTCAAGGTGCCCAAGCGCGTCATCTTCGTGGATGCCTTGCCGAAGAATCCGAGCGGCAAGCTGCTCAAGCGCGAGCTGCGCCAGCGCTTCGTCGGCGGCGAGACGCTCGACAAGGCCGTGCAGAAGAGTTTTGGCACCTGAGAAGGAGCGATTCCCATGAAGGCCTGGCAGGTCGCGCGCGACTGGTCGATCGAGGGGATGGAACTGGTCGATCTGCCGGAGCCTGCGGCCGGACCGGGCCAGGTCGCGGTGCGAATGAAGGCGGCATCGCTCAACTATCGCGATCTGCTCACGATACACGGCAAGGGCGGCGTCACGCGATTGCCGCTGATCCCGTTCTCGGACGGCGCGGGCGAGGTGGTCGCAATCGGCGAAGGCGTCACCCGCGTTGCGATCGGCGATCGCGTCTGTCCGATGTTCTTCCAGTCCTGGATCGACGGACGGGTTTCGGCGGCCAGCCGCCGCTACGCGCTCGGCGGCACGCGCCCCGGCGTGCTGCAGCAGGTGATGGTGCTCGATGCGGAGGGCGTCAGCCGCATGCCTTCGCATCTGTCGTTTCGGGAGGCCGCGACGCTACCCTGCGCCGGGCTCACCGCCTGGCGTGCGCTGTTCGAAGAAGCGCATGTGAAGCCCGGCGATACCGTGCTGGTGCAGGGCACCGGCGGCGTCTCGATCTTCGCGCTGCAATTGGCAAAGCTCGCCGGCGCCAGCGTGGTCGTGACGTCGTCGAGCGGCGAGAAGCTCGAACGCGCCAGGGCGCTCGGCGCGGACCACACCATCAACTATCGTTCAACGCCGGAATGGGGCAAAGCCGCGGCGGAGTGGACCGGCGGAGGGGTCGATCATGTCGTCGAAGTCGGCGGCAAGGACACCTTCGCGCAATCGCTCGAGGCCGCCCGTGTCGGTGGCACCATCCTGGTGATCGGCGTGCTCACNGGCTTCTCGCAGCAGATCGCGATCCCGAGCCTGTTCGCCAAGAACCTGCATGTCATCGGCCTCTCGGTCGGAAGCCGCCGCATGTTCGAAGGCATGACGGCCGCGATCGAANGCAACGGCATGAAGCCGGTGATCGATCGCGTGTTCAGTTTCGATGCCNTGCCGGATGCGCTGCGGCTGATGCAGCAGGGCGGTCATTTCGGCAAGATCGTGGTGGAGTTTCCCTGAACGGGAATCGATGACAGTGGCGCAACAGCCGCGACGTTCCCACGGAGCTCTGGTCATGCCTCTCTGGACCTGCGAAACCTGCGGCGCGCAATTCCCGAATGGCGGAAATCCGCCCGCGTCCTGCCCGATCTGCCAGGACGAGCGGCAGTACGTGAACTGGAAGGGACAAACCTTTCTCACGCGCGAGGCGCTGGAGCGGGGACACCGACTGGTGCCACGCGACGATCTCGGCCTCACCGGAATCGGCCTGGAGCCGAGCTTCGCCATCGGTCAGCGCGCGCTGCTGGTGCCCCAGGGCGACGGCTGCGTGATGTGGGATTGCATTCCGCTCGCAACCGACGACGCCATACAATACGTCGCAGCGCTCGGCGGACTGAAGGCGATCGCGGTCTCGCATCCGCACTATTACGGCGCGGTCGCCGACTGGAGCGAGGCCTTTGGCGGCGTGCCGGTTTATCTGCATGCCGACGATCGCGCTTTCGTCACGAGGCCGCATCCTTCCATCGTGCACTGGACCGGAGAAAGCCACCGCATCTCCGACGATGTGCTGCTGCTGCGCACCGGCGGTCATTTCGCAGGCGCCACCATGCTGCACTCGGCGCTCAGCGCGGAGGGCCGGGGCGCGCTGCTCACCGGCGACATCGCACAGGTGACGATGGACCGGCGCTTCGTCAGCTTCATGTATTCCTACCCGAACTACATGCCGCTCAATGCAGCCGCGGTGGGGCGGATCGCGGCCGCCGTCGAGCCGCTCGCCTTCGACCGCATCTACGGCGCCTGGTGGGGCCGCAACATCGCTGGCGGCGCCAAGGCGGCCTTCGCGGCGTCGGTGGAGCGATACATCGCGGCTATCGCCTGAGCCCGCCAGCGGCTCGGATTTATCTTGCCGGTCCAANATAACTGTACTATAGGTACAGTTATTGAGCGTGNCGCAGCGGCGCGTCCGCGGGACCCGGCATGATCGATGCATCGCCGCGTCAGCGGCGTATTTTGTGGCTGCGGGCGGAGTTCGGTTNATGACGGCGGACTACGAGATCTTCGAGGCTGGCGNCGTCACCCTGCAGTCCGGGACCGCCTTCCCCGCGATGAAGCTCGCCTACAAGACCTACGGCACACTGAGCCCGGCCAAAGACAACGTCATCCTCTATCCGACCTCGTTCAGTGCGCAGCACACCGACACCGAATGGCTGATCGGTCCGGACGGCGTGCTCGACTCCACGCGCTACTTCATCGTCATCCCGAACCTGTTCGGCAACGGCCTGTCGTCTTCGCCGTCGAATACGGCAGTGCCGTTCCCCGAGGTGAGTTACCACGATGCGATCGCGGTCCAGCACCGGCTCCTCACCGAGCGCTTCGGCATTTCGAAGCTTGCCTTGGTCTATGGTTGGTCGATGGGCGGCATGCAGGCCTATCACTGGGCGGCGCTGCACCCCGATATGGTCGAGCGTGCAGCCGTGGTCTGCGGCAGCGCGCGTTGCGCGCCCTACAATTACGTCTTCCTGGAGAGCGTGAAGGCCGCGCTCACCGCCGATCCCGCCTTCCGCGGCGGCCGCTTCGTGGAGAGGCCCGTTGCCGGCTATCGCGCCATGGGGCGCGTCTATGCCGGCTGGGCGATGTCGCACGGCTTCTACCGCGACGAGCTCTGGCGCGAGGCCGACTTCTCCTCGCTGGAGGACTATCTCGTCCGCGTCTGGGACGCGACCTTCGCCCGCCGCGACGCCAATGACCTGCTGGCGCAGATCGGCACCTGGCAGAATGGCGACATCAGCCGTTGTACGACTTTCGCCGGCGATTTCGATCGCGCGCTGGCGGCGATCAAGGCACACATGCTGCTGATGCCGGGCGCGACCGACCGCTATTTCGACGTTTGCGACAACGAAGACGAACTCGGCCGGCTGACTGGCGCGAGATCGGCGGTGCTGCATCCGATCCCGTCGCTGCATGGCCATCGCGCCGGCAACCCCATTGGCAATCCGCGCGACCAGGCCTTTCTCAGGGCCGAGGTCGCGGCGCTTCTCGGCAAGTAAGGCAGGCATCGATCATGACCGACGCGACCGTTTCTGAGCACGGCCACCGCCTGAAGCCGCTGACGCCGGCGATGCTGCGCGAGCTGTCGGTGCGCTCCGATCTCAGGGGCGCGGCGCAGAGCCTCGGCCATTACGGCGTGATCGTGCTGGTGGGAACGCTGATCTGGAAGATTTCATCGACATGGGGCGTGCTCTGGGCGCTGCCGCTGATGGCGGTGCAGGGCTATGTCGTCGCCTTCCTGTTCATGGCGGTGCACGAGACCGCCCACAAGACCGCATTCAGGAGCCGCAGCCTCAACCTCGCCGTGGGCTATCTCTCGGCCTTCCTCATTGGATTGCCTTACGAATATTACTGCCTGTTTCACTGGGACCATCACCGCTACACCCAGGATCCGGACAAGGATCCCGAGCTGATCGTCGGGGTGAAGCCGACATCCGACACGCAGCTCGCGATCGCCTATAGCGGCGTGCTCCAGGTCGCCGGCCGCCTCCGGCTGATGCTCGGCCATGCGATCACTGGCAACGTCATCGTGCCCTGGATCCCCGAAAACAAGCGCGCCGTCATCGTGAGAGAGGCGCGTATCTATGTCGCGCTCTATGCGCTGCTGCTTGCGCTATCGCTGTGGTGCACCTCGGCCTTGCTGCTCTGGGTCTGGATCGTCCCACTCGTCATTGGGCAGTTTTTCCTGCGGCCTTATCTCTATGCCGAGCATACCGGCTGCGAGCGCACCCGTAGCGCCTTCCAGAATACCCGCACCACCTACACCGGCGCGATGGTCAAATGGTTTGCGTGGAACATGCCCTACCATGTCGAGCACCACGCCTATCCCTCGATTCCGTTTCACGCGCTGCCGAAGCTGAACGAGATCGTCGATGACGAGATCGTCCATCGCGGTCGCGGCTATATCAGGACGACGCGGGAGACCTGGATCTGGTTTCGCCGGCAGCTGCAGGCAGCGCGGATGGACCGGCGCTCGTGAAGACGTCCCCGTAGTTTGTCGTGCTTTTGCCGGCTTCCGATAGCGAGCTTTACGACGTGTTCATCGCGCTTTCGCATGCCGCGGAGCATTCGCATACCGTCTCTCCGCGCTTCGAATAAACTCCATCAGAATCAATCGGTTGAGCGCGGCGAAAACATCGCTAACGAATCCTTCCCGATCTGAAAAGTTTTAGCTGTCTTGTATTCACAACCAGGCGAGGCCGCTGCTCTAGTGTCGACGACATCAACGCTGCCGACGTCTGGAGAGATTTGTGATGAGTGCGANGAGAGGCCGTCTTCTGGTGGTCGACGATGACCTGGTGCAGCGAGTCCTGATCGGCAAGATCGGGGCGAAGCTCGGTTACGAGACGGTCGTTGCTTCCTCCTACGAGGCCGCCACCGAGATTCTGGCCCGCGACGCCTTCGACGTCATGGCGCTCGATCTGTCGCTCGGCGAGCGGGACGGGGTGGAGCTGTTGCGCTTCGTCGCAGAAGCCGGCCTGCACGCGATGTCGATCGTGATCATCAGCGGCTGCGACGATCGCATCATGAAGGCCACGCGACGGGTCGCGAACGGGCTGAAGCTGTCGGTCGGCGGTTGCCTCACCAAGCCGCTCGACCTGAACCGCCTGCGCAGCGCACTGGAGTTGCCGCACCGCACGCCGCTGGCCGCGATGTCCGCCTCGCCGCAGGTCCGGATCACGCCGGAGAGGATCATGCACGGCCTGGCCGCCGGCGAATTCTTCGTCGAATTTCAGCCGAAGATCGCGCTCCGGACCGGAAGGGTCGTCGGCGCCGAGGCGCTCGCGCGCTGGCGCACCGCCGAATTCGGGCTGGTCTCGCCGTTGGTCTTCATTCCGATTGCCGAGGAGGCCGGGCTGATGCGCGAGGTGACCGATTGCATCCTGACGTCGGCGATGTCGCAGGGCCGCAAGCTGATCGAGCGGAACCCCGGTTTCACCATCGCCGTCAACATCTCGGGCTCGCTGATGTCGGACCTGACCCTGCCGGACCGAATCGAGGAGATCCTGCGCCGCGAAAACATCTCGCCAACGTCGCTGACGGTGGAGATCACCGAGACCTCGGCGATGGCCGACATCGACCGTGCCAACGACATTCTGGTGCGGCTGCGGATCAAGAAGATCGGGACGGCGATCGACGATTTCGGCACCGGCTATTCGTCGCTCGCGGCCCTGGTGCGGCTGCCGTTCAGCGAGCTGAAGATCGACCAGTCCTTCATCAAGGGCTGCGTATCCGACGACGACATGATGAAGATCGTCGATGCCTCGGTCGCGCTGGCGAAAGCGTTCAACATGAAAGTGGTGGCCGAAGGCGTCGAGAGCCCGGAGGCGCTCGAGATCATCCGCCGGATCGGCTGCGACGTCGCACAGGGCTTCCTGTTTGCGCCCTCGCTGAGGCGCTCGCGCGCCGAACGATGGATATCGGAACGCAATGCTCTCGCGGACGACCAGGCCGCATCCGCGACGCCGACGGCTCTCGCGGGCTGAGACGGCGAGCCCCGGTCGCGGAACGACCGGGGCTGCGTCGATCAATGCAGGCGGGCTCAGTAGATCCCGTAGGCGCAGACATTCACGACGCGCACGCGCAGGCCGTGGCGGGTCCGGACGAGGCGCTCCTGGTAGCAGTTGCTGACGCCGGTGTTGAGGTAGATGCCGCCGCCGTAGCCCCAGCCGTGACCCCAGTGATGATGATGAGGATGGAAGCCGCCGGCCGACGCCGCAGTGGGCGCGAGAGCGGCGACGCCGAGCGAACCGGCAGCGATCAGACCAAGTGCAAGCTTACGAAACATCTTCATTCTCCAGTGTGGCGCTAGGGCCGTTGTTGTGTCCCTGCATCTCGGTCGGGCCGAAACGCGAATGCGTTCACACGGCAATGGGAGAATCGTGTTTCAGGACTGTTTCGTGGGCGTCGGCGAAATATGCCGGCGTCATGTTTTTCGCGCCGCGCGATATCGCGCAGCCATCGCCTCCGTCATCTCGGCCATCTTGTCGCGGAGATCGACGGGCTCCAGCACCTCGACCTCGGAGCCAAGCCGCAGCAATTCGGAAGCCGCGTGCCAGGACGTCTTGCCGACAGGCACGCGCGCAATGCGCCAGCCGTCCACGTCGGTGGTCTCCTCGAGCTGCGTGCGCGCCTTGACGTAAGGCTGGCTCAGCGCGTCCAGCAATTTGACGCCGAACGGCGACAGCCTGACGATCGCGATGTCAGGATGCATCTCCGCTTCGAGGCGCAGCGTCGCGGCCTGCCAATAGCCGGCGAGATCGAAATCGGCGGGACGATCGAAGCGGTCGTCGAGCGCGGTGCAGTCGAGCACGCGCGCGATGCGGTACGTGCGCACGCTGGCGTCGACTTGTCCGGCCAGATACCAGCTGCCGCCCTTCAGCACGAGGCCGAGCGGCGCCAGGCGGCGCTGCTTCTCCGCGCGCCAGCTCTGATAGCGGATCTTGATCAGTGTCCCGCGCAGCACCGCGCCCGCAATCGTGCGCAGATGCTTCGGCTCTTCGGCCTCGCCGAACCAGCCGGGCGCATCCAGATGAAAGCGTTCCTGCATCCCCTTGGCATCCTGGCGCAGGTGAACAGGCAGCGCCGCCATCAGCTTGTTCTGCGCGGCGATCATGGCCGCATCCAGCCCGAGCGCCGCCGCCGGGCCCGGCAAGCCCGCCAGGAACAGCGTCTCGGCCTCGCTGTGTGACAGGCCGTTCAGCCGTACGCGATAGCCGTCGAGCAGCCGATAGCCGCCCTCCGCGCCGCGGTCGGCGTAAACGGGAACGCCGGACGCGGCGAGCGCGTCGATGTCGCGATAGATCGTGCGGACCGAGACCTCGCAGGCCTCCGCAAGCTCAGGCGCGGTGACCTGCCCCCTGGCCTGGAGGGTGGTGAGGATCGACAACATCCGGCTCGCGCGCATGATTGCTTAAACCATACCTGACACAGGATGTCAGGTATGGTTGCGTACAAAGAGCGCCATCGCAGCCGGCCAGATGGAGACCGCCATGACCGATCCGAACCGCATCACGCTGTATTACTCGCCGCAAAGCCGCGCCACCGGCACGCGGGTGCTGTTGGAGGAACTGGGCGCGCCCTACGATCTGCATGTTCTCAACATGAAGGCCGGCGAACAGCGCCAGCCCGCCTATCTCGCCATCAATCCGCTCGGCAAGGTCCCGGCGATCAGCCACGGCGGTGCCCTGGTGACCGAGCAGGTCGCGATCACCATCTATCTCGCCGATCTCTTTCCGCAGGCAGGTCTGACGCCCGCGCTGAACGATCCGTTGCGCGGGCCCTATCTGCGCTGGATCGCCTATGCCGGCTCATCCTTCGAGCCGGCGCTGATCGACAAATTCATGCAGCGCGAGCCGGCGCCGATCACGCAGTCGCCCTACGCCGACTACGACACCATGCTCGGCGCGCTGGAAGCTCAGCTGTCGAAGGGTCCGTATCTGCTCGGCGAGCGCATGACGGCCGCGGATGTGCTGTGGGGTGTCGGGTTCAACTGGACCATGATGTTCGGGATCGTGCCGAAGAAGGACGTCTTCGTCCGCTATGCCGAACGCATGACATCGCGGCCGGCCTTCCAGCGCATCGCTGCGGCCGACGCCGAGATGGCCGCGCAGCATGCGAAGGCGGCGGGGGAATAAGGGGCGCGCTCAAAACCTCGGCGCTCGCTTCTCCGCGAACGCCTTGATGCCTTCCTTGATCTCGTCGCCGCGCATGCTGTCGCGGTGACGCTGATCGGCGGCGGCCTCATCGAGCTCGCCGCGGGCGAATTCGTTGATCGCGCGCTTCATGCCGCGCATCGCCTGCGGCGCGTTGCCGGCGAGGACAGTGGCGAGCTTGTCGACTTCCTCGTCGAGCGCCTCCTCGGGCACCATCGAGGTGAGATAGCCGATGCGCAGCATCTCCGGCGCACTGATCTTCTGCGCCGTCAGGAACAGCTTCTTCGCATTGTCGACGCCGAGCCGGGTGACGTAGCGTTTGATGCCGCTCCGGTAATAATGCAGCCCGAGCCGGGCCGCCGGCATGAACATCTCGGCGGTGTCGATGCCGATGCGGAAATCGCAGGCGAGCGCGAGATCGGTCGAGCCGCCATAGACGCCGCCGTTGAGCCGGCAGATGGTCGGCACGCCCAGATCCTCCAGACGGTTGACGACCACCTCGAAGGCGGAGCCCGCGCTCGGTTGCGCGTCGGCGCTGACTGCGCGCTCGGCGACCGAATTGAGGTCGTAGCCCGCGGAAAAGGCGCGGCCGGTACCGGTCAGCACCAGCACGCGGATCTCGGGATCCACCTCGACCAGGTCGAACAGTCTGACGAGCTCGCCGAGGTCCTCGGCCTGCAGCCGGTTGAGATGCCTGGGCCGGTTGAGGCGGATGGTGGCGCGTGCGCCGTCGCGTTCGAACACGGGGCCGGTGGCTGCGTCGGTGATGTCCGACATTCTCGTCTCCTTTTACTTGTTTTCCAGTGTGCGCCGTTTCGCTTCGGCGTCGATGGTCTCGGCGAGATCGGGATGCCGTGCCATCAGCACGCGGAAATCGACGAGGTCGAGCACCAGAAGCCGCGACACTTTCGTGGTCGAGACGTTGGCGCCGCGCAAATTGTTGCCGAGCAGCGCCATCTCGCCGAAGAAGGCGCCTTCGCCGAGCTGCACCTTCTTGCCGGGCAGGTCGACCTCGACCTCGCCGGCGGCGATGAAATACATGCANTCGCCCTGCGCCCCCTTGCGGATGACCAGAGTGCGCGCCGGNAGNTCCATGGTCCGCAGCATGTGGGTGACGTCGGCAATCGCGGAGGGCCCGAGGGCCGCGAAGAACGGCACCTTGCTGACGGACTCCCAGGTCTTGAGGAAATTGTCGCGCCGCGTCTCGGCGGCAAATCCTGTCGCCAGGATACCGGTCCAGAGGCCGAACACGCCGAGGCCGGAGATCATCACCGCNGCCGCCACGATGCGGCCGAGCGGCGTCACCGGCACGACGTCGCCATAGCCTGTGGTCGTGAGCGTGACGACGGCCCACCACAGCGCGGCCGGCACGCTGCCGAAGGTCTGCGGCTGCACGTCCCGCTCCAGGAAATATTCGGCGACGGAGGCGAGGAAGACTACCATCAGGAAGATCACGAGCACGCTGAGCAGCGGGCCGGATTCCAGCACCAGCACGCGGCGAAGCTGCCGCAGGCCGGGAATGCCCGGCACCACCTTCAGCACCCAGAGCACGCTGAGCAGCCAGGCCGTTTTGGGCTCGGCGCCCAGGAGAAGCGCGACCGGTACGGCCAGCGCCCCAATCGCATCGACCAGCCCGGCCGAAGAGGACACATAGAGCGACAGCCGTCCTTGTCGCGTCATATGGCGCAGCCGGACCAGCCATTCGAACACGAAATAGGCGAGACAGCTCCAGAGCAGGCCGCTGACCCAATTGTGCGCCTCGTGGGCCCGCTTGTCCGTCAGCAGCACCATGCTGAGCACGCCGGCGGTCACCGCGACATAGGCCGCCTTGGTCATGTTTCGGCCGGCCGTGGCGGCCGCGAACTGGGCCAGAGCGGTGGTCAGCGGCTTGGACATGCGGGACGGCGATTCGGCATCGGGACTGGTCTTGCGAGGTCCCTGTGGGACGGCGGCGCCAAAGTGCCTGCCTGCGCGGAGGCCGTCAACGAGGGGGCAGGCTTTATCTGCGCCGCAACGCCTTGGGGCCGTGCTGCATGACCGGGACAAGAGAGTGGGCGGCCGACCGGCCCCGCACTTCAGGCGCTCTGGGCGGTCTTCACCACCACGACATTGCTGTCGTCGTGCTGGGCAGCGCCGGCATCGCGCGCCGTGTTCTCGGTTTCGCCGGCATGGCGCTTCAGATAGTCGCGGCGCATGCCGATCTCGTCGCGGACGAATTCATAGCCGAGCTTGAAGGTGTCGAGCCCGTCGGTGCTGATCGTGCCGTCCCTGAGGCCGATGACGGCGCCGCGCAAAATGCCCTCCAGTTCGTCCTGCAGACATTCGAGCTGGTCCAGCGAGTGGGCGTGCTCGATGCGCTCGCCGACGTCGAGGATGGCGGTGGAGAGCTCGCTGGCTTTCTCCGGCGCGATGCGGGTGATCTTGGCGTAGATCGCCGCGAAGATCGAGCCGATGACGCTGAGCGCGGCGGCGCCCAGATACATCAGGTCGCTGTACTTATCCATGAACGACTTGGTGTCGTCGTTGATGTAGTCGGCCGCCCCCTGGTGCGCCATCACGAAGGCGTCCTTCTCGGTCGAGGCCGGCTCGATTCTGGTGGCAAAGCCGTTGTCGAGCCCGAGCGCGGATTTGTTTTCGTAGATCGTGCGTGCCAGTTCGCCAGCTGTGGTCGGAGACATCCTGGATTGCGTGACCAGCAGCCATTCGAGTCCGATCGTGTCGAGGTCGTCGTCGGGAATCTGCGGGGAGGTCGACAGCGTGCCTGCCGTCAGCGTCTCGCTGGAAATGCCGGGAAGCCTGCGCGCCAGCGCCTTGGCCTCGTCGATCGCGTTGAGCGTGAAGCCGCCGCGCTTGGCGACCTGCTCATAGGCCTTGTCGCGCACCGCCCTGGAGGCATGGACGATGGCGATCACCGCGCCAAAGCCGTTCGACGNTGCAAACAGCTTGTCGAGCGTNGTGCCCTGCGGCGCCATCTGGATCTTGGCGGCGTCCGGACCGTCGGGGACGTCGAGGATGCTGCGGACGAAGGCGAGCGAGGCTTCGCTCTCGGCGAGAACGGCGATCTTCTTTTTCTTCAGCTCGGCGATCGACTTGATCTTCTTGTTGCCGGGGCCGAGCAGAAGCACGAGATCGTGCTCGAGGATCGCGAGCGTGCGCGCCCGCAGCGGCACCTTGGCGTCGGTGCGCAGCACGGCGAGATCGGCCTGCTTGCGGTCGAACTGGCTCAGCGCCTTGGCGTTGTCAGCGTTGTTGACGATCTTGATCCGGAAGCGCGAGGCGTTGGTCTTCAGCACGGCAGCGAGCTTGGCCGCGAACAGCGCCTCGTCACTGTTGGGGGCGCCAACGGCAAAGGTCAGCGTCTCCGAATTGTGCAGCAAGGCGCGGCCGCCCCAGACGGTGGCAAGCGACAGCAGCAGGGTCAGCACGACGTAGAGAAAGACCTGTTGCTGATTGGTCTTGATCACCTTGGGGCGCCGCGGCGGCGGCTCGATCGAAGATGCGGTGGGGCCTTCAGTACTCATGTTCAGTACTCGCGGCGGACTCTGGCCTTATGCTTGGGTGACGGGCTGCTCGCGGACGTGATCGCGGCGGGTGCCCTGCAATTCCTAAAGCTCTGAAAAAAGAACGATATTCTGTGCCGGCAATGATAGCGCGCCAGGTCCGGAAAGCAAATTTCGAGCCGAGGGTAACCTTACTCGAGCCGGCCACGGCGAAAGGGCATCCTATCACCGGTTAGCCACACTTGGCGATTTTCCGGTTCCCCCGGCTGCATTCCGCCGCGGGAGATGTCATAAATCGGAGGTCCCGGCGATGGTCCGGCCCAAGAAGAAGTTGCGCTGAACGCTCCAATTTTTCTTGTCACCTCAATGAGGGCGTCGGCTTTGTCGTTTCCACCCATGTCATCGGCGGTTCCGGTTGAAGCGCTCATTGGCTGGATGCTGTTGCTCACCTTCAAGCACGTCATCGCCGATTTCGTTCTTCAGACCGCCTGGATGGCGCACGGCAAGGACCAGAAGCACGGCTGGGGCCTGCCGCTGCTGGTGCATTGCCTGATTCACCTTGCGGTTGCGCTGCCGCTGATCCTGATCGTGGCGCCGAAATTCTGGTTCGTGGCCTTCATCGACTTCGTGATCCACATCACGATCGACCGCGCCAAGGGGCTGGTCTCGGCCAATTTCGGGGTCGATCTTTCGCATCCCTGGTTCTGGACCCTGATCGGCGTCGACCAGGCACTGCACCACCTCACCGGCTTCGGCCTTTCGATCTTCATGGCGGCGAACTGAGGGCGTTCGTCCTGCGGTCTCCGGTTGGGGGGAAGCCCTCGCACCGCAAAGGTCGTCATGCCCGGGCTTGTTCCGGGCATCCACGTTCTTAGTGCCGCTTGGCTCTCCGTGGATGGCCGGGACCAGCCCGGCCATGACACCGGGAGAGCATTGCGCTCCTCTGATTCGCGGCCGGCGCGCAAGTACCCCGGGTGACTACCGGAGGGGTTGGTTAACCTTTCATTATGGAATTGCACTGCATCTTCGGCGTCGAGGGAGAACTGCAATGTTTTCAAGCCGCGACGCCTTTGAAAGCGATTTCTGCCCGGTTCAGGACGAACTCCTTGGCGAGATGTATCGCGCCAGCGAGAGCGGCCTGCCGAGGCTGGTTGAGAGTGTTTCCCCAGACGCACGCGCGAAGCTGGCGCTGTTCTGCTATCGCCGCAGCCATCTGCATTCGCTGGCGGTCGCGATCGCAAGCAGCTGCAACGAGCGCGACCTGATCGAGAACGGCGGCCGCGTCGGCTCGACGCTCTACGCGCTGGCGCGCGAAGGCACGGCGAAATCCTCGCCGTCGCTGTCGGGCGGACGCAAGCCGATCACGCTGTCGACCAAGCCGCTCTCGGTGCTCGCACCGCTGGACGACGAGATCGACGACGACATCAGCGAATCCGTTCCGGCCTAACTTGCTTCAAGCGCCGGAAGCCTGAACTTCCGCCGCGCCATCGCGCATTCGGCGTCGCCCGGCATGCAGGTGCGGCACACCTCCGGCCGTACCGCATAGATGCTGCAGGCGGTCGCTTTTCCAATATTCCCCTGCAGGGCCGAGCAGCGATCGCCCTCGCAACGCATCCCGGATTGGCGGTCGTTGATCAGCGCTTCCGGGATCGCGGCGAGCTCTTCGTCGCTCTCGATCGAGAAGCGCGGCCAGTTCGCCGAATAGCCGCAGCAGGCGCCGCAACTCTGGCAACAGGTCGACAGGTCGATGGGGGATGCTTCTTCCATTGTCGTCATGTGTCCTTTGTCAGGTGTCCTTGGGCGGACCCCAGACCAGGCTCTGCCGCCATCTTGCGCGCAGCACGTCGCGGCGCTCCGGATATTTCTCGTCGAGATAGTTGGCATCGACCACGCGGTCGGTGCGAAAGCTGCGGAAGTCGCCGCGTAGCTCGCACCAGGCCGCCAGCAGGCGCACGGCTTCGAGATAGCCGACCGAGATCGGCCAGATCATGCGCTCGCTGGCGCGGCCCTGCTCGTCGCGATAGCGCAGCATGATCTTCTTGCCTTCGTGGATCTGGGTGCGCGTGCGTACCATGTCGAGTCTGTCAGGCTCCCTGTTCCAGCTCGGCCGTGCCCGGCTCGCCGGCTCCAGCACGAAGGGGCGCAGGCGCTCGGGCACGGTGTCGGCGATTTTGGCCATCAGATCCTCGGCCGCGCGTGCCAGTGCCGAATCGGCATGGCCGGCGACCCATTGTGCGCCCAGCACCGCCGCCTCGATCTCGTCGGGTGTCAGCATCAAGGGCGGCAGGTCGAAACCCTTCTCCAGGATGTAGCCCATGCCGGCTTCACCGCGGATCGGCACGCGCTGGCCGATCAGCGTCGCGATGTCGCGATAGATCGTGCGCTTCGAAGTCTCGAGCTCGGCCGCGATGGCATCCGCCGTCAGCGGCTTACGCGTGCGCCTCAGCACCTGGATGATCTGAAACAGCCGGTCGGCGCGTCTCATGAGGGGTCTCGCGTTGGAGGTCTTTTCAGGAAACGGCGCGCGGCTGCTGACAGGATGTTGGCAGCAGGGGGGGTCTATACCCCGACAACACATCGACTGAAGGGGATTTGTCCATGATCATTCCGACCCATTTCGGCCCGGCGATTCCGGTGTTGCGGGGACAGGCGTGGTCCACATCGGCGATTGGCCGCCTCGTTTCACTCGATCTCATCGCCGTCGACCTCCGGGTTGCCCTCGCAAGCGTGGTGGCACGCCCGCTGATCCGGGCTGCTGACGCGCTGGCCCGACATGTGATGAGCCGTGCCTGGCGGGGGGCCCGTTTCGCAGAAGATATCACGGCTGCTGCCACCATGGTGGCAGCAGCCGGTCGCTAGGTTCCGTCAATTTTTTCGGTGGTTCAGGAGACGCTTCATGATCACGCTCTACGGATTTGGCAACGGCTTCGGCCTGCCGGAAATCAGCCCCTTCGTCACCAAGACGGAGGTGCAGCTCAAGATGGCGGGGTTGCCCTACCGGAAGGAGCGGGCGATGCCGCCGGCCTCGCCCAAGGGACAGTTGCCGTTCATCGACGACGGCGGTGAGGCGGTGGCCGATTCCACCTTCATCCGCGCCCATATCGAGCGCCGCTACGGCTTCGATTTCGACGCGGGCCTGTCGCTGGCCGAGCGCGCGCAGGCCTGGGCGTTCGAACGGATGATCGAGCACCACGTCTATTGGGGGCTGGTCGGCGCGCGCTGGGTGGATCCGGTCAATTTCGCCAAGGGGCCTGCGCATTTCTTCGACGGCGCACCGGAGCACAATCGCGAGAAGCTGCGCGAGGACGCGCAATTCCGCGTCGCCGAGAACTATCTGCTGTCGGGGCTCGGCCGCCATGGGCCCGATGACGACGTCGCCCTCGCCGTGCGTTCGTTGTTCGCGCTCTCGGTGCAGCTCGGCGACAAGTCGTATCTGATGGGCAGCAAGCCCTGCGGCGTCGACGCCACCGCCTTCGGCATGCTCGCCGGCATCCTCTCGCCGTTCTTCGAATCGGCCCTGCGCGAGCGCGCCGAGGGCTTTCCGAACCTCACCGCCTATGTCGATCGCATGATGGACAATTACTATCCGGAGTTCGCCTGGACCCCGCTGCGGCAGGCGGCTTGAGGCCGCGGCGTAGCCGCACGCTCGTTGTAACCTCTCCCGCTTGCGGGAGAGGTCGGCGCGTCCGGGCGATGCGAAGCATCGTCCCGCGCGCCGGGTGAGGGTTCTCTCCGCTGGGGGATATTCTCAACAGACATCGAAAGTCCCACCGCGGAAACACCCTCTCCCCAACCCTCTCCCGCAAGCGGGCGAGGGGGCGCAGCGTCGCTGGGGCTAGCATTCTCCAAGCCAAAATAAAAAGAGCCGGCCCATCGGGCCGGCTCTCGTTGTCTCGGAACGGCTGCTGCGCTTACTTCACCAGCGAGTACTTTCCGTTCTTCACCGTCAGCAGGATTCGCGAGCGGTCGTCGAGGCCGTAGCGGTCCTTTTCGGTGAAGTTGTAGACGCCCTGGCTCGCCGCCAGCTCCTTCTCCGACAGCAGTGCCTGGCGGATCGCTTCGCGGAATTCCGGCGTGCCGGGTTTTGCGGTTTTCAGCGCCGTGGGAATGACGCGCTTGAGGATCTCGAACGCATCGTAGGAATGGCCGGCGAACTGGCTGCGGCTGTTCGGGCCGTATTTGGCTTCATAGGCCGTGTTGAGCGCCAGGCCCGGCTTCTTGGTGAGCGCGCTGTCCGGCTGGTCCTCGGGATCCATGACGGGCCCCGAGGCCATCAGCACGCCCTCCGCCGCCTTGCCGGCGATGCGGATGAAATCCATGCTGGCGGCACCGTGGGTCTGGTAGATCAGGCCCTGATAGCCGCGTTCGCGCAGTTCGGTCTGCGGCAGCGCGGCCGCGGTGCCGGAGGCGCCGACCAGGATCGCGTCGGGATTGGCGGCAACCAGTTTCAGCACCTGGCCGGTCACCGATGTATCGGGACGGGCGAAGCGCTCCTCGTCGACGATGGTCATGCCCATCGGCACGGCCTGGGCTTTCAAATCGTTGAACCAGAGGTCGCCATAGGAGTCGGAATAGCCGATATAGCCGAGCGTCTTCACGCCCTTGCTCTTCATGTGCTCGTACAGCACCTTGCCCACGATCGGGATCGGTTGCGGCATGGCCACCGACCANTTCATGCGCTCCGGCGTGATCGGGAATGGCGCCAGGCCAAAATGCGGAATGCCGGCTTCGTTGGCGACGTTGGAGACCGCGATGGTCGGCGGCGTCAGCGCCGAGCCCATGATGATGTCGGCCTTGGATTCGGTGACGAAGCGGCGCGCGTTGGTGGTCGCGGTGGTGGGATCGCCGCCGTCGTCGAGCACGATCACTTTCAGCGGCACGCCGCCGATNTCCTTCGGCACGAATTCCAGCGCGTTACGCTCGGGAATGCCGAGCGCTGCGCCGGGGCCGGTCGTGGTGGTGGTGATGCCGATGGTGATTTCGCTGGTCTGGGCCAAGCTGGTCTGGGCCAGTGCGGGCAGCGCCGGCAGGGCAAGCGTCGCCGCAGCGATGGCGGCGGTCAGGTAAAAGCGTTTCATTTATTCCTCCCTTTACGTGTTTCTTTGAAAGCAGAAATCGGGGGGTAATTCAGCCCCCTCTTTTGGTGATGCGGCGATTTAGCTTCCCGTGAATTTGGCTACCATTTCCGCCGGGAATGGTGCCGATTTCAGCTTGTCGGGGTTAACGGGATCGCGGCCGACCAGAACGCGGGTCTCGAAACCCTCGATCGCCAGCG
>JGI25160J50197_1000793_pt1 | contig 16995 bp, 13 predicted proteins | sample AraplaMF_Cvi_mMS_FD_50197 | JGI IMG/M metagenome (IMG submission 50197)
GATCAGCGTGTCGAGAAACGGCCGTCCGCCGACATCGAGCATCGGCTTTGGAACCAGTTTCGTGCGCTCACCCAACCGGGTACCCAGCCCACCGACGAGGATAGCGGCCTGTCTCAGCATGAGGTGCCTTTTTCACAGCATGGTTGGCTGGCCGTCGCGCCAATCTGCGGCCATGCGAGGATCAATGTCCGGTCCACTTCATATCATCGCGAGCAGGGAATGCGGACGACGGCAGCCTGCCTGTTGGCAAACAGAACTGGAAACGGGCCGGTGCGCAACACATCGATGATCGCAGGCTCGATCGGCTCGGTGGGAGGAAAATAGCTGAGGCGCTGGTCGGCCGCCAGATGTGTCCAGGCGATCGTGCGGGGCGTGATGATCGCGACCAGGTCCCAGGCGTTATCACCCGCTTGCAGGATATTCTGGATCGTGGACTTGGCTTCCTCAACCGTGAGTTCCGGGCTCACCCAGGCGCCGGCGTCGGAAGACGGTTGCCCCGTTTCCGGAAGCGCTGCCGTTACGGTGCGGACGGATCGCATCATTCCGCCCAAAGCATCGGCCCTTCGCATCTGAAAGAAGGTCTCCGAATTGATTGCTCCCACCAGGGGCGCGATCAGGCTGCAAGTGTCGTCAAGCCGCTGACGTCCTTCGGTCGGCTGCAACATCGTGCGTACCATCGATTTCGTCCGCTTCGCGGTCGCGTCGTTCACAGTGTCCAGATTGGAGAACAGATAGACGGCCGGCGCGCCCGTGACCGCCTGGACGATNCCCATNGTATACGGGTCCGAAAGAATGATTCCCTTTCGCAGATTGTCGCGGAGCCAGCGAGCGACTTCGAGATCCTCGGNGTTGTAGTGCGAAACGACTGGCGTGCGGTCGGGGAGCGGGCCGTAACTGTAGCTCCTGACAATGCCGGACAGGCCGATCTTGTCGACCGCCACGCCCAATCCCACGACCCCCACCAGACCATAAATGTAGACCCGCCTCGAGCTGGCCAGGGTCGATAGCGCGAGTATCGCGAGCAGCACGATGCCCGCGATTTCCGTCGGACGCAGGAAGGCCTGGTAGCGGGCAAAAGGCAGGTCGGTCCGCCAGGCAAACGCGTAGACCAGTACCACAAGGACGGTCGCGAGCAGTGTAACGGCGGCCGCAACCAGAACCCGCCGATATCGGGAAGGGCTGACATCGATCAGCAACTGGCAAAAAGTCTCGGCGGCCGTGATCGTGAACAGCGACATGATGATCGCGCTGATACGATACAGGAAAGGGAAGCCAGAGAGTACGGCGAGCATCAGGCCGCAGCCCGCAATCCAGGACCACGCGAGTGTCACGAAGCCTTTGCTTTGAGGTCCGATCGTCCCGGAGGGGCCACGGAACACCGGCTGGGTCATCGACCACCATGCAACGCCCAGCGTGATGCAGATGGTGAAAAGCGGGCCCATCGCCCGGCCGAGCTCGATCGTGGCGACCTGTGGTCCGGAGCCCAGGAACAGCTCTTCGCCACCCTCGATCCGTCTGCCCAGGATTAGACCCGTAACCGAGGAGAACGTGTCGTTGCCGCTCATCGACGGAATGTAGCCGAAGCGCATTCCCGCGACGCAGACGACAATTCCAGCAATGATCAGGGGGAGTGCGAAGGACAAAAATCGCAGGGCCGCGATGCTGGCGGATGGCCAGGCGGAGATCATCCGAGCGATGGCAAGATACAGAAGCCAACTGGCCAGGACGGTTGGAACGAACAAGAAGGAACCGCGATGTGCAAGCAGCAGCGTTGCGGGCCAGACGCAACCAAGAAAGAGAAGCCCCGCATATTTTCCGGTGTTGCTCAGGACCCTGACCGCGAGTAGCCCGGCCACAAGCAACGCAAGCACGAGNGTGTTGTTGTTGAATGCGAACGCGAGCAGAAGCGTCGCGCCGGCGATAACCGCCAGCAGCAAGACGGATCGCANCGACAGATCGTTTGCGTCCCGCTTCGAATTGCTCATCAACACGCCGAGAAAAACCACACTGCTGACGACCGCCAGGCTNCCGTTTGTCATCAAGACGACAGCGTTGCCGGTCGCGGCGAAGAAGAAGGCGATCCATTTTCGCGGAGACGTGGAATAGACGCCCTGCACGAAGGCGTAGGACGCCAACAGGAAGAACAGGATCGAGAAGAAGCGATAGGTCCAGCTGAATCTGAGAAGATCCAGGCCGAGCGTTCCAGCGAGGGAGCCTGCGACTGCGGACCGAAGATCGACGTAGGATTGGGCCGCGTAGGGATTGATGATGCCGCTGTCGGCGTACTCTTGCGCGGTCTTCATCCAGTGAACATCGGCGCCGATGTCCCCGTAAGGAAAGCTGGAAAATGCGCCGAAGGACCACCAAAATGTCAGGAGCGCAATCGGCAGGGCCAGGAGGCACCAAGCGGCCGCGGCACGTGTCTCGACAGTGCTCGGGCGCCAGTTCGGCCATGACCAGGCAAGGCCAAAGCCGGAGACGGCAAGCATCGCGGCGAACTGAAGCCAAATGTCGTTTACGAATAGCGAGAGTAGTCCGAGCAGGATGCCGGTTGTCGAGGCGCCAACCGTGAAACCGAGGACGACGAACTGAGCCTTCGTGAGTCGGCACACCTCGATGAATTTCGTCGACGCAATGGTCAGAATCGAAAATCCGGTGCCGAGCTGTATCAGGAAGAACAGGAGCGTCAGGACAAATGTAGTCGTCCACATCGGGAGATCTCTACAATGGGCTTCGGCCAAGCAACCGGGAGATGGCGATGTTCAGTGTCCTATCGATAGGTCGGCCGGACGGCCGACGATCAGCGAGCCGAGTGTAAACAGATCCTCTTCGGAGAAGTCTCTGAAGCATGGTGCCAGTCGTTCGAGGATGTGCTGCTCCGGCGGCCGGCGGTCGGGTTGGTCGCTGAGCAGTTGAAACCCTGCCTCCCTGAACAGCCGCAGATATTCGCTGTGGCGCAGACGATTGACGTATTGGAAGCGCGACTGGAAAGGCGCCCAGTCTTGCTCGGAATATGTCAGGAAGTTGAATGAACTGATGGACGGATCGAAGCCTTTAAAATGGTCGCCATAGTCGATTTGCATGAGGACCAGTCCGTCGGGACGCATGATGCGTCGTAGCTCCTTCAAGATTGCCGCGATGTCGCGCTTGGGAATGTGCTCGAGCGTTTCGACGGAGACGGCGCAGTCGATCGAGGCGGCGGGCAGACCGGTCGTCCGGGCATCGGCCGGTGCGCGATAGTCGATGCTCCACGAAGGCTCGAGGTCCTCCAGGGAATTTATCTCGGGATGGTCGGTGCCGCTCAGTCGAGAAACGATGGCGGCGTTGGAGCGGATCAGCTCCAGCTTGGCCAGGCGCTCGATGTCGACGGTGATGAAGCGCTGGGCCCCGTGGGCGCTGAAAGCCAGCGGAACGATCAGATCGCGTCCGGCGCCGAACTCGAAGCAAGTCGAATCCCGCAGCGGCCGCAAGCTGTACTTCTCGTGAACGGCCAGCAGCCGCTGCGCGAGGGTGTAGATGGATCTGACCTGCTTTTCCGGTCGCGGCAGCCGGCGTGTGACGTAGCGCTGCAGGGCATAGTGCAGGTCTTCGCCCCAGGGGATATTCGACAGCACCGAGAACGCCCGCGCCTTTGTTTGCCAGCGCACGTCAGCGTTTCCCCGGCGCAATGGACGCCGTGATTGGAGTGATGCCGAGGAGCAGTCGCTGAAGCACGATATGGATCCAGGAAAGGCCGATGTTCCGGCCTGTTTTCAGGCGGGTACCAGGTCGCGTAGCCGGATTCGGTCATACGGGAGCCGCAGCGGCAATGCAAGGATTCCAGGGCAGGCAGGATCGTGGGTACCCGTACTGGAAGCGGAGCGTCGTCTTGTCTGGTCGCCACGCATTGTCCAGCTGCGCGGCCGCAGAGAGCGGCGCTCTCGAACATGACGGCGATGCTCGCGCCGTCTCTTTTCGGCCGCTCGGCNCGAGCCCGTTCCCGGTTGATTCTCNTGTCGGCTCAGCGTAAACAGGCCCTTAAATCGCGTCGACGTTTTAGCAAGCGGGCAAGAACATCGCGTTTGATTTTTCCAAAGCCGCCGGCCGGTTCGGTCTGTGTCGATCCCTTGCTCTCCCGCCGAGTCTTGTCGAATGCCCGGTGAATTGCTGATTGGCGAGGCCGTCGCGAGGGGCTATCCGCCCGCCGTGCTTTACCTGCGCAACGACGAGACCGTCACGACGGAAGTCTGCGCGTTCAACTACTTCTCGGTTTTCATGAAGGATCATCCGGAAGTGGATGCTCATGTCTGGCTCTTCGACGGAGCAGGCAAGCCGGCTGGATATTTCCACAGGGAGCTCGGCGTCAACGGTCAATTGCAATTGCAGACGTCGGAGCTGTGTCCGCGCGTTTCGGGAACAGTCGCGATGGCGCTGGTCCCGAAGCACGAGACCAAGCTTCGTCCCGGACGGAAGGTGACGACCGGCTATTACGCACAATATTTCTCGCAGCACGGTGCGATCACGTTGTCGCACGAGCGCGAACCGGTCGCGGCAGCGCCGTTCCCGACNTCGGCCTGGATGCAATCCTATCTCACGCGATTCCTGAAGGAGTCCGGCGTGGTGCTGGTGAACTCCTGCATGGCGTCCGAAGGCGTCTCGGTCGGGACGGCACGGCTCATGGCCCTCGACGGCACGGCATTAAGTCAGCGTGAAATCCCGGAGATCGCGCCGATGGGCGCCATCCGCATCAGCACGCTGGACCTTTTCCCCGAGGCTGAACGGCTGGTCGGCGCGGCGGAAGGTTTCGCCCTGGAATTCAAGGGCACCAACATCGCCAGTCCGTTCAGTTATTACGAATTTGCCAACGGCAAGTTCAGCTTGCACCATTTTTAGAGGCCGTCCGTGACACGTTTCTCGTCCAGCCCATGGAAGCCCCACGAGCCCAGATTCATGTTCCCGACATTCGCGGGCGTCGAGTCGCGCATGGGCTTTTCGATTCCTGCCTGGTATCGTCCGGTCGACATCAGGTATCTCCGCAGCCTCGTCGCAGGCAGCCTGCGCAAGAATTTTCGCGAAACCGTCAAGGATCTCGTTCCCGAGCTCGCCAGCCTGGTCGCGTCGGGCTTCAGCAAGAAGCTCAGATTCAAACTGCATATCCTGTCGCGCGATGGCGAGTACCGGGCGACCTACGAGTTTCCGGAAGACTACGCGCCGGGCGCCTCCGTCGAGATCGAGCTGTCGCGCCTTTTCGCCTCGCTCAAGCTGCCACAGCACGATTACCTGGTTATCGCCGTCATGTCGCGTGGACGCATGGACGGCTTCCGTTCATCGCCTGCCAGCTATTCGATGACCTATGTCGATCAGGATAACGTCGCGATCTACCGCACCGGCGCGTTTGCCCGGCCCTTGAACGAGGGCAGGCTCAAGGCGCATGTCGGGTTCACCGGGATCAATCCGAAGATCATTGCGACCAGCGACATCGTCAGCAGCGTGATGCTGATCAATCACTCCTCCGATCCTGAATATGCTCATGCGGCGCGGCCGACGTCGAAGCTGATCCGCGAGGACGGCGAGCAGATCGAGGGCGATTTCGGCGAGATTCCTCCGCTCGGTGCGCGAGAGGTATCGGTCGTCGACATGTTCGGCAGTCGCGTGTTCGACTTCCTCAAGCCGTTCGGCGGTCGCGGGACCACGGTGACCACTTGCAGTGGAATGACGCTTGCGAGCCTGCACTTGCAGCGCACGAACGACAATCGGCGCACGCTGCTGGGTATCGAGCACTCGCGGCCTGCGCACATGAACCTCGCCGGCATTCTGCAGCACTAGATCGGGCAAATCAGTTGTCACAGCACGGACTCCAGACGTCGCCACGCGGCTTGTTTGGCCGCTTCATCAAGTTCGACGACGATATGACGACGCCGTCGCTCGGGCTGGTGCTGGCATTCTGGATCGTCACCAACATCCTGGTGAACGTGTGGTGGCGCCTCGAGCTTTCCGACAGGTATCTCCCCGGCGCCTGGCGTTATGTCGGCATCGCAATTTTCGTGCTCGTTGCGCTCGCCCCTCTCGCGCTTCTATACTTCATCCGGCAGAGCTTCTTCAATCCGGTCGTCCTGGGACTGCTCGTAAGTTGCTGTCTGGCGGCGTCGATCACCGCGCATGAGGCGAATCTGCTGCGCGACCAGATGCAGTTTAGCCTCGATCACGAACGCGAGTTCGCTCGTATGGACGCCGTCGAAGGCGTGATGCGGCCGCTGATCTCGAAGATCGTGGAGGTCTACGTTCAGGTCCTTGGCGACGACCATCTCAGGGGATCGACATATCGGACGCACATCGCGATCAACTACATGTTCGATTCGCTGTCGTTCCTCGCGGTGTTTGCTCTCGGAACTCTGCTGCTGTCGCGGACCTCGACGTGGCTCTCCCTCTTCCTGTTCGCCTTCTACACGCAGATCGCGATCTATCCGGGACGCATGGGTCCCGTGTTCATNGCAGGCGGATTGTTCTGGCTGCTATTTCTGATCGTGTCCCGGCGATATCTTGCCGCGATCATTTCGGGACTAATTATCGCTTTCGGGCGGACCGACGTCGTGTTCGCTTCCGCGTTCGCGCTTCTGGGCCTCGCGGCTTTCGAACGGCGATGGCCGACACCGAAGGAGTGGGGTGTGTTCACCCTGCTGCTCGGCATTTCAGTGGCCGTGCCGAAGACGCTCATTTGGATGCATCCCGGAACGGATTTCGGGTCATTCCTGATCACGAAGGGCGACTTCAGCAAGCTCGTCGTCAATCTTCAAACCATGAAGCTCGTGGTGGCGATCGCCAGTCCCGTGCTCGTAATCGCGATCGTGAGGACATTCGTGCTCACGCGGACGATTGCCGTCGTTGGCACGGCTGCTCTGACCCATTTGGGCCTCGTCTTTTTCATCGCCGATTTTTCCGAGACACGGCTCATCATACCCGGGTTGGTAGGGCTCGTTTTCGTTGCGAGTGAGGGGCTCGGAAAGCTACTGGAGGGCGAGAAAGAGACGCAAGCGCGCAGCGGCTGAGAGCTGGGTCGGGTCGCTTCGCGGAATAGCGAGGCGTGCAGATTGCTGGTTCTCGGTAACCGCGGGGGCAGGGCCGAACCCACGGGCCGGCTCGCGCAAATTCTCTGGCTACTGCCCTGTCGACGTGTACCTCAAAAGGACCCTTTTGAGGTCTTTCCCGACAACGCGTTCTCCGCAGACGCTGAGATGATCGGAATCCCGGTACATCAGGCAATCGCCATCGAGTAATCCTCGTGCCTCCTGATTGATGACTTTGGAGAACGAGATGAACTGGAAGTTCCGTGGCGGCTGGCTGGTCTTTTCACGGAGGTGCTTATCAAGGGTCGCAAAGATCTCTATCGTCGGGGGATTGAGATGAAATCCACCGCGCGCGACCCGTTTCATGCGCTCGAGATCGCGGAAGTCCATTCTCGATTCGAGGAAAGGGCCCAACCAGATCGTCTTGGTCAGCTGGGACAGAGCTTGCAGATAGTCGACCGTCATGGCGATCGGGCGGTCGTTGAAATGATACCTGCCTCCGAACTTCAAGACATCGGCGGGCTCCTGCCGGTTATGCTCGTCGACCACGAGGTGAGATCCGGAGAAATGCAGGATGACGGTTTCGACGACCTCGCGATGCGCGTTCAAGAATTCATCGAACCCCGTATAGGGGCAATCTGGAATCCTGGCCCAGGGTCGACATCCCGGACCGACCAGGCCGACGAGGAACTCCGAGTAGTTGTTTCTGAACAATGCATTGTAGATGTTCATCGCGTGAGAATCGCCGAGAATAACGGTCGCTGGCCCAAACCTCTTCGAGCATTCGATAAGCCGGTCCCTTGCGGCAGTCTCAAATCGGTTTGTCCAGAAGACGCAATCGCCGTTGGAGCCCATGTCGCGCATGAAATCGCCACCCGTGCTGCGCTCGAGAAGTTCGTAGAGGCGGCGGGTGTCGTTACTGCTGAAGTAGAAGCTCTGCTTCTCGAAGCCATTTGTCGCGATCGCGAAGGCACTGGCGCCAGCCAAACCGCACATTCCGACGGCGGAAAGCCCAATCACGGCAGGCTTTCCGAATCGTTTGCGATCTCTCGTCGGAAGCTCGACGAAGCGGTAAGTCAATGCGGCAAGTCCGAGAGAAATCGCTGTTAACAAGAAGGCGAGGCCGACATTTGGCCGATCGAAGCCGCTCAACCTGGCGAACACGAAGATCGGCTGATGCCAAAGATAAGCGCTGTAGCTGATGAGCCCAATTGCGACGGGAACGCGGCTTCCAAGCAGTTTGCCTGCCGTGGTCCGAGCGGTCGCGAATGCGATGACGAGGCAGGCTCCGAGCACGACGGGCAGCGCGCGCAAATCCGGATATCGGATGTCGCTGTGGTCGAGGAGGCCATAGCCGATCAGTACAATGCCGATGAAGACGAAAATGTCGAGCGCCACACCCGGCAGCTTGGCCCTCAGCTTTGTGGTGGACCACAGGGCCAGGAGAGCACCATCCAGCAATTCCCAGAAACGACTTGGTAACAGGTAGAATGTCGTCTCTTTGGCCTGGGGACCCCATTGGGCGTAGGCGATGCTCGCGACCGCTATCGCCGCGATGAGCATGCCGGCGCGCCTGCGACCAATTCGCAAGGCCGCCATCAGGAGAATGGGAAAGAACAGGTAGAATTGCTCTTCGACGCCGAGGCTCCAGGTATGCAGCAGCGGCTTCAGCTCGGCAGCTCTGTCGAAGTAGCCGCTTTGCATCCAGAAAAACACATTCGAGACGAAAGCGCACACTGCGATCACGCTCTTCGAAAACTCGACCACCTCGCTTGGGAGCATGAAGATGGGAACGAAGGGAATGCAGGCCAGCAGGACCACAATGAGTGCAGGAAATATCCGCCGCAGCCGCCTTTCGTAAAAGGCTGCAAATGTAAAACGGCCGTCCTCCATCTCCGTGCTGATGATGGACGTGATCAGGTAGCCGCTGATGACAAAGAAAATATCGACGCCGAGATAGCCGCCCGGAATTGCATCCAGCCCGGCATGGAAGAAAATAACCGAGAGAACGGCAATTGCCCTGAGGCCATCAATTTCGGGGCGATAGTGCACTTGATAAGCCTGATCTGGGCTCGAACCCAACTTGATGATCGTGATCGAGCGTTCCCACTGGCGATGTCCTCGGGTGAAATACTCGCGCTTGGCCGTTGCGTGGCTACCAGACGCTCCGCCCGCCATCCATGACGAGATTCTGCCCGGTCATGTAGCTCGATGCATCCGAGCAGAGGAACTGCACTGCCGCGCGGTATTCGTCGACATCAGCCATGCGGCCCATCGGAATCAGGCGCGTCAGCCGTTCGACGAAGGCGGGGTCCTGGTTGTTGAAGACGCCCCCCGGCGAGATCGCGTTGACTCGCACGCCGTGATCGGCCCAGTAGGTCGCCAGATATTTCGTTAGCCCGATCAAGCCATGCTTGATCACCGAATAGGTCACGGGCTTCACCGGCTGTTCTTCCTCGCGCGCCACCTGAGGCTGGCGGTAGAGCCGCTGGTCCGGCGCGATCACGCCGAGATCGGAAGCGATATTAAGGATCACGCCGCGACCGCGTTTGGCCATCTCGCCCCCGAACACCTGCGCGCACAGCATCGCGCCGGTCAGGCCGACGGCGATCTCGGTCTGCCATTGCGGCACCGGAAACGCCTCGAAGCGCGAGGAGTGCATGACGCCCGGGCTCGACGTCACTTTCGGATCGATCGCGGCGTTGTTGACGAGGATGTCGACGGCGATGCCGCGGCCCGCAAGCTGCTCATTGGCGGCCCGCACCGAGTCGAGCGAGGTGACGTTGATCTCGAGCGCGATCAGGTCGGCCGAAGGCGATGCCTGTCTCAACGCAGCGGCGGCGGCCTCCGCCTGCGCCAGGCCGACATCGGTGACGACCACGCGTGCGCCGGATTCAGCGAGCGCTGCGACGTGCTGCTTGCCCAGCAGGCCCCCGGCGCCGGTCACGAGCGCGGTCCGGCCGGTCAGGTCGTAGCGGGAGGAGGGGGTTGCCATCGAAGGCTCCTGTTCAGCTTCTGAGCTGGCCGCCGTCCGCGACCATCACGCTGCCGGTGATGAATGCTGCGCGCGGTGAAACGAGAAAGGCGACGAGATCGGCGATCTCTTCCGGCTTGCCCAAGCGGCGCAGCGCCACGTCGCGCACGAGCATGTCTTCGACCGCGGCACTGTTTTCCGCAAGCTTGCGCGCCCAGGTGCCGTCCGCCGACAGGATGTTGCCCGGCGCAACTGCATTGATGCGAATGCCTTCGAGCGCAAGAGGCCGCGCCAGACCGCGCACGGTCGCATTCAGCGCGGCTTTCGCCGCATGGTAAGCGACGGGCGCGCCAAGCGCCGCCATGCCTGCGATCGAGGAGATGCAGGCGATGGCCCGGTCGCCGCCGCCGCGCGCCATCAGCGGCCGGGCAGCCTCGATCATGTTGGTCGCGGCGAACAGATTGAGGTCCATCACCCGCGACCACTCGGCCGCGGTCTCCTTGCCCGGCGGCACGGAGGCGCCGCTGCCGACATTGCAGACGAGGATGTCGAGCCGGCCCCATTGCGTCTCGACGCCCTCGACCAGCGCCTTCGCAGCGGCGGTGTCAGTGACGTTGGCGACGTGGACGGAGGAGATGCCCCCGACGGTGGTGCGCGCGGCGTCGAGTGCCGCGCCGCCACGCGCGGCGAGCGCGACCTTGGCGCCTTCTGCAGCGAGCGTCGTCGCGATCGCAAGCCCGATCCCGCGGCTGGCGCCGGTGACGAGAGCGACACGATCGTTCAGCTCGAGCTTCATCGCGCGGCGTCCTCGATCCAGCGAACCGTCATGTCGCGATATCTCGCCAGCGCGCCGGCGTGGTCGCCGTCGGCTGCGCGTGCGGTTTGCAGGATGTATTGGCCTTTGTAGCCGGAGCGCTCGATCAGCCGGATCGTCTTGGCAAGGTCCGCGTCGCCGGCGCCGAGCGGCACGGTGGTGCCGCCGCGGATACGGTCCTTGATATGCACATTCAGGATGCGCGGGGCATACGCTCCGATCTCCTCCTCGCTGTCGTAGCCGAGCGAGGCGCTGTTGCCGCTGTCGTAGTTGACGCCGAAAATCTCGGCCGGAAACGCCTCCATGAACCGGGCAAGCTCGCCCGGCGGCAGATCGGATTCGAAGACGATCTTGACGTTTCGTCTTGTCAGCTGCCCGGTGCGTGCGAGCAGCACGCGCTTCAACGTATCGCTCTCGCTCTCGCGCTCGATCTTGCCGTTGTCGACCAGCGGGATCACGATGAACGCGATGCCGACGCGGCTGCAGGCGGCGATCAGGAGATCTAGCTCGGCGACGAGCGCGTCGCGCACGACGGCGTCGACCTTCCAGAACGGCGCCTGCATGAAGCAGTCGCCGGTCAGGCTCGAGACGCGTACGCCGTTCTCTTGCGACAGCGCCAGAATCTCCTGCTGCCCCGGCTCGGTCGTCAGCGGGTTCTCGCGCAGCCGTTCCTGGTCGATAGTCCATTCCATCCGCGTCAGGCCGAGCTCTTTCGCGCGTTGAAATTCGTCCCGCCACTCGTCCCAGGGGAAAGCCTGAATCCTGCCGTCGACCAGCGCCGACAGCCGTCCCTGCATGAAGCCGATGCGTTCGAGCGTTGTGGTCACGATTTGCTATCCGAACTGATGGCGAGGCCCTTGGCGATCCAGCCGCCGTCGATGAAGATCTCCTGGCCGGTCACATAGGCGGAGGCTTCCGACGCCAGGAAAACGGCGGCTCCCACCATGTCGGCAGGCTGTCCCCAGCGGCCGAGCATGGTGTGCCGGCGCCTCTCTTCGTGCATGACGGGGTCGGCAAAGCTCTTTGCTGTCATTTCGGTTGCGACATAACCCGGCGCAAGCGCGTTGACGCGGATGCCGTCGGGCGCATAGTCGGCGGCCAGCGCGCGCGTCAGCCCGGCAAGACCCGCCTTCGCGGCCACATAGCCCGGATTGCCGGGAAAGCCGCGGATCGAATTGATGCTGGTGACGTTGACGATTGCAGCCGAGCCCGCCTTCTTCAGGAGCGGATGGGCGGCAAGAATGGCAGCGTAGACGCCGGTGAGGTCGGTCGCGAGCGTGGCGCGGAAGCGCGCGAGCTCGCTCTCGGCGCTCTGCGCGGGAAGGCTGATGCCGGCGGCGTTGACCAGTGCGTCGATACGGCCGCCTTGCGCCGCGATCGTGCGGAACGCGTTTTCAATGGCCTTGTCGTCGGAGAGATCGCATGCAATCGCGGTCACGCCCTGCGGCGCAGTCCCGGAACGGCTGAGGCCGAACACCGTCGCTCCCGCATCCTGGAGACCGGTCGCGACGGCAGCGCCGATGCCGCGCGAAGCGCCGGTCACCACCGCGATCTTGTCCTTGAGCGAGAAGGCGCTGAGATCAGGCATATCCGTAACTGCGCATGATGGCGGCACAAAGCTTGACGTCCTCGGGGCGGTCGATCTGGAACATCTTGTGGCGTTCCATCACGTGGAAGCCGATCTTGCCGCCGAGACGGTTGTTCTGCTCGCGCAGCAGGGACGGAATCAGGACGTAGAACGAGCCATTCTCCAGGTAACGCTTCTCGATCTGTTGCCGCATGCGGCGGTTGCGATAGTCGTAGTTGATCGGCTCCGGTCCGTTCGNGCCGATCCGCCAGTTGAAATAATCCTCGACCTCGCAGACCGAGAGCAGGCTGTCGAGATGGTCNNGATCGAAGGTCGCAAGCGCNTTCTCGATGTCGTCGGGCTCGCGGATCGGCGATGTCGCCTGGAGCGCGACGATGCGCTCGAACCGTCCCATCCGCGCGTCGATCGCATCGAGCGCATTCAGCCAAGCGGATTCGGAGGAAGCGAGGTCGCCGGAAATGTCGTCGGGACGCCGCACGCCGATCGCGCCGGCGGCCTCGGCCGCGGCGAGGATCTGGTCGCTGTCGGAAGACACGGCGACAACGTCGACGCCCCGCGCCGCGCGTGCCTGTTCGACCGTCCACGCGATCAGCGGCTTGCCGCAGAGATCGAGAAGGTTCTTGTGCGGGATGCCCTTCGAGCCGCCGCGTGCGGCGATCACGGCCAGCGTCTTGCGCGCCATCAGATGTGTCCCTCGAGACGCTCGAACGCGGTCCAGAAGCCTTCGCCCATGTTCTTGTGGCCCTGCCAGATCTCGGGAATGAACGAGGCCGTCGGCGCGTGCTTGCGCAGAACCTTTCCGATCTCGTCGAAGTCTATCTCGCCTTCGCCGATCTGAAGGCCCTCGCCGTCGAGCCCCTTGGCGTCGCCAAAATGCAGATGCGCGGTGTGCGGACCGAGCTGGGCGAGGCCTTGCGCGAAGTCGAAGCCGAAATGATTGGCGGCGAGTTTCGTGTGCGAGATGTCGACGCACATGCGCAGATCATGCTTGGCGCAGAACGCGGCGGACTCCTCCGGGAAGATGAAGATGTTCTGGTGGCGCTGGCCGCCGAAATGCCAGGGGAACGGCGCCATGGTCTGCGGCGTCAGTTCGACGCCGTCCATGTCGAGCTCGGTCAGGCTCTGTGCGAAGATGCGATAGCGCTCGGCCTTCTCCTCCGGCCGCAGCGGCTCGTCCATGGTGAAGCCGCCGATATTGGCGACGATGGGCGGCCGCCTGGTCTTGGGGAAGTACTTCTTGAGGCCGCGGGTGATGTCGATCACCGCCTGGGTCTGCTCCAGCGAATAGCGCCGCAGCGCCTCGTCGGGCGTCGCCAGGTCCATCAGCTTGGAGCCGGCAAACAGCTCGGGGGCGTGCACGACGAAGCCGAGATCGTAGGTGCCGGACAGATAGGCCGCCGGATCGCGCTCCATGTCGCTGTAGCTGAGATGGAATTCGATGATGTCGGGCTGGCAGATCTCCAGGAAGCGCTCTGCGTCGTGATAGCGCACGGGCACGCCCCAGGGGCGGTCGAAACGGTAGCGCCGTGCTTTTGCAGCGCCATCGTCGAGGTCGCTCCGGAAGAAATAGTCGTCGACCGCCATCGTCCGCGTCAGCTTGCGGCCGAGCAGGGCCGGCATCTTCAGCGGCGACAGGCCCTGTCCCGGGCTCTTCACTGCGATGTCGGCTTCGGAGATCACGGTCCCGGACGAAAGGTCGCGCGCGGCCACCAGGCTTTTCGCGAGATTTTCGCGGTTGATCAGTTCGCCCTGGCTGAGCGCGCGCTCGGCCAGCTTCTCGCCGCGCGCGGCTTCCACTTCGCGGATGCCGGAGACGAGAGCCTTGAATTCCTCCGGCTCCAGGCTTGCAGCATGGTCCGGACCTTCCATCTCGCGGTCGAGGGTGATGTGGCGTTCGATCACGACGGCGCCGAGCGCCACCGCGGCGGTCGAAACGGCGGTGCCGCGCTCGTGGCCGGAATAGCCGACGACCGGATGGATCTCGCGCAACGTTTCCATGAAGCGCAGATGGATGTTGTGGAGCGCCGCAGGATAGGTGCTCTGGCAATGCAGCAGCACGTAGCTCGCGTTGCGCTCGTCGAGGAATTTCGCCGCGGCCTTGATCTCGTCCGTTGTGCTCATGCCGGTGGAGACGATCAGCGTCTTGCCGGTGGCGGCGAGGTGTGCGAGCAGAGGCAGGTTGGTGAGGTCGGCCGAGGCAACCTTGTAGGCCTGGACGCCGAAACCTTCGAGCACCGCGACGCTGCTCGCATCCCAGGGCGTGCAGAGATACTGGATGCCCTTGGCTGCACAATACTCGGCGATCTTCTTCTGCTGCGCCGTCGGAAGCTCGAAGCGGCGCAACAGATCGAGCGTGTATTCGACTGCGAGGTCGTCGTCCTTTCCGGACAGGCTCGAGGCGCGATAGACCTCGTCGAGCTTGCGCATCTGGAATTTGGCGCAGTCGGCGCCAGCCGCGACCGCNGCATCGACCAGCGCAATGGCGCGATCGAAGTCGCCATTNTGGTTGTTGCCGATCTCGGCAATGACGTAGCAGGGCTCGCCGTCGCCGAGGGGGCGGTTGCCGATGCGGACTGAAGCGGTCTGTTTTGGCGATGTCATCAACATTCTCGTCTCGCTGCGTCAGGCGAATCGCGCGGGAAAACGCGACTTCCACGTTCGCAGCCCGTTCTCTTCGAACATGATGCGCGAACAGCTGTGNCCCTGCTGTTCCAACGCCGCNATGAGCTGGTAGCGCTCGAACGGACGCACNAAAAACAGGAAGTAGCCGCCGCCGCCCGCGCCGAGCAACTTGCCGCCGACCGCACCGTGTCGCTTGGCGAATTCGTAGATCGCATCGATCGCGTCCGACGAGATCTTCGAGCTCAACTTCCGCTTGGCGTGCCAGGCTTCGTCGATCAGCCGGCCGCATTCCAGGAGCTGCCCGCGCAGGAGATGTCGCCTGATGTCGCGCGTCACTTCCTTCTGCTTGGCGGCTGCGGCGACGGCATCGCTGGTCTCGTGCTGTGCCTTCTGGTCGCGGTGGATGGTGCCGGAATCGCGACCCGAGCCGGTGTAGCAGAGCACCAGGCTCTCCTCGAGCTCGGCGATGATGTTGGGATCGAGGCGAAGCGGCACGATGGTGTTCTGGTCGGAGAAGAACTCCATGTGGTTGAAGCCGCCGAACACGGTGGCGTATTGGTCCTGCCAGCCGCCGGGGATGTTGAGCATCAGCCGCTCGGCCTGGAACGCCATCTCCGCGATCTCGTGGCGGTCCCATTGGTCGCNGCGGAATTCGTTGAAGCAGCCGATGATGGCGGATGTGACCACCGCCGAGCCGCCGAGGCCCGAGCCGATCGGGAAATCGGCGGAGACCTCGAGCTCGAACCCGTAAGTCGGCTTGATCAGGCGTACGACGGACTTGATCAGTGCCAGATCTCCGTCCGTTCCGAGCTCTGCGAGACTGTCGGCTTCGATCGTGCTGCGGAAATCGTGCGAATAGATCCGGATGCTGGAATCGCTCCGGCGCCGGAGCGTCGCGTGAGCGTACATCTTGATGGTGGCGTTGATGACCGCGCCGCCGTCGTTCTCGACGAAATAGTGGGTCAGGTCGGTGCCGCCGCCGGAGAAGCTGATCCGCACCGGCGAGCGGGCGCGCGCGAACACTTCGCTCTCTTCGGACAGGTTGAACAGCTCGCGGCTGAACACGTCCACGAGCCGACCTTCGCCATCGAGGATCGGCACCACGTGGACGCGCTGATCCAGCAATTTGAGGATCTGCTCGCGCGGGCCGCCGGCCCTGGCCGAGACGAAGTTGCGATTGATGCAGGCCGCAACCCGGTCCTGGATCGTGATCCCCGCGAGCATGCGTCTGCGGATGTCGCCGTCGGTCACCGCGCCGACGATTCGTCCGCTCGCGTCCTGTGCGAACAGGATGCCGAGCATGTTCGCATTCAGGCGCCGGAAGGCTTCCTCAATGGTCTCGGTCTCGGCGATGGTGACGAGGGTTCGTTCAAGCACGTTTTGGGGTCCAGGAAAGGCCAATTCCAGGCCATATCGCAGCGAGGTTGGTAATACGGGAGCGGCAGGGGCGATGCAAGGTTCCTGCGCCCGGTGGCATAGGGCCAGAATGGCCGGCGTCAAGCGCTCCGGTCGGGCCCGGGCCGATTTACATTGGCCGCGGTTTCTGTAGAAGGCTCCCGAGAGGTCTACGCGACATGTATGTGATCGGAATCAGCTCAGGGATCAAGCACGGGCATCACGACGGTGCGGCGGTTTTGCTGCGCGACGGGGAGCTGATCGCTGCTGCCGAGGAGGAGCGCTTCACGCTGGCCAAGCATGCACGCGGCGAGCTGCCGCGCGGGGCGATCGGCTTCTGCCTGAAGCAGGCCGGCATCACCATGCGCGACGTCGACTGGATCTGCTCGCCGTTGAAGACATACACCAACTACACGCAGCGTCTCACCGAATATTTCAAGTATCAGTTCGGCCACAGCCCGAAGATCGAACTCTACGACCATCACCTCTGTCATGCCGCGAGCTCGTTCTACGGCTCCGGTTTTGCCGAGGCGACCGTGGCCTGCTTCGACTTCTCGGG
>JGI25160J50197_1000796_pt1 | contig 16985 bp, 10 predicted proteins | sample AraplaMF_Cvi_mMS_FD_50197 | JGI IMG/M metagenome (IMG submission 50197)
TCGAGGACAACGGCATCAAGCTGTTCGGCCCGCAGGGCTTCAAGCTCTCCGACGACGTCGAGAAGCAGATCGAGCAGCTGCTCGACGAGCCCATCGAGAAGCGGCTTGCACAGAGCGCGAGCTTGGGCCGCGCCCGCCGCATCGACGGCGTGCATGANCGCTACATCGAATTCGCCAAGCGCACGCTGCCGCGCGACCTCTCGCTCGATGGCCTGCGCGTCGTGATCGATTGCGCCAACGGCGCGGCCTACAAGGTGGTGCCGGAAGCGCTGTGGGAATTGGGCGCCGACGTGGTGCCGATCGGCGTCGAGCCTGACGGCTTCAACATCAACAAGGATTGCGGTTCCACTTCGCCGGAAGCGCTGTCGCGGAAGGTGCGCGAGATGCGCGCCGACATCGGTATCGCGCTCGATGGCGACGCCGACCGCGTTATCCTCGTCGACGAGCGCGGCCATGTCGTCGACGGCGACCAGCTGCTCGCCGTGATTGCGCAGAGCTGGAAGGAAGACGGGCGCCTGTCGCGTCCCGGCATCGTCGCCACCGTAATGTCGAATCTGGGGCTCGAGCGCTTCCTGAAAGGGCAGGGGCTCGATCTGGTGCGCACGCCCGTGGGCGACCGCTATGTGCTCGAGCAGATGCTGAGCGGCGGCTACAATCTCGGCGGCGAGCAGTCGGGCCACATCATCCTGTCCGACTACGCAACGACAGGNGACGGTTTTGTCGCTGCGCTGCAAGTGCTCGCGGTGGTGCAGAAGCTGCGCCGGCCGGTGTCCGAGGTCTGCCACCGCTTCGATCCGCTGCCGCAGATCCTCAAGAACGTCCGCCACAAGGGCGGCAAGCCGCTCGACGATTCCGACGTCAAATCGGCGATCTCCGATGGCGAGAAGCGCCTCAACGGCCACGGCCGCCTGTTGATCCGCTCCTCCGGCACCGAGCCCGTGATCCGCGTCATGGGCGAAGGCGAGGACCGCATCCTGGTCGAGGACGTCGTCGACACCATCGTCTCCGCGCTGGGGCAGGCCGCGGCCTGAGCTCTCTTCCCTTCTCCCCTTGTGGGAGAAGGTGGTGCGAAGCGCCGGATGAGGGGTTCTCTCCGCGTGCACAACTCGCAAGGCAACTCTGCAGATACAGATCCCTCACTCGTCTCCAACAAGGGGAGAGGGAAAAGGCACCTGCGCATCCCAGCCATTTGCGATTGATGGTGGTTGCACCGCGCGTTGCATCGTACCTACGGGGTCGCGGCAATCTGCCGCGCCAGGACCGTTGCCTTGAACAAGCCTGTCGTCGTCTCAGAGGAAACGCTGACCGAGCCCGTGGTCGTCAGCGACGTTGCGCCTGCCGCCGCCAAAGCAGCGGGGCCCGCCTACGTCGTGCTCGCCGGCATCAGCGTCTCGCACTTTCTCAACGACACCATGCAATCGCTGATCGCCTCGGTGTATCCGATCCTGAAGGACACTTACGCGCTCGACTTCGCGCAGATCGGCATGATCACGCTGGCCTTCCAGTTCACGGCTTCGCTGCTGCAGCCGGTGGTCGGCCACTACACCGACAAGAAGGCGCAGCCTTACTCGCTGGCGATCGGCATGGCCTCGACCTTCTTCGGCCTCTTGCTGCTCAGCGCCGCGCACCAATATCTCGTCATTCTCGTGGCCGCCGCGCTGGTCGGCCTCGGCTCGGCGGTTTTTCATCCGGAGTCTGCGCGCATCGCGCGGCTTGCCTCCGGCGGGCGCTACGGTTTTGCGCAATCGGTGTTTCAGCTCGGCGGCAGTTTCGGCACCTCGATGGGGCCGGTGCTGGCAGCTTTGATCGTGGTGCCGTTCGGGCAGGGCAGCATCGCCTGGTTCTCCTCGATCGCTTTCCTCGCGATCCTCATCCTCTGGCGCATCGGCCGCTGGTATGCGCCGCAGATCAAGGCGAAGAAGACGTCGGCGGTGCCGGCCCATCCCGACGCGCCGAGCTCGCGCCGCGTTGTCGTTGCGCTGCTCGTGCTGGTGGCGCTGCTGTTCTCGAAGCAGCTCTACGTCTCGAGCCTGTCGAGCTATTACATCTTCTACCTGATCGACCGGTTCGGCGTGTCGACGCAGGCAGCCCAGATGTATCTCTTCATCTTCCTCGCGGCGAACGCGGTCGGTGCGTTTCTCGGCGGTCCACTCGGCGATCGCTTCGGCCGCAAGATCGTGATCTGGATCTCGATCCTCGGCGCGCTGCCGTTCACGCTGGCGCTGCCCTATGCCGGGCTCGTCGGCAGCGCAGTGCTCTCGGTCGTCATCGGCCTGATCATCTCCTCGACGACGTCGTCGATCATCGTGTTCGCGCAGGAGCTGGTGCCGCACAGGTTCGGCATGATCTCCGGCGTGTTCTTCGGCGTCGCGTTCGGCATCGGTGGCCTGGGCGCCGCCGTGCTCGGCAAGCTCGCCGACCACACCTCGATCGAGTTCGTCTACCAGGTCTGCGCCTATCTGCCGGCGATCGGCCTGCTTGCGGTGTTCCTGCCCAAGCTGCCGCGCCACGCGCGTTAACGAATCCTGCTTCGCTGCATTGCGGCTTCATCAATCGTTAGCAATTGCGCGCGCGACCGCCGCATTTTTGCAACGCTCCAGCCGCGTCCGCGCCTGCGGTGAGAAAAAATCAACCTTAAAAATTAGGGTTAAGTGGCGCTTAAACATTTGCTGGCATCGTCCGCTTCGTGAGTTTCCAGAACGTGAGGCGCCCGTATTGAGCCTCACCGGCCATAAGGACGAAGCCAATGCGTAGCGTTAAGTCTCTCCTTGCCGCGGGTGCGGCAACCCTGATCTCGTCGATGGCGTTCGCCGCCGACATGCCGATCGCGGCGCCCCCTCCGATGTACGCGCCGCCGGCTCCGCCCGCCGATTTCGGCGGCTGGTATCTGCGCGGCGACGTCGGCATGACCAACCAGAGCGCGAAGCGCATCGACGGCGCCTTGCCGGCCGGGTATTCGAAGACGACCGAGGGCCTCGGCTTCGACTCGGCGGGGCTGTTCGATCTCGGTGTCGGCTATCGCTTCAACAACTGGTTCCGCGCTGACGTGATCGGCCAGTATCGCGGCAAATCGAATCTGCACGGCAGCGACAACGTCGTCGGCCCCGGCTTCGTCGGCGTCAACAACTACACCGGCAGCAAGTCCGAGTGGGTCGTGATGGCCAACGCCTATGTCGACCTCGGCACCTGGTGGTGCATCACCCCGTTCATCGGCGCCGGTGTCGGCGGCTCCTACAACAAGATCAGCGGCTTCCGCGACGACGGCGTGTCGTACAGCCCGCTGCTCAACAACAGCGTCGCCTACTTCGCCGACAACGGGAAGTGGAACTTCGCCTGGGCCGCCCACGCCGGTCTCGCCTACAAGGTCAACCCCGGCTTCACCGTCGAACTGGCCTACAGCTACATGAACCTCGGCGACGCAGCGCCTGGCAACTTCCGCCTGTTCGACAACAGCGCCTCCGGCCCGAGCACGATCAAGATCAAGGAGCTCACCTCGCACGACCTGAAGCTCGGCGTGCGCTGGGATCTCAACAGCCCGCCGGCCTACATGCCGCCGCCGCTCGTCACCAAGGGCTGATCGCAAGTCTTATCGGTTAAAGTCTCTTAACGGCGCGGGATCATCCCGCGCCGTTTTGCTTTGCGTATTTTTCATTGCTGGCAGGGACGAAGGGCTCCGGCGCAACCATTGGTTAAGGTTAACGAGCCATGATCATCGGCGAAAGTTCGAGTTCGATTTGGAGCGTTGCGATGCGTGGGCTTTTGTTGGCGGCAGCGATGTTGGGGACGGTGTCTGCCGCGCATGCGGCGGACATGCCGGATCTGCCGATCCTGCGCGGCAGCGTGAGCGACGGCCTGTCGAAGTCGACCCACAATTGGGACGGCTTCTATGTCGGCGGCCACGCCGGCTACACGGCCGATGCGACGGACTTCAGCCAGAGCGTGGTCGGCCTGACCAACTACATCTTCCGCGACAGCGTGCTGCAGGGGCCGACATCGACCTGGTCGCTGCTGAACAAGACCAACACCCAGAGCACCCATTTCGGCGGCTTCATCGGCCGCAACTGGCAATGGTACGACGCCATTCTCAGCCTCGAGGGCACCTATAGCGCCTTCAACAACATGACGACGTCGACGTCGGGATCGAACTCGCTCGTGATCGTCAATCCGCCGGGCGAGGTGAGAGCTCCCGGCATCACCAACAATTATGCGGTGTCGCTGACCGGTGCCGCCACGGCGCAGGTCAAGGACATGGTCACCCTGCGCGGCCGCGTCGGCTGGGACGGCGGCGACTTCATGCCGTACGCCTTCATGGGTGCCGCGGTCGGCCGCATGGACGTGTCGCGCACGGTGACGAGCGTCGTGGCGCTGCGCACGGACACGACGACGACCGACATCTTCGGCAACACGACGACCACGCTCGGAACGTGGGGCGCCGTTCCCGCGCAGTCGGGCACGCAGGGGCAGCACAGGACCAACACCTATGCGGTCGGTTGGACCGCGGGCCTCGGCCTCGAATACTGCATCTGGAGCGGGCTGTTCGCGCGGATCGAGTACGAGTATGTCAGGTTCTCGCCCGTCATGAACACGCAGGTGACGCTGAACAACGCGCGCCTCGGCCTCGGCTACAAGTTCTGAGCCGTCCCCTTCCTGTTGACAGCCTCCCTTCGTCCTGATGCTCTGTCGCTCCGGCAGCGGGGTGGCAGCGATGAAGGTCTACGGCGACAGCAATTCGGGCAATTGCCTCAAGGTGAAGTGGGTCTGCGACAAGCTCGCGGTGCCCTATCAGTGGGTCGAGGTCGACACGAGCAAGGGCGAAACGCGCACGCCGCAATTCCTCGCCATGAACGGTGCCGGCCAGGTGCCCACCGTCGCCTTCGACGACGGCCGCACGCTGGCGCAGTCCAACGCCATCATCCGCTATCTCGCCCGCGACAGCGCGCTGATTCCGCGCGATGCCTTTGCCGCGGCCAAGATGGACGAATGGCTGTTCTGGGAGCAGTACAGCCACGAGCCCTACATCGCGGTGTGCCGCTTCCAGCTCGTCTATCTCGGCAAGGATGCATCCGAGCTCGATCCTGAGAAGGTCAAGCGCGGCTATGCGGCGCTCGATCGCATGGAGCGGCATCTCGCCACCAGCCGCTTCTTCGCCGGCGATACGGCATCGCTCGCCGACGTCTCGCTGCTCGCCTATACGCGCGTTGCGCATGAAGGCAGCTTTGATCTCGACCGCTATGCGGCCGTCCGCCGCTGGATCGGCGAGGCCGAGGCCGTTCTCGGCCTGCCCAAAGCGCGTTGAGTCGCGTTGAGCCTGGAGCTTCCTGAATGAACGACAAGTCCGTCACCATCCGTCCTGCGCGCCGCGAGGATGTTCCGGCGATGATCGCGATGCTCGCCGACGACCATCTCGGTCGCGCGCGCGAGCGCCTCGAGGATCCCTTGCCCCAGGTCTATTATGCGGCGTTCGAGCGGGTCGAGCGCGATCCGAATCTCACGCTCGTGGTGGCCGAGAGCGAGGGCAGGGTGGTCGGCTGCCTGCAACTCGCAATTCTCCCCGGCATCAGCTCGCAAGGCGGCATTCGCGGACTGCTCGAAGACGTGCGCGTCGCTTCCGATTGCCGCAGCCGCGGCATCGGCGAGCAATTGGTGCAATGGGCGGTGAGCGAAGCGAAAGCGCGCGGTTGTATCCTGGTCGAGCTACTGACGCATGCGAGCAGGGTTGACGCGCAGCGCTTCTACACGCGGCTCGGATTCACTGCCAGTCATGTCGGCATGACTGTCCGCTTTTGAGGCAGCGCGCAGCGCGCGTTGCTTGATCAGCGAAATCGGATCGCGCATTCGTTCATCTTAAGAGCTGATAAACTACCCAGCGGTCGTTCACGTTCCCGCCGGAACGAACAGTGCTACGCAGCGTCGGGTAACCGGGCTCGGTCGGTTCGGGGATTTCGATGACAAGCTATTCCATGATCAAGGTCGGCAACGACTACGTTGTGCAGGCCAACGACAAATGCATTTTGAAAGTCGGCAGTCGGCGCCGTGCGGCGCAATTGATCAGCGATGCCACGGACTTGCTGAATGCGCTCACCCCGGTTGAGGCCCCCGGTATCGCACCGGACGAACCATCACTCCCCCGTGAGGCTCCTGAACTTTCTTGACGACTCTTCCCGTTTCCCGTATCAGCCGCGGCGGGACACCTCCCCCCAACGGGAGGCTTACTATCTGGAAGGGTAGATCATGACTGTAGCGAAGCCCGCTTCGCGGCCGAACGTGCCGCATTTCTCCTCCGGCCCCTGCGCCAAGCGCCCCGGCTGGAACGCCCAAAATCTCAAGGACGCAGCGCTCGGCCGCTCGCATCGCGCGAAGGTCGGCAAGACCAAGCTCAAGCTCGCGATCGATCTGACGCGCGAAGTGCTTGAAGTGCCCGCCGACTATCGCATCGGCATCGTGCCGGCCTCCGATACCGGCGCGGTCGAGATGGCACTGTGGTCGCTGCTCGGTGCACGGCCCGTCACCACGCTCGCCTGGGAATCCTTCGGCGAGGGCTGGGTCAGCGACATCGTCAAGGAATTGAAGCTCAAGGACGTCACCAAGCTCAACGCGGGCTATGGCGAGATCCCCGACCTTTCGAAGGTCGATCCCAAGAGCGATGTTATCTTCACCTGGAACGGCACCACCTCCGGCGTGCGCGTGCCGAACGCCGACTGGATCAGCGCGACCCGCGAAGGTCTCACGATCTGCGACGCGACGTCTGCCGCCTTCGCGCAGCCGCTCGATTTTGCAAAACTCGACGTCGTCACCTTCTCCTGGCAGAAGGCGCTCGGCGGCGAAGCCGCACATGGCATGCTGATCCTGTCGCCCCGCGCGGTGGAGCGGCTCGAGACCTACAAGCCGGCCTGGCCGCTGCCGAAGATCTTCCGCATGACCAAGGGCGGCAAGATCAACGAAGGCATCTTCGTCGGCGAGACCATCAACACGCCGTCGATGCTCTGCGTCGAGGACTATCTCGATGCGCTGAACTGGGCCAAGTCGATCGGCGGCCTCAAGGCCCTGATCGCGCGCGCCGACGCCAACACCAAGGTGCTCGCCGACTGGAAGGCGAAGACGCCCTGGATCGACTTCCTGGCCAAGGACGCGGCGATCCGCTCCAACACCTCGGTGTGCCTGAAGTTCACCGATCCCGCGATCACCTCGCTCTCGGACGACGCGCAGGCGGAGTTCTCCAAGAAGCTGGTCGCGCTGATCGAGAAGGAAGGCGCCGGCTACGACTTCGCCTATTACCGCGACGCGCCGGCCGGCCTGCGCATCTGGTGCGGCGCCACCGTCGAAGCCAAGGACGTCGAGATACTGACGCAGTGGATCGACTGGGCCTTTGCCGAGACCAAGGCGCAGCTCGCCAAGGCGGCGTAACGCGTTTCAACTCGTTCTCGTCATGGCCGGGCTTGACCCGGCCATCCATCAATCAAGAGAGATGGATCCGCGGGTCTCCAGCGCGAAGACGCGCTTCGCGCTTAAGCCCGCGGATGACGTTCCGTAAATGCAGCTCGCACCACGGATCATTCCCATGACCAAACCCAAAGTTCTCATTTCCGACGCGCTCTCTCCCGCTGCCGTGCAGATCTTCAAAGATCGCGGCGTCGAGGTCGACTTCCAGCCCAACCTCGGCAAGGACAAGGACAAGCTCGCCGAGATCATCGGCAATTACGACGGCCTTGCGATCCGCTCCGCGACCAAGGCGACCGCCAAGATCCTGGAGAAGGCGACCAACCTCAAGGTGATCGGCCGCGCCGGCATCGGCGTGGACAATGTCGAGATCCCCGCCGCGACGGCCAAGGGCATCATCGTGATGAACACGCCGTTCGGCAATTCGATCACGACCGCCGAGCACGCCATCACCCTGATGCTGGCGCTTGCCCGCGAGATCCCGCAGGCCGACGCCTCCACCCAGGCCGGCAAGTGGGAGAAGAACCGCTTCATGGGCGTCGAGATCACCGGCAAGGTGCTCGGCGTCGTCGGCTGCGGCAATATCGGCTCGATCGTCGCCGACCGCGCGCTCGGCCTGCGCATGAAGGTCGTCGCGTTCGATCCGTTCCTGTCGCCGGAGCGCGCCAAGGATATCGGCGTCGAGAAGGTCGATCTCGATGACCTGCTCAAGCGCGCCGATTTCATCACGCTGCACACCCCGCTGACCGAGAAGACGAAGAACATCATCGACGCGGCCGCGATCGCCAAGATGAAGAAGGGCGTGCGCCTGATCAACTGCGCCCGCGGCGGTCTCGTCGACGAGAAGGCCGTGGTCGATGCGCTCAACTCCAAGCACATCGCCGGCGCCGCCTTCGACGTCTTCGTCGAGGAGCCCGCGAATACCAACGTGCTGTTCGGTCATCCCAACGTGATCTGCACCCCGCATCTCGGCGCCTCCACCACGGAAGCGCAGGAGAACGTCGCGCTGCAGGTCGCCGAGCAGATGTCGGACTATTTGCTCACCGGCGCGATCTCGAACGCGGTCAACTTCCCCTCGATCACCGCGGAAGAGGCCCCGAAGCTGAAGCCGTTCATCGCGCTCGCCGAGAAGCTCGGCTCGTTCGCCGGCCAGCTCACTGAGAGCGGCATCCTCAAGGTCGAGATCACCTATGAGGGCCACGTCGCCGAGATGAAGATCAAGGCGATCACCTCGGCCGTGCTGTCCGGCCTGCTGCGCCCGATGCTGGGCGAGGTCAACGTGGTGTCCGCGCCCGTCGTCGCCAAGGAGCGCGGCATGGTGGTGGACGAGATCGTGCGCGCCGCCCAGAGCGACTATGAGAGCCTGATCACCGTGACGGTCGCGACCGAACGCCAGGAGCGCTCGGTCTCCGGCACCGTCTATCATGACGGCAAGCCGCGCCTGGTCGACATCAAGGGCATCCGCGTCGACGCCGAGTTCGGCAAGTCGATGATCTACGTGACCAACGAGGACAAGCCGGGCTTCATCGGCAGTTTCGCCGGCCTTTTGGGTGACGCCAAGATCAACATCGCGACCTTCCATCTCGGCCGAGTCGAGCAGGGCGGCGATGCCATCGCGCTGGTCGAGGTCGACGGCGCGGTGCCGGCGGACGTGCTCGCCAAGGTGCAGGCCCTGCCGCAGGTCAAGCAGGTCAAGACGCTGACGTTCTGACACGACGTTGTCATTCCGGGGCGATGCGAAGCATCGAACCCGGAATCTCGAGATCCCGAGTTCGGCTCTTCGAGCCGCCCCGGGATGACGACCATCATATTCCGACCCGCGGAACAACGCCGCTCTCTCACGAGGGCGGCGTTTTTATTTCACCGCACTCCCCAAACTTTGTGTACCAATGGCGGCCAGGACGCTCCGTTCAAAACGTTCGAAAAAGGGAGAGAACAATGCGTGAAGCCGTCATCGTTTCCTATGCGCGCACGGGCCTCGCAAAATCCGGCCGCGGCGGGTTCAACATCACGCCGCCGATGTCGCTCGCGGCGCACGCCATCAAGCACGCGGTCGACCGCGCCGGCGTCGAGAAGGACTATGTCGAGGACTGCTATCTCGGCAATTGCGCCCATGGCGCGCCGAACATCGGCCGCCAGGCCGCGCTGCTTGCCGGCCTGCCGAAGACCACCGCCGGCGTCTCGGTGAACCGCTTCTGCTCCTCCGGCCTTCAGACTATCGCGATGGCCGCCAACTCGATCCGCTCGGACGGCGCCGACTGCATCGTCGCCGGCGGCGTCGAGAGCATCTCGATGCCCGGCGGCGGCACGCCGAAGGAATCGATCGACCCTGAGCTGCTCAAGGTCGCGCCCGACATCTTCATGGCGATGATCGACACCGCCGACATCGTCGCCGAGCGCTACAAGCTCAGCCGCGAATACCAGGACGAGTTCTCGCTGGAATCGCAGCGCCGCATGGCCGCGTCCCAGCAGGCGGGCAAGTACAAGGACGAGATCGTCCCGATGAAGACCAAGATGAAGGTCGTCGACAAGCAGACCAAGGCCGAGAGCATCGTCGACTACGTCGTCGATCGCGACGAATGCAACCGCCCCGAGACGACGCTGGAAGGATTGGCAAAGCTCGAGCCGGTGAAGGGCCCCGGTAAGTTCGTCACCGCGGGCAATGCCAGCCAGCTCTCGGACGGTGCGGCCGCCGTGGTGCTGATGGAAGCCAAGGACGCCGAGAAGCGCGGCCTCAAGCCGCTCGGCCGCTTCGTCGCCTGGGCGACCGCGGGCTGCGAGCCTGACGAGATGGGCATCGGCCCCGTCTTCGCGATCCCGAAGCTCTTGAAGCGCACCGGCCTCAAGATCGACGACATCGATCTGTGGGAGCTCAACGAGGCGTTCGCCAGTCAGTGCCTCTATTCGCGCGACAAGCTCGGCATCGACCCCGCCAAGTACAACGTCAACGGCGGCTCGATCGCGATCGGCCATCCCTTCGGCATGACCGGCGCCCGTCTCACCGGCCATCTGCTGCAGGAAGGCGCGCGGCGCAAGGCCAAGTGGGGCGTCGTGACCATGTGCATCGGCGGCGGCCAGGGCGGCGCCGGCCTGTTCGAGATCTACAGCTGATCAAGGCCACTTGATTGTGAAAGGCACGGCGCCGCAAGCGCCGTGCCTTTTTCGTTGCGCGCTGATCGCCGCGAAACTATATAAGCGCTGTCGGAAAAGGCAGACTTGGTCTGGTAAGCCCAAGTCCTTTCGTTAACAGAAGTCCTTCTGGTAACGGAAGCTCTGGTCTTTGGCCTTGTGCACGAGATCCCCACGACGAACAGCGGGCGCCATCTGGGCGCTCAATCGTTCGTCCGTGTGATCCTCGAAGCTCTGGGAACGCTCCGGTCGAACATCGACCCGAGGAGCGTCTCATGCAAACCCGATCCACTGATATCTATGACGTCATCATCGCCGGTGCCGGCCCTGTCGGCCTCTTTCTCGCCTGCGAGCTGCGGCTCGCCGGTCTCTCCGTGCTGGTGCTGGAGCAGGCGGCGGACCCGCATTCTCCGCTAAAGCAGCTTCCGTTCGGCCTGCGTGGTCTTTCGATCCCGACAACCGAGGCCTTTCACCGGCGCGGCTTGCTGGACGAGATCCTGGCCGCGCAGCGCGCGAAATCGGGCGCGATCAGGAGTGCCGCGCACTGGATGCAGCAGGCGCGCAAGCCCGCCGGTCATTTCGCCGGCATCCAGTTCTATCAGGATGACGTCGATGCCGCGAAATGGCCGTGGCGTCTGCCGACGCCGGCCGATGCCGGCGTCGCGGTCGACATGGCCACGCTCGAAACCGTTCTGGTGGCGCGCGCCTCGAGCCTCGGCGCCGAGATCAGGCGCGGCTTCGGCGTCACGGCAATCGTCGCCTCGGACGACGAGGTGACGGTGCAGGCGGCCGGCGAGACGTTTCGCGGACGCTGGCTCGTCGGTTGCGACGGCGGCCGCAGCACGGTGCGCAAGGCGTGCGGTTTCGACTTCGTCGGCACCGATCCCGAATTCACCGGCTATTCCATCGAGGCCGAGCTGGCTGATCCGGAGAAACTCGTCCCCGGCCGCAACTACACGCCGGCGGGCATGTACACCTACGCACCATCAGGCACGATCGCGATGGTCGACTTCGACGGCGGCGCGTTCCACCGCACCGCGCCGATCACGATGGAGCATGTGCAGGGTGTGCTGCGGCGTGTCTCCTGTACCGACGTCACGATCGCCGCGCTCCGGATTGCCGCCACCTGGACGGATCGGGCGCATCAGGTGACGGCCTATCGCAAAGGCCGCGTCCTGCTCGCGGGCGATGCCGCACACACCCATTCGCCGCTCGGCGGGCAGGGCCTCAATCTCGGCCTCGGCGATGCGATGAACCTCGGCTGGAAGCTGGCCGCCACGATCTGCGGTCATGCACCGGCCGACCTGCTCGACACCTATTCTGGCGAGCGGCATCCGATCGGCGCGCAGGTGCTCGACTGGTCGCGTGCGCAGGTCGCGATCATGCGGCCGGCGCCGGGCACGCGCGCGCTTCAGACCATCATGCGCGATCTCATCGCCACCCGCGACGGCGCAACCTATTTCGCCGAACGCACGCGCGGTGCCTCGCTGCGCTACGATCTCGGCGGCCATCCGCTGATTGGCCGCAGCGTTCCCGAGTTCGAATTGCGCGATGGTGCAACGACCGGTGAACTTCTCCGGACGGCGAAGGGGCTCTTGCTGGACTTCGACGCGCGAGGACCGCTTCGGACAATTGCGAGCCGCTGGAGCGACCGGATTTCCTATATCGCAAGCGAGGCGAGGGATCGGCTGGGCCTGAGCGCCGTGCTGGTGCGTCCCGACGGCTTTGTCGCCTGGGCCAGTGAAGGCACGCCGGACCTGAACGAAGCCGCACAGGCTGCGTCGCGATGGTTCGGCGATCCTGCACTGCGCGCGTAACGGCGTGCGTCTCATATGCACATCAACGTGCATTGTGACAAACTACACGTATTAATACGTGCCCGCAAATTAACGGAAGTTTTTAGACGTTAGCGTCTCATCAACCGCATTGGCCACGAACGGATTTGAGATCACGATGCGGCTTTTCTCCCTCAGGCTCACGCACAAGATCACTGCAATCGGCGTCATTGGCGTCATCGGCGTCGTCCTGATCGGCGGCATCCATCTCTATGGCGAGCGCGCGATGGGCGTCTATCGCGACGCAGCCGAGGACGCGCGAACCGTGTTCGAGCTGAACAACAGGATCGCGATCGAGCTGCTCGAGGCGCGCCGCGCCGAGAAGGACTTTTTGCTGCGCAATGACGCGAGCAAGGCGCAGCGCCAGATGGAGATCGGCAGGCAGGTCGCGCTCGACATCGAGACGCTGCGCGGCAAGATCGCGGCGCTCGGCAAGCCCGAGCTGGCGCAGAAGATCGATGCGATGAACGCATCGCTGAAGACTTATCAGGCGCGTTTCGCCGCGGTGGTCGAGGAACGGCAACGACTCGGTCTCGACGAGAAGTCCGGCCTCGAGGGCCGCCTGCGCGCCTCCGTCCACGGCATCGAGAGCCAGGTCGACCAGCTCCAGAATGCGCCGCTCAAGGTGACCATGCTGATGATGCGCCGGCATGAGAAGGACTTCATGCTGCGCCGCGACGCCAAATACGGCGAAGACATGAAGAAGCGCGCATCCGAATTTGCGACGGGCATCGGCGCGGCCGAGATCCCCGATGGCGCCAAGGCCGAGCTGCGCCAGAAGCTCGCCGACTACCAGCGCGACTTCTCGGCCTGGTTGGACACCGCGCTGAATCTGGCGACTGAACTGAAGGGCATGTCCGAGGCCTTCTCCGCGGTCGAGCCCGTGATCGAGCAGGTCTCGACATCCGTCGAGGCCATCCGCGTCGAGGCTGACAGGCTCAACGACGCCGAGCGCGCCAACATCCAGTTCTGGATCGCGGTTGCGATCGCGCTGGTCGCGACTTGCGTGCTCGGCCTCGGCATCTTCATCGGCCGCTCGGTGTCGAAGCCGCTGTCCGCGATGCGCACCGCGATGATCGAGCTTGCCAACGGCAATTTCGCCGTCGTGCTGCCCGGGCTCGGCCGCCCCGACGAGATCGGCGAGATCGCGCTAGCCGTCGAGACCTTCAAGATCAACGCGGAACGCAAGGCGCAGGAAGAGGCCGAGGAGAAGATCAGGCAGGACAAGCTCGCCGCCGAGCGCCGCCGCGCCGACATGATCAGGATGGCCGACGATTTCGAAGGCGCGATCGGCGAGATCGTCGAGACCGTGTCCTCGGCCGCGACCGAGCTCGAGGCCTCCGCGACCTCGCTGACCACGACCGCCGGCCGCTCCACCGAGCTCGCCACGCTGGTGGAAGCCGCATCGGAAGAGGCGGCGGCCAACGTGCAGTCGGTGGCCTCCGCGGCGGAGGAGCTGACGGCCTCCGTCAACGAGATCAGCCGCCAGGTGCAGGATTCCGCGCGCATTGCCGGCGAGGCCGTCAGCCAGGCCGGCCACACCAACGATCGCGTCAGCGAATTGTCGCGCGCCGCCGCACGCATCGGCGACGTGGTCGAGCTGATCAACGCCATCGCGGGCCAGACCAATCTGCTGGCGCTGAACGCCACCATCGAGGCCGCGCGCGCCGGCGAGGCCGGACGCGGCTTTGCCGTGGTGGCGTCGGAGGTGAAGGCGCTGGCCGAGCAGACCGCGAAGGCCACCGGCGACATCGGGCAGCAGATCTCCAGCATCCAGGTCGCGACCCAGGACTCCGTCGGCGCGATCAAGACCATCGGCGGCACCATCGAGCGCCTGTCCGAGATCTCCTCCACCATCGCCGCCGCGGTGGAAGAGCAGGGTGCCGCCACCAGCGAGATCTCGCGCAACGTCCAGAGCGCGGCCGCCGGCACCAGCGAGGTCAGCGCCAATATCAGCAGCGTGCGCCAGGGCGCGACCGAGACCGGCTCGGCCTCCTCGCAGGTGCTCTCGGCGGCGCAGTCGCTGTCCAACGACAGCAACCGGCTGAAATTCGAGGTCAGCAAGTTCCTGGATACGGTGCGCGCGGCGTGAGCCCGTACGCTAAGGGACGCGCAACTCTAACCGCTCGTCATTGCGAGCGTAGCGAAGCAATCCAGAGTCTTTCCGCGGAGGGATTCTGGATTGCTTCGCTGCGCTCGCAATGACGGCGGCCGCCTACGCCCCCGCCACGACAGGCGCGAACACCACTTCGATCAGCGTGCCGGAATTGCCGGCGCTCTTGATGTTGAACTGGGCGCGGTTGGCTTCGACCAGCGCTTTGGTCAATGACAGGCTCAACGCCGAATTGTCGGCGGCATCTCCGGGCGGCGGGGTGCGGAACGGCTCCATCGCGGCGGCGAGCTCGCGCTCGCTAAGGCCGTGGCCGGTGTCGCGGATGCGCAGCGCGATCTCGCCGCGGTCGGTCAGCGCGGTCGAGACGATGACCTGGCCGCCGGCGCTGGCGAGCCGGATCGAGTTCGAGATCAGGTTCATGGTGATCTGCCGCATCGCGCGCGCATCCGCCGTCACCTGCGGCAGCGCGTGCGCGAGCGAGGTGCGGATGATGATGCGCTCGCGGTTGGCCTGCGGCTGCATCACCACGACGCAGGCTTCGACGAGATCGTTGAGGTTCAGATTCGCGAAGTTCAGGTCGAGCTTGCCGGTCTCGATCCGCGACAGCTCCAGGAGATCGTCGATGATGGCGATGACGCGCTCGCCGGAGGCGCGGATGTCCTTCATGTATTCGCCGTAGCGCTCGTTGCCGAGCGTGCCGAAGCGTTCGGAGATCATCACTTCCGCAAAGCCGATGATGGCGTTGAGCGGCGTGCGGATCTCGTGGCTGATCCGCGCCAGCATGTCGGCCTTGGCGTTGGCGGCGCCGTCGGCGAGACGGCGGGCCTGCGACAGCTCGCTCTCACCCTTCTTGGCGTGGGAGAGATCGCGGAACACGGCGAAGAAGTTCGGACCGTCCGGCCGCGTGCGGCCCATGATCATCGCAAGCGGAATGACGCCGCCCTTCCTCTCGCGGCCCAGCACCTCGCGGCCGTGGTCGAGCAGGCTCGCAATGTCCTGGCTCTTCACGCTGTCGAGATAGTCGGCGACGACCTGCTGGCTCTCCGGCGCGAACAGCGTCACGAGGTTCTGCTCGAGCAGCGTCTGCCCGTCATAGCCGAACAGCGCCTCGGCGCTGCGGTTGCAGGCGTGGATGTTGCCTTCGGCATCGAACATCACGATGCCCTCGGCNGTGGTGTCGAGGATCGCGGCGAGATCTTCGGCGTCCGCATCGCCCGCGGCGGGCTCGAGATCGGGCGCGTAGGGGAAGGATTCGGGAATGATCGGTTCGGCGGCGACGGGCGGCGCGACGACCGCGGGCGGAGCGGGCGCGGCCGGCAGCGCGCAGATCAGCGCAAGCGCGCTGTCGCCGTCCCAGTCGATGGTGTGCAGATGCGCCTCGGTGGTCTGCAGCGGCGTTTCGCCGTTGGGAAGCGTCGCGCTGATCGTCACCGGCGTGCCGGCCTGCGACGTGCTGCTGGCTGAGGATACGCCCATTTCGACATAGAGCGCGTCGAGCCCGCCGGCGTTCTCCAGCGCATTCAGGCTGGCATGGCCCATGCGCGCGAGGAAGGCGGGGTTGGCGTAGAGCAGGCGGTCGAGGCGATAGATCAAAATGCCCGTCGGCAGCAGGTCGAGCAAAGTGCGGTCGCGCAGGCTGGTGCCGCGCGGCGGCGGCGCCGGCTCGGTCAGCCATTCGGCCGGCGCGTGCGGTGCTTCAAGCTCGGGCTCCGGCTCCGGTGGCTCGGCTGCGATCTCGGCAGCCGGCGGCTCGGCCGCGTTGGCAGCGATGCTCTCGCGTTCGCGCTCGAGCCGTTCGGACAATTGCCGCGCGAGCTCGTTGAACGCGCTGTTCTCGACCGGCGTCAGCGTCGGCGGACGGGTATCGCCGGGGGTGCGGAACGGCACGACATTGGGAGGCGTTTCCACGGGCGTTTCCAAATCGGTTGGGTGTGAATTCGCGTCTCGTGTGGGTTCGGGCAGTTCAGGTTCTGGTGTCGGTTCAGGCTCGGGTGCAGGCGGCTCTTCCGGCGGAGGCGGGGCTTCCGCCACCGGCTCTAGCTCGGGCTCAGGTTCGGGCGCGACGGTGTCGGCGGGCGGTTCCTGCGGCGCGTGCGGCTCGACGAACAGCTCGTAGCGGCGCAGCGCGTCGAGCCGGTTGAGGCCGTCGAGATCGCGGCAGACGCCAAAACCGCGGAAGCCCGCAAAATTGCGATCGTGGTCGTAGACCGGCAGGCCCGCGAGCTCGACCGGCAGATGCTCGCCGCCGTCGGCCGGCCAGTTCACGGTGATGCCGGCCCAGGTGTCGTGGCTTTGCAGCGCCTGCGCCACGCGTCCCTCGGGGTCGAGCGAAAATTCCGCGGCGATCTCGTGCCAGGGCCGGCCGAAGCCGGCGGCGGTGTGCGCGCCCATCAGGCGGATGAATTCGTCCGAGCCGAGCACGAAGCGGCCCTGCGCATCCATCTGCCAGAGGAAGCGCAGTGGATGCTGGC
>JGI25160J50197_1000801_pt1 | contig 16953 bp, 15 predicted proteins | sample AraplaMF_Cvi_mMS_FD_50197 | JGI IMG/M metagenome (IMG submission 50197)
TTCCTCCAGCCGCTCGATGCGCTCGATGATGGATTTGAGCTGGTCCTTGGCAAATTTCGTCGCGGGCTCGTCGTCGCGGACGGCGGCGGAGGTGGCCATCTTGGTACTCCCAATGGAACTGGCAAAACGAGGTGACGCCGGCATCCACCGCGCGTGCTGGTAGACCCTTAGGGTTCGGACCCCCGGCGTTCAAGCAAGCATCGCGCTCGTCCACAGCGCGCCCACAGGAGATGACGCCGTCATTCCGGGGCGCCCGAAGGGCGAACCCGGAATGACGGAACGAAATTACTCAATGCCCGTGCGGATGGACCTTCTTCATCGCCTCGAGTTGCTCGGGCGTGGCCGTGCCCTGGTACTTCCCCTTCCAGGTCTCGTAGGGCATGCCGTAGACGGCCTCCCGGCTCTCGTCCTTGCTCAGGGCGACGCCCTGGGCGTCCGCGGCGTCCTTGAGCCAGTTGGACAGGCAGTTGCGGCAGAAGCCGGCCAGATTCATCAGGTCGATGTTCTGGACGTCCGTCCGCGTCTTCAGATGGTCGACCAGGCGGCGGAAAGCGGCCGCCTCGAGCTCCGTTCTGGTTTTGTCGTCGATTGCCATGACTGAATTCCTCAAAGCTCGGACCCCGATGGCGGTCACCCTTACGGGATCAGGTGGGGTCCTGTCACAGATTTTGCCATATCGCGGCGCAAACGGACCCGACTGCAGCCTGGGGCGGTTCCCCCGGGCCCTACGCAACATCGTCAATGATCTGGTATACGTTCCGCGACAATGATTGCCGAATCTCCCCGCCTCCCCCTTCGCCTGCTCGCCCGGTTGGTCCCGGTGCTGGCGGTCGCCCTGCTGTGCCTCTGGAGCAGCCCGGCCTCCGCCGATTTCCGACTCTGCAACAACACGTCGAGCCGGGTCGGCATCGCGCTGGGCTACAAGGACGCCGAAGGCTGGACCACCGAGGGCTGGTGGAACATCTCGTCCCGCTCCTGCGAGACGCTGCTGCGGGGCACGCTGGTCGCCCGCTACTACTACATCTACGCCATCGACTATGACCGCGGCGGCGAATGGTCTGGCCAGGCCTTCATGTGCTCGCGCGACAAGGAATTCACGATCCGCGGCACCGAGGATTGCCTGGCGCGCGGCTATGACCGGACCGGCTATTTCGAGGTCGATACCGGCGAGCAGCGGGCCTGGACGGTGCAGCTCACCGACGCCAACGAACAGCCGGCGCAGCAGCGCGTGCCTGGCCTGCCCGGACCGGTTGGCCCGGGCGGCGTTCCGGGTTTGCCCAATGGCCCGCCCGGTGCTACCCCCCCGGGCTCGCCCGGCCTGCCACCCCCGCCTGGAAATAAGCCATGAGGCGTCTTCGCCGTATCAAGATTCTCGCGACCCTCGGACCTGCCTCCTCAGACCTCGCGATGATCCGCCGTCTGTTCGAGGCCGGCGCCGATGTGTTCCGTATCAACATGAGCCACACCCCGCATGACAAGATGCGGGAGCTGGTAGCGACGATCCGCAATGTCGAATCGAGCTACGGCCGGCCGATCGGCATCCTGGTCGACCTCCAGGGCCCCAAGCTCCGGCTCGGCGCCTTCGCCGAAGGCTCGGTGCAGCTCCAGAACGGCCAGATCTTCACCCTCGATTCCGACAAGGCGCCGGGCGATGCCACGCGCGTCCATCTCCCGCATCCAGAGATCCTGGCGGCGCTCAGGCCTGGCCATGCGCTGCTGCTCGACGACGGCAAGGTTCGCCTGATCGCGGAGGAGACCTCGAAGGAGCACGCGGTGACGCGTGTCGTGGTCGGCGGCAAGATGAGCGACCGCAAGGGCGTCAGCCTGCCCGACACCGACCTGCCGGTCTCGGCGATGACGCCGAAGGACCGCGCCGACCTCGAGGCCGCGCTGGTCACCGGCGTCGACTGGATTGCGCTGTCCTTCGTGCAGCGCGCCGACGACGTGCTCGAGGCCAAGAAGATGATCCGCGGCCGCGCCTCCGTGATGGCCAAGATCGAGAAGCCGCAGGCGATCGACCGCCTCGCCGACATCATCGAAGCCTCCGACGCGCTGATGGTGGCGCGCGGCGACCTCGGTGTCGAGCTGCCGCTGGAGCGCGTGCCGAGCCTGCAGAAGCAGATGACGCGCATGGCGCGCCGCGCCGGCAAGCCGGTGGTGATCGCGACCCAGATGCTGGAATCGATGATCCAGTCGCCGGTGCCGACCCGCGCCGAAGTCTCTGACGTCGCCACCGCCGTCTATGAAGGCGCCGACGCCATCATGCTCTCGGCGGAATCGGCCGCCGGCAAATTCCCGGTCGAGGCGGTCTCGACCATGAACCGCATTGGCGAGGAGGTCGAGCGCGACCCGATTTACCGCTCGGTCCTCACGGCCCAGCGCCCGGCGCCGGAAGCGACCGCAGGCGACGCCATCGCGGACGCCGCACGGCAGATCGCCGAGACGCTCGATTTGCCCGCCTTGATCTGCTGGACCAGCTCGGGCTCGACCGCGGTGCGCGTGGCGCGCGAGCGGCCGAAGCCGCCGGTCGTGGCGATCACGCCGAACATTCAGGCCGGCCGCCGGCTCGCGGTGGTCTGGGGCGTGCATTGCGTGGTCGCGGAAGATGCGCGCGACCAGGACGACATGGTCAGCCGCGCCGGCCAGATCGCATTCCGCGACGGTTTCGTCCGCGCCGGCCAGCGCGTGATCATCGTCGCCGGCGTGCCGCTCGGCATTCCCGGCACCACCAACATGGTGCGCATCGCCTCGGTCGGCCCCGAGGGCGACGCGAACATCTAGGCCCGCGAAGAGCGGCCAAAACAAAAACGTCGAAAACAACCCCATGCACAGTAGCCGGGGCTATCCGGCCGCTTTGCGCGGGTTCTGCAAATAGGCGCGCCCGGACAATGACCTGAGCGGGATCACGCCCCGCCCTGGTCGCATCCCACTTTTTTCACGCGCCAACCAGCGCCTTGGTCGTCGGGAGCAACGTCTGCTGCACGACGAGACCGCGGGCGCGGGCGTCCATGACGCCGACGGCACGCAGCGCCAGCAGCGTCACGGTCTGCACCGCATCGCGCATCTTGATGGGATCTTCGAGATTGTCGGGCGCAAGCGGGCCGACGAGGGCCTCGTGCAGCGCGCCAAGCAGCGCAGTGGCCGCGAGCGCGGTGTCCTGCGCCGGCAGATGGCCGGCACGCACGGCGGCGTCGATCCGGCTGGCGATCTCGCCGGCGATCTCGCGCCGGCTGGCAAGCCTGGAGGCGCTGACATCGACATCGACGGGCTCGGCCAGGATGCCCCAGGCCAGCCGCCGCTGCGACAGCGTATGCACCGCCACGGTCGTGACCGCGGCGGCCAGCGCCGAGGACGGGCCCGGCGCGGCATCGGCCGCCCGCCGGATCGCCGCGAGCTCGTCCCGCGAAACCTCGGCGATCAATTCGGAGATCAGCTCAGCCTTGGAGGGGAAGTAGCGGTAGACCGTGCCGGCCGCGACATTGGCCCGGACCGCAACCGGAGCGATCTGCACCGCCGCCATCCCGCCTTCCGCCGCAGCCTCCCGCGCCGCCGCCAATATCGCACTGCGCCTGGCCGCAAGGCGCTTAACCACTTGATGCGTCCGCCGATAAACCATGGCGCGCTTCCTGTCCCACCCACGCCGGCCGCACGCCCTGCGGCCGAACGCTTCGTCACTTTAAAGCTGCAAATCGCCCCGCAAGGACTGAACAACTATTCAGGGGGGATGACAAGATGGATTTGCGTAAAGCGTCACGGCAAAGCCGCAGGCGACAAATGCGCGAAGTGCCGGGAGCCGGTTGATAGACCGCTAACCACAATTATTACCGCGATCTTAAAGCAGGTCCGCGACTCTGGCCCCGACCGCGATCCCACCTCGGTGCAGCATGCGCGATTCAGACGCCCAAACCGCCTGGCGGCTCTTCCAGTTGAACTGGCTCCCCATCGTGGCCATGGGCAGCTTCTTGGCTTTCGGGCTTCCCGCAACCGGTCTCAGCCTCGAACCTGTCGCCTACGGCATCACGCTGGCGATCGCTGCTCTCCTCGTCGCAACGGCCTATCGTCACCAGCTCGCCAAGGGCGAGCACGCCGACCCGAAGCTGGTGTTCTCGCTCGGCACGATCGGACAGGTCATCCTCACCTGCGCCATCGTCGGACCGCTGAGCTACGTCGCGGGCAAGCTGAACTGGCCGCTCCAGGACGAGGCGCTGCTGGCGATCGACCGCGCGCTCGGCCTCGATCCCGAACCGATCGCGCGCTACATCAACGACCATCCCTGGCTCGCAGACCTCCTGGCGCGCAGCTACGGACTGATCAAATGGCCGCTGCTCGGTGTGCCCGTCGTGCTGACGCTGACGGCGCGCTACGTGCGGCTGCAGGTCTTCATGCTCGCGATGAGCTTCGCGCTCGCCGTCACCATCGCGATCTCCGCATTGGTGCCGGCGATCGGCACCTATTACGGGCTGCAAATTCCGGCAGCCCATTTCCCCGAGATCAACACCGCGGTCTATGCCGGCCAGTTGCGCGACATCCTCGCATTGCGCGACGGCAGCCTGCACGAGCTCCGGCTGTTCTTCCTCTCCGGCATCGTCTCGTTTCCGAGCTTTCACGCCGCCTCCGCCGTGCTCTACATGTGGGCGCTGTGGCCGGTGCGATATATCGGCGGCATCGCGGCCGCGCTGAACGCGCTGATGATCGCGGCGACGCCGGCGATCGGCGCGCACTATCTCATCGACGTCGCCGGCGGCATCGCGCTTGCCGCAGCGTCGATCTGGGTGACGAAGTTCTGTGTCGAACGGCTCGGCCGCGCGGCGCCGGCGTCGGCTACACCCGCACTATCGCCGGTCTGGCAGACCAGCCTGGCGGAATAGCGCCGCGCTCGTTGGAGCAAGCCGCTGCCGTAGGGTGGGCAAAGGCGCACAGCGTCGTGCCCACCGCACCTTTGCAATCGCGATAGAACTTGTGCGGACGCTGACGTTTCCTCGTCATTGCGAGCGCAGCGAAGCAACCCAGAATTCCTCCGCGGAGAGACTCTGGGTTGCTTCGCTGCGCTCGCAATAACGCTGTGGGCGCGACATGCCCTGACATCTGCGAGTGGTGGGCACGCTGCGCTTTGCCCACCCGACGGGACCGATTGCTGCGGTGAACGCATCGCCCCAAAAGAAAAGAGCCTCGTCGAAGACGAGGCTCTCAGAATTCCAAGGTCGTCCGAGCTTACTTGAGGCTGGACGAGATCGAGCCGAACTTGGTGTTCAGCGTGCTGCCGAGGTTGTTGACGACGGTGATGATCGCCAGCGCGATGCCGGCAGCGATCAGGCCGTATTCAATAGCGGTGGCGCCGGATTCATCCTTCACGAAACGCGCAACGAGGTTCTTCATAGAGTGCTCCCAAAAAAGTACACAAGGCTACAAGTGGTCTGGTCTCTTCGGCTTCCCAGCGCCGCCCGACCATGGAACCGAACCTAGAGACAAAGAATTGCGCCGCAGTTAATTCGACTGCGTAAACAAAGAGCGGTTTGCGTGTATTCGCCGATGGTAAACTGAAATTGAAAACAATCAGTTAAATTGTCGGGACATGAAGCCGCTCGCAGCAAGCCGGTTTACCCGAAGTTATGTCGGCCATGGTCAAATGCCGCCCGCTCGGACAATTCGACAAGAACACTGAGGACGACGAGGCGGCATGTCCCTTTCCTTTGCCAACAGCATCGCGGTGCAGGGCCGCGCGCGCACGCTGGTGCCGCTCTGCGTCGGTGCGGGTGCCTATCTCTTCTTCCTCTTCGTCGGCGACACGCTGCTTCAGGACTCCGACTCGTTCTGGCAGATCAAGATCGGGCAATGGGTGATCGATCACCAAGCCCTTCCCTACACCGACTTCTACTCCTTCACGCGGCCGGGCGCTCCCTGGCTTTCGACCTCGTGGCTGTCGCAGGTGGCGTTCGCCCTCTCCTATACGCAATGGGGCTGGGCCGGCCCGGTCATCCTCACCGCGCTCGGGGTCGCGCTGTCGGCGGCGATCCTCGTGCGCCTACTCGACGCACATCTGGAAATGCCGCGCTCGGTGCTGTTCGCGATGCTGGCCGTCGTGCTGTCGCTGCATCACATCCTGGCGCGGCCGCACATGCTGGCGCTGCCGGTGATGATCGCGTGGGTGGGCATGTTGATGGCAGCAGCCGATCGCAGGGGCACGCCGTCATGGTACTGGCTGCCGCTGATGTCGCTATGGGCGAGCCTGCATGGCGGCTTCGTGCTCGGCCTCGCGCTGATCGGCCCGATGTCGTTCGTCGCGCTCTGGGGCCTCGACACCGGCAAGCAGGTCCGCCTGCTGCTGCGCTGGTTCCTGTTCGGCGTCGCCGCACTGGCCGCAAGCTGCGCCACGCCCTATGGCTGGCGCACGCTGCTGGGCGCGACCAACATTCTCAATCTCGGCGAGCTCTTGACGGTCATCTCCGAGTGGTCGCCGGCGAACTTCGCCTCCTTTACCGCGTTCGAAGGCGCGCTGCTCGGCCTGATCGCACTCGGGCTNTATCGCGGCCTCACGCTGTCGCCGCCGCGCATCCTGCTGATCCTGCTGCTGACCTGGATGGCGCTCAGCCATGTCAGAAGCATCGAGGCTTTCGCCTTCCTGGTGCCGCTGGTGCTGGCCAAGCCGCTCGGCGAAAAGTCGCCGCTGCAGCAGGCCGATGCGCAAACCGGTGAGAGCTGGCCCGCCCGCTACGTCACCGCGACAGGCGCGTTGATGATCGTGGCGGCAGGCTGGACCTCGACCTCGATCTACATGTCGCATCACCGCTTCACCTTCACGATGGACCAGACACCGGTCGCCGCGACCGACCTGCTCGAGAAGCGCGGGGCAAAGCGTATCTTCAACGCCTACAGGTTCGGCGGCTACCTGATCGCGCGTGACATCCCGGTCTTCGTCGACGGCCGCGCCGAGCTCTATGGCGAAAAGTTCGTGATGGACTTCTTCAGGGCGACCGAAGGCCAGAAGCCCGCGCTGCTCCCCACCCTGCTCGACGAGCACAAGATCGACGCGACGCTACTGGTCGCCGACTCCCCCGGCCCGCAGATCCTCGATCATCTCAAGGGATGGAAGCGGATCTACACGGACAAGATCGCCGTGGTCCATGTGCGGGACGACGCTGATAGCGCGGCAGCGCCGCCGAAGTAGGGCGCAGCTTCAGGCGAACGGCAGTCAGTACTTCGACCAGTGCGTCAACTTCATCTTGTCGCTGGAATAGATGAACGTGCGCTCCAGGTGATCCATCCCCCGGTCCTTCACCACCATCGTCACGTTGAAATCGCAGCGCCGGTCATTCAGGCTGCGCGCCAGCGTAAAGCAGTACCGGTCGACGATCTGCTTTTCGGGGCCGTCGATCTCGGCAGCCGCCAGGATCGCGGTGCGCCCGTGCGTACGATCGAACTTCACACATCGGTACTCATCCTCGTTAAATCGAAAGCAGGCCGTCCCTCCTGCCGTCCGGATCTTCTGACCGACCTGTGCTTCGCGGCCCAATCCCTGCGTCAGATGCCAGGCAACCACCTCGATCGCGTCATCGTCCGGCGATCTCCTGGACTCACCGGCAGGCCGTGGCCGGCTGGCCGATCCAAGCCCGAACGTCGAGCCGAGTTGAACGAGCCTCGCCTCGCCCTCCTTCATTCTTTTCGCGGCGTCTCCCAGGATGTCCGCCGAGGACCTGGGGCACAAATCGTTAGCGGCCTGGATCAGTTTGCTGGCTTCTGAATAGCCAACGTTGAGGGGATCGACTCCGCGATCTCTGACCGCGATCCACTTATCGCCGCGGTAGACCGAGAGGTAGTTGTCGCTGGCCCATTGCCGGGCAATGCCGTTCAGGGCGACAAATTCGCCGCCGACCTCTCCAATTCCCAGGAACGGATAATCCGCGGCGCAGAGGACGTTGTCGCGCACGCGAATGTCCGTAAACAGGCCTTGCTCGACGCGGATCGCGGTGACGCGGACAGGTGCTGCAGGCGAGGCTTGTTTCTCACTTGCTTCGGCCGGCCGCGAGGGCGCCGCGCTCGACGCCGAAGGAGCGGTCGACGGAGTTGCCGGCGCGCTATCATTCGCCGAAGCGCTCTGTTTGGCTTGCTCAGATCCGGTTGAAGCCGGGACTCGCGCAGCCTCGCTGACCGAGGTGCCCGAATGATCGATGGCGTAGCGGATCAATCCTGTCGCGAGGAGGACGGCCAGAACGATGGGCGCAAAGAGTTTTCCGGAGCCGCTCGCTCCAGGGCCTGTTCGGTGCATGCGGATATTTCAACAGACGGAAGGGATTCTTGATTGCTTGCGAACAGGCTTAGTCGGACGACATCCGCACCGTCAATACGACCAACGTCGTCAGCTCGGCTCGACTTCCGAAACTAACTTTTGTTAGCGGAGCCAATCCCGCCCCGATTTCTCAATTCCCCGTCTGCAACTCGCCGAAGCGCTCCCAGCTCTTGCCGTTGAAGCGCATGAACTGCATCTGGTCGACCGGGACGTGGTCGGTCGTGCCAGTGTTGACCTTGATGCCGGGCAGCAGCATCGGCAGTTCGAGATCGCGGATCGCAAACGCCTGCTTCAGGATGTTCTCGGTCGAGAGGTCGTCGCCGCAGGCTTTCAGCACCGCCTCGAGCGCCATCGCGCTGTTGTAGGCGTTGACGTAATTGGTGTCGTGCTGGTCGGCCTCCGGCAAATATTTGGTCATGAAGTCGCGCCAGCCCTTTACGCCCGCATCGTCCTTCCAGACGGGGTCGTCGGGATCCTTCACGTAGGCCGTTGAGAGAATGCCGGTGCCGGCCTCCAGGCCCGCGGGCTCCATCACGGTCGAGACCCACACCGCGACGTTGGAGAGGAACGTCATCGGGCGCCAGCCGATCTCGAAGGATTTGCGGATCGCCTGCGCTGCGAATTTCGGCGTCGCCGCGATCACGAACACGTCGGCGCCCGACGCCTTCAACTTCACGATCTGGGAATCGATGGTGGGGTCCTGGATCTCGTAGGTGGCATTGGTGACCACCGAATCGTATTTCTCGCCGAGCACATCCTTGAGGCCGGCGAGATAGTCGCGACCGTAATCGTCGTTCTGCGAGATGACGGCGAACTTCGCGTTCGGGTTCTTCGCCAGCGCGTAGCGCGCATAGAGCCGCGCCTCGTAGCGAAACGGCGCCTGCACGCCCATCGTCGCTTGCGGATATTGCGCGATGTCGGCGAATTTCGAGGCGCCGGAGCCGATGAAGAGCTGCGGCACGTTCTTCGATTGCAGATATTTTGCGATCGCCGTGTTGTGGGCGGTGCCGATCGAGGAGAAGATCAGCGCGACCTCGTCGCTCTCGACCAGCCTGCGCGTCTGCTCGACCGATTTCGGCGGCGCGTAGCTGTCGTCGAGCGAGATCAGATTGACCTTGCGGCCGTTGATGCCACCCTTCTCGTTCAGCATCTTGAAATAGCCGACCTCGCCCTTGCCGAGCGCGCCGAAGGCCGACACTGGCCCGCTATAGGGCATGGTCTGGCCGATCCTGATCTCGGTGGCGGTGACGCCGCGCAACTCGGCGGCGTGAGAGGGGACGGTGATCGACAGGAACGATATGGCGCAAAGCGCGTCCAATGCCCTCGCAAAGCGCATCGGCTTCCCCTCCCCTTTTGTCCGGCGCGGTCAAGCCGCACCTTTATTGGGGGAGAGCATGCCATGACATCGGCACGGACTCCAATCACTATCGAACCGGGTGGGCCTGCGAAAGCGTGCCCACCACGGCCTGTCGCGACTTCCGAGGGATGGCGGGCACGGCGCAAGGGCGCCCTTGCCCAACCTGGCCGCTCAGGCGACCGGCTTGCACCGGTGATCTGCGCTTTGCATTACCTGCAGGGATGGCGGTTGCCGTCGAAGCCCAGATAGGTGCCGGTTGCCGGATCGAAGGAACGATAGCGCGCGGCGCAGGACCGCGACATCGAGCCGTCCGCGCGGGCCAGAACGTTGCCCACGCCTTGCACGCCCGCGGCACCGTCCGGCAGTTCGAGGCCGAGCCGGCCGGCCGGCGTCAGCGTGCCATTCAAATTGCGATCGGGATTTTCCGCCTCGTACGTACCCGGATGACTGCTGGCAAAGCCGGATTGAGCGAAAGCGGTGCCTGCGGTCAGGGCCGACAACACAATCACGGCGGCGAAAGTCTTGAATCCAGTCATGGTCGAACTCCATCATGGCCGGTGCATCGTGCGGCCGGTGCGAGGGAAGTGGATCGACATGGCGCGCGGGACAAGCGCGACTTGCGGCTCGACGCAATCTCACCGTTCAAATGCAGAAAGAGTCGTGTGTTTGCGGAACACGCGCGCATGATTGCGTCGCCGCCGCGCGGCAGGCTCAGTCATCTTCACGTCTCGTGTGCGACACTGTCGCGAGAGGTGACGCAATGGCGTCGCAATGCGCTAGTATTCGGCGACCGAACAGGAAGACGCCCATGATGTTTCGCAATCTCTTCGCCGCGCTTCTCGTCGTGGTCTCGGTCAACGCGGCCCACGCCGCGCCGCGATGGCTGAACCTGCCGCCGTCGCCGACCTTGCCCAAGGCGGCGCAAAGCGGCCTCGCGCCCGTCAACGGCATCAAGGTCTGGTACGCAATGTTCGGCCGCGGCGAGCCCGTGCTGCTGCTGCATGGCGGACTCGCCAACGCCAATTACTGGGGCCACCAGGTCCGCGCGCTGCAGCGGCATTATCAGGTCATCGTCATGGAGAGCCGCGGACACGGGCGCAGCACCCGTAACCAGGAACCGTACGGCTACGATCTGATGGCCTCGGACGTGATCGGGCTGCTCGACCATTTAGGGATCAAGAAGGCGGCGATCGTGGGNTGGAGCGACGGTGCGATCATCGGGCTCGACATCNCGATGAAGCATCCGGAGCGGGTGAGCAGGCTGTTCGCCTTCGCGGCCAACTCGGATCCCTCGGGCGTTGCCGACATCGCATCGAGCGAAGTCTTCAATGCCTACATCGCCAGGGCCGGAGAGGAGTACAAGCGCCTCTCGCCGACGCCGGCGGCGTACAAGAGCTTCGTCGACGAGATCACCAAGATGTGGGAAAGCCAGCCGAAATGGACGGCGTCAGACCTCGCAGGCGTCAAGGTACCGACCTGGATCGTGGACGGCGACCATGATGAGGCGATCAAGCGCGAGAACACGGAGTTCATGGCGGCGAACATTCCAGGCGCGGGGTTACTGATCCAGCCGGAGGTCAGCCATTTCTCGTTCCTGCAGGACCCCGGGCAGTTCAATGAGGATGTGCTGCGGTTCTTGGAGCGCGGGGCAGCCGCGGCGAAGTGAGGTCTCGTAGGGTGGGCAAAGCGAAGCGTGCCCACCATTCTATCAAGGCAACCTAGAGATCGTGGGCACGGCGCTACGCGCCTTTGCCCACCCTACGGGACTGCCGTTGTTGTGAGAGCAGTACACCCCATCGTCATTGCGAGCGCAGCGAAGCAATCCAGAATCCCTCCGCGGCGGCAGCCTGGATTGCTTCGCTGCGCTCGCAATGACGGAGTATGCGGTTGCGACGCGCCGCTCTCTCGTGTCCCGGACGCGCTGCAGCGTGCAACGCTGCTGCGCAGAGCCGGGACCCAGGAGGCCGCGCACTCCGCGGCGGCATGGGCCCCGGCTCTGCGGAGCGGCACTTCGCGCCGCACCGCGTCCGGGGCACGGGAGCTGAGCTTCTGGCGCCGCTGCGTCAACACCACCCAACAAAAAACGCGGCGTTGCCGCCGCGTTTTTCAATTCGTCCTGCCGCTCCGCGATCAGGCCTGCGGCTGCGGCTCCAGGCCGGGATCGGCATCGGGCCGCGGGCGCGGCGACTTGCCGGCCGGGGGCACGGCGGAGGCGCGCGGGGTGGTCGGTTCGAGCACGGATTCGCGGTTCGGCTTCTTGCCCTTGAGCAGGTCGACGATCTCGTCACCGGAGAGCGTTTCGAACTCGAGCAGGCCCTTGGCCAGCGCTTCGAGATCGCCGTGCTTCTCGGTGAGGATGCGGGTCGCTTCCTTGTAGCCTTCCTCGACCAGGCGACGGATCTCGGAGTCGATCTTCTGCACGGTCGCTTCGGAGGCGTTCTGCGTGCGCGAGACCGACATGCCCAGGAACACCTCGTCCTGGTTCTCGCCATAGGAGACGGTGCCGAGTTCTTCCGACAGGCCCCAGCGCGTCACCATCATCCGGGCAAGGCGCGTGGCCTGCTCGATGTCGGAGGCGGCGCCCGAGGTCACCTTCTCGCGGCCGAAGATCAGCTCTTCGGCGACGCGGCCGCCCATCATGATGGCGAGGCGCGAGGTCATCTGCTCCAGGGACATCGACAGCTTGTCGCGCTCCGGGAGCTGCATGACCATGCCCAGCGCACGGCCGCGCGGAATGATGGTCGCCTTGTGGATCGGATCGGTCGCGGGCACGTTGAGGCCGACGATGGCGTGGCCGCCCTCGTGATAGGCCGTCAGCAGCTTCTCTTCCTCGGTCATCACGAGCGACTTGCGCTCGGCGCCCATCATCACCTTGTCCTTGGCTTCCTCGAACTCGGCCTGGGTCACCATCCGCTTGTTGCGGCGGGCGGCGGTCAAAGCGGCTTCGTTGACGAGGTTCATCAGGTCGGCGCCGGAGAAGCCCGGGGTGCCGCGCGCGATGGTCTTGAGGTTGATATCGGGGGCCAGCGGCACCTTGCGGACGTGAACCTTGAGGATCTGCTCGCGGCCGACGACGTCCGGATTGGGCACCACGACCTGGCGGTCGAAGCGGCCCGGACGCAGCAGCGCGGGATCGAGCACATCGGGACGGTTGGTGGCGGCGATGAGGATGACGCCCTCGTTCGCCTCGAAGCCGTCCATCTCGACCAGCAGCTGGTTCAGCGTCTGCTCGCGCTCGTCATTGCCGCCGCCGAGACCGGCGCCGCGATGACGACCGACCGCGTCGATTTCGTCGATGAAGATGATGCAGGGCGCGTTCTTCTTGGCCTGCTCGAACATGTCGCGGACGCGGCTGGCGCCGACGCCGACGAACATTTCGACGAAGTCCGAACCCGAAATGGTGAAGAACGGCACGTTGGCTTCGCCCGCGACCGCACGCGCGATCAGGGTCTTACCGGTGCCGGGAGGGCCGACCAGCAGCACGCCGCGCGGAATGCGGCCACCGAGGCGCTGGAACTTGCCGGGGTCGCGGAGGAATTCGACGATCTCCTGGAGGTCCTGCTTGGCTTCGTCCACGCCGGCGACGTCCTCGAAGGTGACGCGGCCATGGGCCTCCGTCAGCATCTTCGCGCGCGACTTGCCAAAGCCCATCGCCTTGCCGGCGCCGCCCTGCATCTGCCTGGACAGGAAGATCCAGACGCCGATCAGCGCGATGAAGGGCAGCCAGGAGACCAGCAGCGAGACGAACCACGGCACGTTGTCGCCGGGCGGCTTCGCGGTGATCTGGACCTTGCTGTCATAGAGGCGCTTCACCAGCGTCGGGTCGTTCGGCGCATAGGTCTGGAAGCTCGAGCCGTTGGTGAAGGTGCCGTGGATGTCCGGCCCCTGGATCACGACGTCGCGCACATTGCCGCGGTCAACTTCGCTCAGGAGCTGGGAGAAGGCGATGTCCTGCGAGGAGGCGCGCTGACCCGGATTCTGGAAGAGCGTGAACAACGCCAATAGCAACAAGACAATGATGACCCAGAGGGCGAAGTTGCGCAGATTGGCGTTCATCGATCTTCCTTCGTGGTCGCGCGGATCGCGGCCCTGATCCATCAGGAGTTACTCGACCCAGTTACTTGGGGCAATGCGAGGAAATCCCCAAGGAATCCCCATCGTTAGACGCATACAATTTAGGTGCCGACCCGGTCGCTGCCAAGGGAACGAGATGGGACTATTTATCCCATCTTAGAGCGATTCCCGCTGAAATAATGGCGCCTGGGGCGGGGTTTCTCCTGCCTGGTTAAGGTGTCCTGACGATCTCGGCCGGAAGCGGCCGGTGTCATGATCCGCCCTCATCCGCCCTTGAAGTCCCTTTTGGGCCGTCGGGCCGGTGCAGGCGCGATGGAGATACGCCCCCCGGCAAGGCTGATCAAGGCTCCCGCAAGGGTCTGCTTCAAGATCGCACGGCCATTTGCGGCTGCGCGGGGGCCCGTGGCCGCGGCCTGATCGAGCGCGGCCAGGAGGGTTTCGACCTTGCCGAGTTCCGCCGGCCCTTCATGACCGAGGGCATTGATGGCCCGCAGCAGCAGCCGCAGGCGGACCTCCTCCGGCAGGCCCGCGAAGGCGCGCGCCTCGAAACTGCGCGCGGCCGGCCCATGCGGCGCATCGTCGCGATCCCTCAAACGGAGGAAGCGCTCGGCACCGTCGGTCAGCACTTCGACCGCCGCGTTGGCACGCGCCAGCCGGCCTGCGAGCCGCGCCAGGCTCCTGGCATCCCCGCCCTCGGCCGCGAGTTGCGGCAGCAGCGCGCGCAGCCGCGGCCGGGTGAAGGCGGTGTCGCGATTGGTGGGATCCTCAGTGAACCCGATCTTCGCTCGTCTCAGTGTCGCGATGAGCTGCGACTTCGGCACGTCGAGCAGCGGACGCGTCAGCACGATGCCGTCGCGCTCGGTCATCTCCGCCATCGCCGACAGCCCGGCGAGCCCGCTGCCGCGCAGCATGCGCATCAGCAGCGTCTCGGCCTGGTCGTCGCGGGTATGGGCCGTCAGCACATGGCTCGCGCCGGCTTTTCGCGCGGCTTCCGCGAGCAGGCGGTAGCGGGCCTCGCGCGCGGCCGCAGGCAGTCCCGTCTTCGGCTTGGCGCCGCGCCAGCGCAGGGTCCGGTGCGGCAGGCCGAGCTCGGCCGCGAGCCGCTTGACCTCGCGCGCCTCGCGCGCCGCTTCCGGACGCAGGCCGTGATCGACAGTGACGACGGTGAGAAGAGGGCCCCGCGCAAGACCGCGCCGCCAGCGCGCGGCGAGCCACATCAGCGCGACCGAGTCCGGCCCGCCGGAGACGGCGAGCACGAGCGCCGGCGCGCCCTTCAACGCGGCGAAGAGCTGCTTCGCCGTGCGCGCCGAGATCGGTGAATTGTCGTCGTCTGACATGACGCTTGCCCAGCAATCGCCAGACTGTTTAGCGCAGCGCAATCCGCGTTGTCAGCCCAATCGCGGATGATCAGCACTTCACCCGCTTCTGCTCGCGGTCGACCGCGGCTTTGACGCCGGCGGAGGCACGCGGATATTTGCGGCCGATCTCGCCGAAGGCGGCGCAGGCGGCCTCCTTCTCCTTCAGCGCGGCGAGCGACTGGCCGAGCCGCAGCAGCGCATCGGGCGCCTTGGCCGATTTGTCGTATTTGGTGGTGACCGCGAGGAAGGCTTCCGCGGAATCGCGATATTGCTGGCGCTGGAAATAGCTTTCGCCGAGCCAGTATTGCGCGTCGCCGAGCAGCGGGTCGCTCGGATATTTCTGCGCGAAATTCTTCATGGTCTGCTCGGCGAGCGCATAGTCCTTGCGCTGCATGTAGCCGATGCCGAGGTCGAACTCGTCGCGCGGCGTCGCCGAGGGCGGCAGCGTCGTGAGGCCGGCGCCGCCACCCGGTGCCGGATAACCCTGCTGCTGGGCCGGCGGGTAGCCGGGCTGGGCCGCGGGCGGCACGCCCTGCTGGTAGCGCGGGCTGGTGTTGGCGAGATCGAGCGGCTCGCCGGCGTTGCGCCCGCCGGGCACACCGGCCTGCTGGCCTGCCGGCATCGGCTGCTGGCCGCCGCCGAGCGCGCGCGGTGCGCCGGGGGCATTGGGATTCTGGTTCGGGTCGAACGCATCGCCGCGGCGGCGCGAGCCGGGAGCACCGGGGCCCGGCTGATCCTGCACGATCGGCGCGGGGGCTGCGCCCTGCGGCTGCTCGTAATTCGGCTGCATGGCCTGCTGCTGTTGCGGCGGCTGCTGGCGATAGGCCGGGGCGACCTGCGCGGGCGGCACCGCGGTGACGCTGGGCTGCACCGGCACCTGCCCGGGCGCGGCTTGCGCGCCGCCCTCGAGCGCGCGCAGGCGCTCCTCGAGCTGGCGGTTGCGGTATTGCAGCTCCTCGTTCTGGCCGGTGAGCTGGCGCAGCTGGTTCTCCAGCCGCTCGATCCGCATCTCGGGATCGTCATCGGTCTGGGCGAAGACGGGCGAGCACAAGGAGAGCAGCGCGGCGGTCGCCACGGAGCCGGTGAGAACCTTCAATCTGGATGACATCTTGCCCTGACGACGAAAGCAAATGGCCTGCGACGGAACTTCGACGCGCCACACATCGAAGTGGAGTACGCCAAAAATGTGACTGCTACAAAGGGGTTTCTGTCACAGATCGCTGAAACGAAACCGGCGCCCGTGAGGGCGCCGGCATGATCTATTCCCGGAGATGAACGGCGCCTGAAAGCGTCAGGAGCTCGCGTTCAGCACGGTGACGGCGCGGCGGTTCTGCGACCAGCAGGAGATATCGTTACAGACGGCCACCGGGCGCTCCTTGCCGTAGGAGATCGTGCGCATGCGGTTCGGATCGATGCCGCGCGAAGCGAGGAACGAACGCACCGACTGGGCGCGGCGGGCGCCGAGCGCGATGTTGTATTCGCGGGTGCCGCGCTCGTCGGCATGACCTTCGATGGTGAAGGAGTAGCGCGGATAGCTCTGCAGCCACTGCGCCTGCTTCTCCAGCGTCACGATCGCCTGCGGGGTCAGATCGGTCTGGTCGCTCTCGAAGAACACGCGGTCGCCGACGTTGACTACGAAGTCCTGCTGGCTGCCCGGGGTCGCCGCATTGGCCATCGCATCCGTCGCGGCATTCTTGTTGGCGCAGGCGCCCATCGACAGTGCGACGGCAAGCACCGCGGCCAGCTTCAATCCCTGGAGGATACGCATAGGATGTTTCATTCCGGAGCCTCCACGCTCACGTTAGTCCACTGCTGTCCGGTCTACAGGGGGTTGGTTAAGCGAACGTTCCGTCAACCTTGACGGAACCTTGCCTCAGCCG